>JGI1652J44930_10000781_pt1 | contig 12211 bp, 11 predicted proteins | sample NewIslsDNAsample_FD_44930 | JGI IMG/M metagenome (IMG submission 44930)
CGGTTTCGACGACAGGCCCGTTGTGGTAAACTAGGAAAGACGGCACCGCTTCAGCCGGAGACAGCGTTTCCCGGAAAGGAGGGGTGGATGTTGGACAAAGAAAAAATGAAGGAAGAAATCATGGAAGCCTTGGGCGAAGTCAACGATCCCGAATTGGGAATCGACATCGTCAATCTGGGCTTGGTCTACGGCGTGGATATCGACGACGAAGGCAATGTGAAGGTCACGATGACCCTGACTGCGATCGGCTGCCCCTTGGCCGGAATGATCAACGGGGCCGTGACGGAAGCCGTCAAGNGGGTGGACGGCGTCAAGGATGTGGAAGTCAACATCGTCTGGGATCCGCCGTGGACCAAAGATCGGATGTCCCGTTACGCCAAAATCGCCCTGGGCATTCAATAACGGAAACACCCTGCCGCCTACCGGCAGGGTGTTTTCCCTTTTTCAGGAACGGTTGCGGGGACGGGCCGGTTCGAGATTGACCCTCGCCCCGTTGATTTTCGATTGGCGCAGAGCTTCGAAAACGAAGGGGGCCACTTCCTTCGGAACCTCCACAAAGGAAAACCGGTCGTAAATGTTGATCCGCCCCACCTGTTTGGCCGAAATCCCCGCCTGTTCCGATATCATTTTCACCAATTCCTGGGGGCCGATGTTGGCGTTGCGTCCCAGGTTCACAAAAAAGCGAACCATTCCGGGCGCGGCCCCCGTCTCGCCGAAATCGTAGGCGGAATCCGCACTTTCGGTCAGCCGATCGGCAAAGGCCAGATACAGCGCGGCGACCGCGACGGTTTCCGGGCTGTGCCGGGCCGTCAACTCCCGCACCATTTCCCGGAACAGGGAGAAATCCTTCTCCGACCGAATCGTCTCCTCGACCTGGGCGATCCACGCCTGCTGCTGCTTCTCGGCCACTTCCTCCAGACTGGGAACCTCCCGCAGCTCCAGCCGCTGATGAATGCCTTCCTCAATGGAACGGAGCTGCTTCATCTCCCGGGGAGTGACCAGCGTGAGGGCGACTCCCGTCCTGCCCGCCCGCCCGGTGCGGCCGATGCGATGCACATAGCTCTCGGTGTCCTGGGGAATGTCGTAGTTGATCACGTGGGAGACGTTTCCCACATCAATCCCCCGCGCGGCCACATCCGTGGCCACCAGGAGCTCGATCTCCTTCTTCCGGAAGGCGCTCATCACGCGATCCCGCTGCTGCTGGGGAAGGTCGCCGTGCAGCCCCCCGGCCAGATATCCCCTGGCCTGAAGAGCTTCCGCCAGTTCATCCACTCCCTTTTTGGTCCGGCAAAAGAGGATGGCCAAATCGATGTCCTCGCTGTCCAGAATCCGGCACAGCGCCTCCAGCTTGTTGCTCTCCAACACCCGATAATACGCCTGTTCGATGACGGGCACGGTCACTTCGCCGCGGCTGACCGTGACATAGCGGGGTTTCCGCATATACTTTTTCGCCAGCTGCCNGATGGCGGGGGGCATCGTGGCGGAAAAGAGAAGGAGCTGCCGATGTTCGGGCAAATATTTCATCACCGCTTCGATGTCGTCGATAAAGCCCATGTCCAGCATCTCATCCGCTTCATCCAGAACCATGATCTCCACACGGCTCAGGTTCAGCGTCCCCCGGCGGAGATGATCCAAAATCCGTCCCGGCGTCCCGATCACCACGTGGACACCCTGCTGAAGCGCCTTGATCTGCCGTCCGATCGACTGCCCGCCGTAGATGGGAAGGGTTCTCACCCTCTTAAGCCGACCGATTTTTCGCATCTCCTCCGAAATCTGAATCGCCAGCTCCCTCGTGGGGGCTAAAATCAGGCTTTGCACCTCGCGGCGGCGGGGATCGATCCGCTCCAGAACCGGAATGCCGAAGGCGGCGGTTTTTCCCGTTCCGGTCTGCGCCTGGCCGATCACATCCTCTCCGCGCAACACCAGCGGGATGCATTCCGCCTGAATCGGGGACGGTTCCTCAAAGCCCATGTCGGCGATTCCGCGCAGGATCGCCGGATCCAAGTCAAACATGTCGAAACGCTTCATGTCTGAGCTTCACCTTTCTTTAATCGTTCCTGTAGAATGAAAAGTGCATATTTTGCCGCACGCAACTGGATCCCCTGGCGGTTCCCGCCGAGACGGAGCCGGTACGCGCGGGTGGGTCGCCCCTCTTCCGCACAACCGATGTACACCAGTCCCACCGGCTTGTCCTCCACCGGATCCGGACCCGCCACACCGGTCACGCTGACGGCCAAATCGGAACCGAAAAGCTCCCTCGCGCGCTCCGCCATGGCGAGGGCCGTTTCCATGCTGACCGTCCCGTATCGCTCGATCACCCCGGAGGGGACTTTCAGAACCCCTTCCTTCGCATCCGGCGTGTAACTGACCACGCCCCCCTTCACCGCTCCGCTGCTTCCCGGCACCGTCGTCAGCATGCGGCTGATCAAGCCGCCGGTGCAGCTTTCCGCAAGGGCCAGAGTCCTCTTCCGATCGAGGAGACGCCGGACCACCAGCTCCTCCAGCGACAATTCCCCTTCCCCGTAACAAAAGCCGCCCACCCGCTTCATGATTTCCCGGCGGACGGGTTCCATCAGCCTCTCCGCTTCATCCGCGTCGCGGGCCTTGGCGGTCAAGCGCAGGGTCACTTCCGCCTCCTTCGCCAGCGGAGCGACGGTCGGGTTGCTTTGGTTTTGAATCAGATCCTTGAGGCGTTCCTCCAGATGGGATTCTCCGATCCCGAAAAAGCGGTAAACCCGGGAGATGATCACTTCATCGCCGGGCAGAAGGGAGAGCAGGAAAGGCCTCACTTCCTCCTCAAACATCGGAATCAGTTCTCCGGGGGGGCCCGGCATCAGCACGTAAGTGGTGCCTTCGTGCGTGACGGCCATGCCCGGGGCCGTTCCGTTGCGGTTTTCAAAAACCGTCGCGCCTTCAAACACCAAGCCCTGTTTGTAGTTGCCGGGGGGAACCGACGAGCCGAAGCGGGCGAACAAGGCTTCCATCCGGGCAATGGACGGCGGATGCGGGACGAGGGGAAGCCCCAAAACCTCCGCAAGGGCTTCCTTGGTCAAATCGTCCTCGGTGGGACCGAGTCCCCCGGTGATCAAAACCAGATCGGACCGGGATCCGGCCAAACGGAGCGTCTCCTTCAGCCGTTCCCGGTTGTCTCCGACGGCGGAATGGTAATACACGTTGATTCCCAGCTCGGCGCATTCGCGGGAGAGATAGGCGGAATGGGTGTCCACAATTTGACCCAGAAGCAGCTCCGTTCCAACCGCAATGATTTCGCCGCGCATACAACCCTCCTGTTTTTCCGATCGGATGACGAAAAGGGCGGAGCCCCGCCGCCCGGCCGGGGCTGGCCCTCACCGGTGTTTGGAAAAGCGGATGACCTTCCAATTTTTAATGAAATAATCTACACCGGACCAGACCGTGATGATCACGGCGGCCCAGGTGATGATTCCGGCAAAGGGAAAGGCGAAGGACGAAAAGGGAAAATTGTTGATCATCAGGGCGACGATGGCGACGATTTGGACGATCGTCTTCAGCTTTCCCCAGGGGCTGGCGGCAATCACCTGGCCCTCGGCGGCGGCGATCATGCGCAGTCCGGTTACCGCAAACTCCCGGCTGATGATCACAATCGCCACCCATGCATCCAACCGCTGCATCTCCACCAGCGAAATCAGCGCTGCGGAAATCAGCAACTTGTCCGCCAGGGGATCCAGCAGTTTCCCCAAATTGGTCACGAGCTTCCGTTTCCGGGCGATATATCCGTCCAGCCCGTCCGTGACGGCGGCCAGAATGAAGATCAGGGCGGCGATGATCTCGCTGACGGTGATCACCCCTTGCCCGAACTGAAACTGGCCGAGATTGAACCGGACCAGAAGGAAAAACATCACCACCGGAACCAGAAAAATGCGGGCCAGCGTGATCTTGTTGGGCAGATTCACGTCAGAGAACCTCCCCCGCGAGGTCGAATTCGAATGAATGGGTGATCCGGGCGCGAACCACTTCGCCGATGGGCAACCCTTGACCGCGGACAAACACCTCGCCGTCGATCTCCGGGGCGTCATACTGGGTGCGTCCCAAATAAACATCGTTCCGCCCATCGTAGGATTCGATCAACACTTCCAAATCCCGTCCGACATGCCGCTGATTCCGCCGGCTTGAAATCCGGCGCTGCAATTCCATCAGCCGGTGGGCCCGCTCCTCCTTGACCTCCTCCGGAACGTGGTCGGGCAGCCGGGATGCGGGCGTTCCTTCTTCGTTGGAATAGGTGAAGACCCCCAAACGATCGAACTCCACCTGCCGCACGAATCGGAGCAGGTTCTCAAAATCCTCCTCCGTCTCACCGGGGAACCCCACGATGATCGAAGTGCGGATCGCCACATCCGGAATGCGGGCGCGAATTTGCTCGATCAAAGACAGGATGTCGCGCTGCCTGCCCGGACGGCGCATGCGCCTGAGAATGCGATCTTCGCTGTGCTGCAGGGGCATATCGATGTACTTGCAGATTTTCGGGTTGGAAGCGATCGTCTCCAGAAGCTCTTCGTTGAAAGCACCCGGATAGAGATAATGAAGGCGAACCCAGCGTATCCCTTCCACTTCGGAAACGCGGTTCAGAAGGGAGGCGAGGGCCGGAGATCCATACAGATCCACTCCGTAGTTGCTGGTGTCCTGAGCGATCAGGATCACCTCCCGCACCCCCTCCGCAGCCAACTGCTCCACCTCGCGCACAATGCTTTCGATGCTTCGGCTGCGAAACGCTCCGCGCATGATGGGGATACTGCAAAAAGTGCAGGCGTTGTCACACCCCTCGGCAATTTTGACATGGGCAAAATGGCGGGGAGTCAACCGCTTTCGCGGGAGAGCCCGTTCATACGAAAAAACGGGGTTGCCTACAAACACCGGCCGTCGACCCGAAACGGATTGGGCAATCACCTCCGCGATCCTGGCAAAATCGCCCGTCCCCACGATTCCGTCAATCTCCGGAATCTCCCTCATCAGTTCCTCTTTATAGCGCTGGACCAAACACCCGGAAACGATCAAACATTTCACCCGTCCCGTTTCCTTCAGCGCCGCCAAATCCAAAATGGTGTTTATCGATTCTTCCTTGGCGGCATCGATGAATCCGCATGTATTCACAATCACGACGGTGGCGTCGTTCGGATCTTCCACCAGCTCGTGGCCTTGCTGATCGATCAGTCCCGACATGATTTCAGAATCCACGAGATTCTTTTCGCATCCCAACGTGACAATCGCAACTTTTTCCGGCATCGCATTTCCTCCAAAAAATGGGCACCATCTCTGACATTCTTCCGTAAGTATATACGATGCCCATTTCGGCATGTCAAAAAGCTAGGTCGTCTTCTGCTTATCCTCATCCTTCTTCTCACCGGCCTTCTTGTCCAGCCGGAACTGGTATGTCTGAGCCTCTTTCTGCTCCTTCGTGTCCACCAGATATCCGTTGACCTTAAGTTCAATCTTGTCCGGCTTGCCCAGATGCAGGGAGATCCATTCGGAGTGGGTGAAGGTTTCCGTTTGGCCCGCCTGAATGTAACCGTCCTTCATCACCGAACCGGTCGGCCCCCCTCCCCGTGCGCGAAACCAGCTTTCGGACGAAGCTTTGATGGTGATCACCACCTCGTCCGCATTGCNGATAACATATTCGTCGCCGTGTTTGTTCGACTCCGACGTCTTCACCAGCCGGAGCGACACGTCGCTTCCTTCCCCGGACATAGAAGCCGCCCGGGACGAACCGCTCTCCTCCGAAGGAGAAGCCTCCTCCGGCTCCTGCGACGCTTCCGCGGAAGCCGACTCGCCGCCTTCCGGAGCGCTCCCGGAGAAAACGAAAAAATAAAGCGTGGATAAAGCGCCCGACAGAAGAATCAGCAATATGACGCCAAACAATAATGGCTTGGAGGAAATGACTTTCAATAGGGACGGTTTTCCGACTTTCGCCCGTTCTTTCCTCGCGTGCCGCTCCTTCCGGCTCGGCAGGGAGCGTTTGGAGGCCCCGGCGGTGATAATCTGTGATTTCTCCTCGAAATAGCGCAAAATCGGATCCGGAGAAACTCCGAGACACTGCGCGTAGGCGCGTATGATCGCCCGGGCATAGGAATGTCCGGGCAACGCGGAATAGTCTCCCTCTTCGATGGCCTTCAGATAGCGGGATTGCACGCGGATCTTTCGCTCAACATCCTCCAGGCTGAGACCGGCCGCTTCCCGCGCCCGCCTCAGCTCTTCCGCTGGATTGGACATGGACTGACACCTCCCGACCTTGCGTCCCGTTCCCCACCGCAAGGCCCACGGGCCCTGAAAAACTCACGGGGCAGGGAACTCGATGAAACGCCGTGGAAAGGGATGCGCACCCTGCCCCTGGATTCTCCGCTTTCTATTCGGACCGTTCGATGCGGATCATCTTGGAAGCCTCGATGGGCTGTCCGTTCACCTTGATTTGTTTAATTGCCTGCGGCGCCCCAAACTCAATGTACAGATTGGAAGACCCGTCTGCCGGGTGCTGGTATTTATAGGTCTCGTTATTCCTAAGGGTCACATCCTTCAGATATTTTCCGCCTTCCGGTTGTTCGCGGATCTGCACCCAGCAAACATCGGCGGCCGGTCCGATTTCCACCGACAGCTCGCCCGTGGCCGCGATTTGATAATGAGCCACTCCGCCGCTTTTCTCCACCAGCGACACCTCGGCCTCTTTTCCTTCGTCTTCAGGGGAATCGCTTTCCTGGGGAAGCGGCTCAGCGTTCACATTATCCGGATCGCTTTGTTCCGACGCCGAGCGCGTCTCCGCAGGCGGATCATCCTTCAGGAAAGCATATGCCCCCCAGGCCGCGGCGGGAATCAACAGGGCAATCCCTGCGACCATGCCGATCCGGCGGATTTTCCGGCTGGTTTCTCCTTCCTGGGCTCTCTCCGAACGGCGGGAACGGGAGGATCGCTCCATCGAATAACGGTACGGGGATTCCCGCTCCTCGTCGGGCGAATCGGTGTCCCCCGAAACGTACCCGGCTCCCGATCCCCTCTTCAATTCCAGGCGCATGGTCCGCTCCGCGGATCTGTCCGCTCCCTCCCGCGCCTCACCGGCCGCATCGGGCTCTCCCCGGGATGACAGGCGGGAAAACTTTGATGTGCGGGAAAGATCCTGTATCGNCCTTTGCCGACCCGTGTCCCGGCTTTTTGTCGGATCGCCGGAAACCCGATCCGTGTCGGAAAAAAACTCCCTCCGGGAGGGAGATCCGTAGGAATCCGCATCTCCGGGGGAATGCCCGGTTCCCGGTTTCGCGTTGGTCCTCGACAGCGATTCCATGCGCATGGTCCGCTGCGTGAAACCCCGGCTCCCCCCCTCCCCTTCAAGGGCGTCGCCAGACTCTCCGCGGGGGGAGATGCGGGGATGCGTCGACGTGAAGCGGGATCGATCCTGAACCGCCTTCTGGCGATCCGTGTTCCGTTTTTTCACCGCGTCCTGAGATCCGGACTCACCAGGAATCGGGCGATATTTTTTCAGCAAGTGATGCGGTTCGATGCCGACGCACTTGGCATATTGGCGTATGCAAGTGCGCACGAAATAGGGGCTCGGCAATTTGTCGAATTCCCCGTTTTCAAGGGCCATCAAATATCCGATTTCAATGCGGGTTTTATCCCGAATATCCTGTATGCTAAGACCCAGCGATTCTCTCGCTTCCTTCAGCCGGAGACCGATCTCGAGAGACACCCGGCACACCTCCCATGGATTGAGCCACCCCAACAAATCGCTCGTCTCTTTCCTGTTTGAGTATAACCTGCTGCGATCCCCAATGTCAAAGAGCCCCCNGGATCGGGAGCTCATTTCACCAAACGGATGTGAACCACTTTTTGTTTCTTATATTCGCCCACTTTTTTTCCGTTGACCGAGATTTTCACATTCTTGGAGGGTTTCAGCTCGACCCACAAGTCCTCTTTGTCGGACTCGTAGGCAAAGGGAGGAGAACCGGGTTTGATGGTGACCTCTTTCAGCTTCTTGCCCACTTCCTCCTCTCGGATCTCGACCCCGCACTCGCCCTCCGCATCGATTTTCAGCTCAATCTTGTCCGCTTGGGTCAGTTCAAAATGATCGGGACCGTTTTTGCTGGTTTCCGTGGGATATAAGATGGGCTCCTTCTTGCCCGCCTCCGAACCGTCGGCCGATACCTCGGTGCGGTCCCCGGCACTGATGGGTTTCTCTTCTTCTCCCCAGATCAAAATGCCGACGGCCAGAGCGGCAGGAATCAGAAGAACCGTGCCGGCGATGAGAAAGCGGTTGTACCATTTGGCGAAGGTTCCTTCCTTTTCCTTCGACGCCGCCTTTCGGCGCCGGGAGAGGTGGGGAACCACTTCGGCCTGTCCGCTGCTTTCATCCACCACCGCGGGCGGCAAGGCGCGCTTTTCAACCGGTTCGGTCGAACGGGGATGCCCGGTCTCACCGCGCAACAGCGCATCCTTGGACCTCGAAAAGCTTCTTGAAGTTCTTGTCAGGTGCGAAGAAGGCTGGGCCGAGGGAGGATTGGCGGGAAACGATTCGGCGCCGGGAAAACTTTCCCGGGAAGCGCCCTCCCAGCCCTGCGTCCCTCCGTTTGAAAAGGAGGACCGGTAAGAGATGTTTTCCGGCCGCTTCGGTTCATGGGGAGGGGACGCCTTCTCCCATCCCCTCGCTGCCCCCCTTCTCGCCCGGTCAGGATGATGCCGTTCCTCCCTTTCCGGCAAGGGCCATTGGCGATATCCCCTCGTATCCATCGAAGGTCGCCGCGGCTCCCGATCCCAACCGCGGGAGAAGGGGCGCTCCGCCTTTTCCTGCTCCGACGCCTGTTCCCGGTATTCCCGCAAGATGGCCGATGCGTCCAACCCGAGGAAATGGGCATAAGTGCGCAGATAGGAGCGGGCGTAAAATGGGCTGGGAAGGGCGTCGAACTGTCCCTGCTCCATCGCCAGCACATACTCTTTCCTGATTCGAATGCGATCCGCCACCTCATCCACGGTCAGGCCGCGGGCCTCTCTGGCCCGTCTGAGCCGGTATCCGATATCCTCCGACACCCAGCCCACCTCCCGAAATGCTGTTCCATCCGATGATTACTTTTTCAGCTGAATGCGATAACTTTTCGCCACATCCTGGGCGGTCGTATCGATCTCCACGCCGTTTACCCGAATCTGCACCGCAGAGGGAACCGTCAGCCGGAACCACAAGAATTTGTCCTTTTTCACCGTCCGGGCGTCTCCCAGTTTCATCGTGTAGGTCTCTTCGGGTTCGTCGGGTTTTTCCCCGTAGAGGAACACGCTCTCCCCTTGGGTCGCTTTCACCTCAAGGACAATCTCGTTGGCTTTGGTCAACTCATAGAGATCGCCGGGAAACCCGGAATCCACTTCCTTGAGAACCAGCTCAGGCGCGTTCGTCTGCTGTGCGGCAGCCGTTCCGTTGCCCGTCTGCCCGTCGTCGGGATTGAATTGCTCCCGGGGAACATTGGAGGAAGCGTTCATATGCTGAGTCCAGTACCAGGCTCCCGAACCCAGGAGAAGGACGCCGAGGGCGGCCACACCCATCCAGATCCCGCCCCGTTTTTTCCCTTTGGCCTCCTGCGGCGGAATCGGAGGTCTGCTGGGCCTTTTCTGCGGCGGAAGTGCTTGTCCCTCCGCCTTGACGATCGGATACGCTCCGCTCCGGAAACGCCCAGTCTGCTGGGAGACGGCAGAGGACCGGGAAGAGACGGAAGGGCGCGTCTCCTCGCGCACTGCCCGTTCCCGACCGGTGACCGCATCCATCTGCACCGTATGAAAACGTCCGGTGTCCTGAGGCGGACGGTAAGAAACCGTGTGCTGGGACGGGCCCGCGGGACCCGACTGCTGGCTCGAATGCTCGGACGGGGCCGCTCCATGGGGATTCGGCCGGGATGCATTCNTGGAAACGGTCCGGAATCGGCCGGTGTTGCTCCGCAATCCACCGCCCGGCTCCGGGCGGACCCTCCGAAACCGCGCCGTCGGGTGGGCTCCCCCTTGATTGAGACGTTCATAGCGTTCCAGAAGGACCTGGGGGTCCATCCCCAGGCACCGCGCATACGTTCGGAGAAAGGCGCGCACGTAAAAGGGGCTCGGCAGCGAATCGAACTGGTCATTTTCCAAGGCATGAAGGTACTCCGCATGGATTTTCGTCTGCTGTTGCACGTCCTCCAACGACAACCCCAACGCTTCTCTCGCCCGCCTCAACTGAGTTCCGATCTCCATAATTCCCACTCCTCGTCTCTCCCCGATTTTGAACCTGCGTCAAAAAGCCGCAAAATCGGAATCCAGCACGTCGTAATCGATTTTTTCCTCAGGGTGATTTCTGAGTTCGATGATCACGTCGAAATCCTCCAGTGTGTACTCGGTCTCGCGGATGAAGATGTCCGGATGTTCGATCACCTTTGTGGCATCCATTTGCAGGATTTCGCGCACCAGCGCATGGTGACGTTCCGTCGAACGGAGCGTGGAAACGATCCCGTCGATGATGAACACGTTGTCGGGACTCATCTCATCCTCCGCCAGTTGACTGCGCACCGTCTGGCGGAGCAGGGTGGACGAGACAAAGGTCCACCGCTTGTTTGCGCAAACGCTGGAGGCCACGATCGATTCCGTTTTCCCGACCCTCGGCATTCCCCGCACGCCGATGAGCTGGTGTCCTTCCCTCTTCATCAATTCCGCCATGAAATCCACAAGCAGCCCCAGCTCGTCCCGCGTGAAGCGGAAAGTCCGCTTGTCCTCCAGGCATTGGTCCAGGTATCGGCCGTGGCGAACCGCCATGCGGTCCAACAACGTGGGAGGGCGAAGCGCGGTGATGGTGATATTGTCAACCCGGTTCAGGATGTGTTTGAGGGCGTGAATTTTTTCCCTGTCGTCGGTTTTGAGCAACATCCCGCGCCGCCGGTCCTCGACTCCGTTGATGGTCAAGATGTTGATGGACAGCATCCCGAGGAGGGAAGCGATATCCCCCAATAGCCCCGGGCGGTTTTTATGTATGTGATATTCAAGATACCACATATTATCTATCATTCGAGACACCTTTCGTCAAATCCTGTCAAATATTCAGTCGAATTGCCAAATATCCCGCTAATTCGCTATATAGTATACCACACGCCTTTAACTGAGCAAAACCCTGCGCGCGATTGAAATCCTTTTGTAACATAAATGAAACGCCCGTAACAGGGCGTTTCATTTGAATGGAAAAGAATGGGCTTATTTTTTTCCATCATTCAACATTTTCACCATTAATCCGGCCATCACGCGCTGCTCCTCCTGATCCGCCGCATTCCACATATCCTTGAGCAGNCGTTCCTCNTCATTTTTTGGTTCTACATCTTTGGCCAGATAATCGCCGATTTCATATGCGAGATTTTGGATGGTGTCCTTGCTCATTCCCATTTTTTCCGCCTGCTTTACCCGTTCGGACAAAAAGTTTTTCCAATCCTGAAAGTTATCCAAGATGGACACGGGTTGCGCCTCCTTTGCATTTTGGCTCGATCTAGGATGTAATATGATCATTTCCCTTTCCTCTTATGCAGGCGCAGCCCACAGGCGGCCGGAAATCACCCAATTTACGGATACCAGCCGCCGTTGACATGGATGACCTGACCGGTCACATATCCCGATTCCGGAAGGCACAAATGGCAGATGACCGAAGCCACATCCTCCGGCGTTCCCAAGCGGCCGGCGGGAATCCGCTCCGAAAGCGCATCCATCTCTTCCTCCGACAATTGCTCCTCCAGCATGTCCGTCCGGATGGCTCCGGGAGCCACGGCATTGACGCTGATCCCGGAGGGGGCCAACTCCTTGGCCAATGCCCGCGTCAAGCCGTTGATGGCTCCCTTGGCCGCCGAATACAAGACCTCTCCGGATCCCCCCGCCTCTCCCCAGATCGAGGAAAGCAGGATGATCCTTCCGTACCGATGCGCCAAAAAGGAAGGAAGCGCCGCCCGGACCAGGTGAAAGGCCCCGCGCACATGGGTGTCCATCACCCGGTCATACTCCTGATCATCCACATCCTGAACAAGTCCCCTCCCCGCCACCCCGGCGCAATGAATCAGGAGGGAAAAATGCCCGAAATGGAGAGACGAATGCCGGACGACCCGCTTCACATCCTCGTAAATGCGAACATCCCCCTGCTCCGCCCAGGCCTGAACCCCCTGCATGCGACAACTTCGCACCACCTCTTCCGCCGCTTCCCGGGAAGTGCGGT
>JGI1652J44930_10000783_pt1 | contig 12206 bp, 8 predicted proteins | sample NewIslsDNAsample_FD_44930 | JGI IMG/M metagenome (IMG submission 44930)
TAGTACTAAATTGTCCATCGTTGCCGGAACGTGAACTAGAAAATCGGGAATAATTTTATCTTCACCTTCCTCACTGAGGACGGGATGCATTCTTTTATCAACCTCTCCACTTATCACATACTTGAAGCTTTGGTCCAGAGCATTTCGCAACTGATGATATAACTCATAGCAATAAACGCGCTCCCTATAAATCGTTCCATTTTGACTGTAGACGGGAAAATCAATGTATTCTTTTGAGATTCGTTCACACGCAACATCCAATCCGTTTAAAAAGACCTGTAACTCACTTTTCGAATCATGATTACTCACTTCCCTTCCTTTCATCAAATCACGTATATCTTATAAAAAAGTAATACTATAGTAACCATTCTGGTATTACTAAATGGGTTTCCGTTCGATTTCTACCCACCATTCAATAATAAAGTAATACCAGAGTAAAGTTATAGTATTACTTTTTCGTAACCACATTGAAGATAAAGTCCAGAAGCATTATCCTCTCTTGCCCGTTCCCGTTTTTCACGTCATCCATCTTTTCAATCAATCAACCGCCTAGCCAATCCTTTCGTAATCGTAGTCGTAGGAACGGTAATCATTTCTGTAGAAGGAAGACTGATCACTGTTATAGTCTGGCCACTTGTATCCTCTTTCGCCAGTGTAAGGGTTAATATTGCCGTAGGAGATGTAGTTGTCCCAAAAATACCCGTTAGGATCGGAACGGTAGTGGCCATTGACCCAAGTTCCATCACTGCGGTAGTATCCGTCCACCCCATACATCTGCGCTGGCGGCTTGCGAAGCCAAGCAAAACACTGAGGCAATCGCAAGGAAAACCAAACCGATCCGCTTCATTCTTTTCATTTCCTTTCTTAGGATATTGAGGAGGGGGCGGAAATTCCCGCCCCCGATATCAGGATACACGGCGACGGTTGAGGAGGAGACCAGCACCAGGGTCACGGTGCCAATCTGAGCCATGGTGGGGTAGGGTGTGACGGTCTTGGGCATCTTTCCGCCTGTTTGACCACCCGTGTTTCCGCCCGGATTGGCCACTTTCACCGCTAGACTTTGGCGGAGTAATGACGCCGCCCTTGTCGCTGTCGGAGCCTTTGTCACTGCCTTTGTCACCATCAGATCCTTTGTTCCCGTCGTCCGGTTTGGTTCCGCCTTTGTTACCGCAGGGTTCGTCTGCCCACACGGGGCTGAGTGCAAACACGTTTTTAATTTTGATAGATCCATATTTTCCTGATTCCTGTCACAATCGTTTGTTTGTTTATGTTTCACAAGCCCTTAAGACACGAAAGCGTCTTTTTTTCTTGCGAATAGGGCGGGATAATCCCGCCCCAGTATGGTTGGCTTCATCTGCTAAGTTCCAACTTTAATATTTGGAGAGTTGCTTTACATTCGCCAATATCGATTATGATATACTTGATGTACTATTATCTCATCCTAAGGAGGTGTATTGACCTCTATATTACTTCAATCCTTGTTAACATTTATGTATGTCAAAAAGACCTTGACAAATCAGAGAAATCCGCTTCTCCTAGAAACAAAGACACTTCGCGGTACATTATTTCCAACCGTTAAACGAGATAAGCCCAAAGAGGGTTGGCGAATAAAGTGCATCCTGATAGTATCAAATTGGGTGGGAATAACATGTCTCGAGATTTGTTTAAAATTCTCAGAGAGCTGAATCCTGTATATACCACTGAACTAGGAATGGCGTTTTGTTCCGATTCGCTGGATCTTATCAAAAAGTTACCAGATGAGTCAGTTGACTTGATAATGACTTCTCCTCCTTTTGCGTTGACTAGACCAAAGAGGTACGGAAATGAAAAACAAGAAAAATATGTTAGTTGGTTTAGTGAACTGTTCGCAGATGAATTTTTGAGAATTCTAAAGCCTTCAGGTAGCCTTGTTGTTGATATTGGTGGTAGTTACAAAAAGGGATCACCTGTTAGGTCTCTATACCACTTTGAATTGGCAATCGCTCTTGTTAGAAGGGGTTTTTACTTGGCTCAAGAGTTCTATTGGTTCAATCCTGCCAAAATGCCAGCCCCGGTACAGTGGGTGAACATCGAGCGCATTAGAGTGAGGGACTCGGTTAACCCAGTTTGGTGGTTTTCTAAAACGGAAAGACCTAAGGCTGACAACAGAAGAGTTCTTAAACCGTATAGAAAGAGTATGAAACGCTTGTTGGAGCGAGGGTATAACCCGGGGCCTCGGGATTCAGGGCATGTAGTGGGCCACAAGTGGAAGGTCGATAATGGTGGGGCAATACCGGAGAATTTGTTTATCGCTGCGTGGCCGTTTACGGAAGAAACAGTAGATGATGACGTTCATAACATACTTGCGATTGCAAACACTTCGTCTAACGATGAATACTCTCGTCGATGTAGACAACATGGGCGTAACAAGCACCCAGCAAGGTTTCCAATTGAACTCCCGGCCTTCTTTATCAAGTTCTTGACGGATCCAGGAGACGTGGTGTTTGACCCATTCGGTGGTAGTTGTGCAACAGGTAAAGCAGCAGAAGACTTAGGACGCAGGTGGTTTACTTGCGAAATTGATCCCTACTACGTGACAACCTCTAGCTTACGGTTTTACCCGACTTTGGTTAAACACGACAGCGCAAACGAGAAAGAACCAGACTCCGAACATTCGTCTGATTCCGTAACAGGGTATGTTTGCCCTTCAAAAAAGAAGAGCTAGAGATTATGTTACTCGATTTAATGCTCTACCGGCTTTCATTCATAAAAAATTGTATCCGGCCCTGTAGGGAACACTTACACGCGTACCAAATAGCCTGTGCTGATAAGGTGATTTACCAAAATTTAGAGGCGTAGAGCTTATCCATCTGTCAAGCCAACCCCGAGCTCAAGCTGTTCATGGCCACGCGACTGAATGATCAGCCGAACGTGAGGGCGATTGCGGCACAAAGGGACGATATTTAGACTTAATCGTTCAATTCCGCTAGGAGAAAAGTGCGGTGCACAAATCATCAATTCCACATTGGCCGCCTTAATATCTTCCACCAGCACGTCAAGCCACCGAAACAAGGTGCGTCCCTGGAGCCAGGTGGAGGAGTCCAGTATAGTCGATGGCGGATATTAGACTATAGAAGTCCGTAGTTAACACAGCGTAGGCGAATTCAAGTATCCTCTGTATTACCTGCTCATCAACCAGTATAACTTCACTAGTAGTGGAAAGATCCTTTTGAGATAATCGAGCCATCCCTATCTTCACTAACCACTGAAGAACCCCCCAGGATCACGTCCTGGGGGACCCTAGGAAGATACGTGGCCAACGCTGCGGCATTAAGCGGTCTGGTTCCGCCCTCTGTGATCAACCGTATGGCCCCAGCCAGTGCCAGCAGGTCACCACGGAGGCCGTAGCGTTCTGCTAGCAGTAAAATAGCATGGTTGTTCACCTCTGGGTATCACCTTACACTCCCCCTACGAAGAATCTCGTCAACTACCGGGCTCCAGTAACCGACAACTGGGCCCCATCCATCAAGATTGCGACTTCCCAGCAATAACCCCCGATTTAGGCCATGGTTGTGGTATTGACAAGAGAACTTCAGGTAGGTACAGGCATGACAAGCTCCCCCACAATTCCGGCAAACCGGGTCAAATAGGCAACTGGATGCCGCTTCTTTGGTACTTATCAACCACCGAGCGAGATCGTGGCGGAATGTTGTTACCAGTGCTCCGAGGCTGAACTGGGTATGTTTGGACACGTAGATTGCGCTCGCCATCGCCGACGGAAAAAGGAACTCCGCTAGGCTGTCCATCTCTAGACCAACATACTTCTTTCCCGCATGCATGATCAAGTGAGTCATAGTGTGAAGAAGGCGGAACACAAGAATCGCAGCATTGGCTTGCTCCCATTTACCTAGCTTACCCTTAGACAGTTCCTGAACCTTCATTTTTGGAATATACTGGTACAACCATGCTCGGGCTACTCGCTGATTAGCCAAGGCTTCATCTGGGGCAGTCACAGCCAGCTTGTTCGCCTTTAAAAAGGCTACGACCCGGCATGGATCCAGAGCAAACATCATTGCCTCATTCTTCGTAGCAGTGATTGGAATGGGTATCTTGAACCGCTGAAATTCATCGTCCTGCTTGGATGCAAACGGTCGAAGGATAGCGCGACCAGGCTGCCAACTGTCCCGGCTGAAACCAACTCCGGCCAACAGAATGGGGAATTGCTCATGGAGCATAAGGTCAACGACCCCAATCTGCATGGCAGCTTTTCTAGCGGAACTGAAGGCCTGAATATTGACAGTGTCACCTTGTTGCTCCGCCTGAAGATATAAGGAATCCAACGAGTGGCAGCAATCGGCTTCGAGCTCGTAGCGACAGTACAGATACTCATTTAAGGACGTGTCATCCCGAACCTGCTCTACTACCTGGGGATCCGGAATGAGTTTCCGTGTTTCATTTACCACATCGCTTAAAGCCCCTCCAGGCCGGCTCTTTCGAGTGCGCTGATATTGGGCTAGCAATTCCGCATAATGTTCCGGAGGCAAAAATTCCCGTTTGCTCTCCAGTACCTTTAGGAAAGGATCATCCGAATGCTCGGATAGGGTCTGTTCAAACAGTCCGGCATACTCATCGGGCTTGAAGCTTGATACCTTCAAGTAGCTGCCAAGTTGGATTTCCCCGAAGTTGGGGTGCTCCATTCGTCTTATGAGCCGTTCATCATCGATGTCCACTACGGACACCGAGTGTGAGTAGAATTTCTCCGGCTGGCCGAGGTGAATACCTCGCATCGCATTGGAACCGGTCCAGCCAGGAGTTCGGGTCACTCGCAGGCCTAGACCGTCCCCATGGGTGGGCTTAAGCCTCTTATTGTCTGGACCCATCCAAAAAGAAGTTTTGAATTTACCCGTGTCATACATGCGAATGTTGAGGTAATTACCCTGTAGATTTTTGGGAGCCACCAGAGGCTGGATATCTCCGACCGGGTGAATGAAAGCGTAAGGATACTGACGAAGAAGGTTTTCCCCAATACAACCTTGCTCACAAGATGCAGTGGGATTTCGTTCGGCGAAATCCCGAGTGCTGTTGTACCAATGCATTCTTTCACACTTAAGGCATTTAAGTACCAAGGGAAATGCCTCGTAAATTACTCGTTCCACGACACCTACTGCGTAACGGGAGGCTTTCTCAATCGGATCCGGCCATAGTTCGGCGGCTGATGGCGTTGCCTCCAGCCAAGGCTGCAGGTACTCTTTAAGCGCTCTCATTAAACCAGGATAGCGCCGTTTCTGAGGACGAAGTTCAAGGTAGGTTACTCTACACCAGGGCAAGCCTTTCTCTTTGAAAATTGCCCCGGGCGTGTAACGGAAAATAACTTGGGCGGCACCACGCTTCACAGTTTTCCCTCCTTACGAGCCGATTCGGTTTTCAATAATCGCCGTGCCCAGCTCTGCCCGGAACTCGATGCCCACGTCGATGTCCCGGAAACTGCTCAACGGGTTCAACAGATCTTCACTTTTCAGATCCAGGTCTCCGGCGGCTCGCATGATGGTCCCTCTAAGTTGTTGGAATTGAGTCTCGATCTCCTTCCGGGCCAGCTGTCGCATCGTTGTAGGGAAGCTAGGATCATTAACCCCGTAGATATCCAACAAATCATGCAACAATTGATCCCACGTGATCAGCTTTGTATCGGTTTCTTCATTAGGTAGGATTTTTTGGATGTCCCGTGCCTTTTCCATACGGGATTTATACTTTGCCCAAATCTTGGGGTTCCTTGCATAAACGCAAGTAAGCAACCCAATCAGTAAGCCTGGCATCGTCCGCCGGATGGCGTTTTGTGCAAAACGATGAACAGGAACCGGGTCTACTAGATGGTTCAGATATTTGTGGTTCTGCATAAAGTATCGATATTGGGATTGCTCGCGAACGTCCTGCCCGTTGAAAGATATCAACACAAGACCAGCATGACTCCGTGCCGAACGGCTAGTGGCCTGGATGTACTCAGCAAATCGAGACGGCATCCCACACAGGAACATAGCGTTGATTCGAGCCAGATCAACACCATGACTGATCATACTGGTTGCGATAAGGCTATGCAGCTTTTGGGACGGTGGCGCCATCAGATCCGCCTCAATCCGGTCTATTACATCACCGACCTTTTCCATCGGATCATCACCGGTCAAGATCTGCGTGGTGATAGTGAATCCGTGCTCTGCGCTGAGGCGCCGGTTAAGGGCATGGTTAATTCGGTAGTCGATGTCAGCGCCCGTCGCTTTCTGATTCACATACACCACACTCAGGTCGTATAGGCCTAGAAAACGGCGCCAGCTCTCCTCATCGTTCAACCCGACCAACCCGAGATCAACAGCCCCCTGAACACCCAGGCTGTAGAGACGTTGAATCTCTGTATGGTAGATTTCCAGACAACGTTCAATGGTTTCTTCTTTGGATCGCAAATGTGACAACAATCCAATATATAAGCGTCGAGGTACCTCGGGGTAGATGGTTGCGTAAAAATTTTCTCCGGCTTGGAAACCGGGTACGGGGAAGCGTGCAGCCGGCCGCATATATACATGGTGGATATGTTCTTCGTAATGCTCGATGGTCGCCGTAGCTGCCAGTATCTTCGGCGGCTTGCCGTTGCCAATCTTTTTTGCGAACTTGGTAACAAAGCCCTCGTAATGCCCATTGAACGTCCCAAGTTCCTCTTTGACCAGGTGGAGCTCGTCTTGGATGATTAGAGCAGGAGTCGGATCTGCTACTGGTTGCACTTTGTGGTATTGATTGGTCCTAACCTTACAACTGCGCGAGCCAGTAATCTTCTCTAAACATTCCCCAGTGGAGAAATATCCATGATCGGGACAATACCCGTTCACTTGCCCAAAAATGTGGGAGAACTCGCCCCATCGACCTAAGCTAGCTAGCTTGTCCACAGTGCCGCATAAGACGCTAGGTAGGTAACGATATACTTCTGAGTCCGTAACGTACACAGGGAGGACGCCGTCCATTTCTTTTGTGACATAGCAGTCAGGGTTGGTACAACAATGTTGAAGTCGCCAAGCTACTGTGTCGACTTTCATCTCCGTCTTGGATCGGCAAAAGGGGCAGTAATGGAGAACGAGAGCATCGGCCCGCAATCGGTCCGGATCCTTCAGATAGTCTTGCATTTGCCGTTCCGACACGAAGTTAGGAGTGTTCCCTCCACCCACGAAGTAACCCATAGAGAAAGGTTCGCCTCGCTGGGATTCGGCCATTTCTTGCGTCGTACGGCGAAGGATCTCTGCCTGAGCTAGAACCCGGGCTAGACGTTCCAACTGCTGCTTGCTCAGCATTCGCAAAGGAAACCTTAGCCACGCAGTTGTACCCCTAGACTTACCGCGAAGCCTATCATAAAACAAAGCGCAAACGATCAGACCGAGGTAGGCTTCGGTCTTGCCTCCACCGGTAGGAAACCACAGCACGTCCGCCTGCAAAAGCTGATCAAGGAAAGATGGGTCGTCGAATTCCCGGGCAGCCAGCGATGGGAGCAGTCGTACGATATACACAATCTGGAACAACCGCCAAGAATCAATGACTGGCTTGGAACGCTGACCAGATGCTGCAAATACTTGGTTCATTAAACGGAAGGCTTTGAGGAGCCGCTGGTCTCGTTGTAGAGCCGTCAGCCCCAGAGCAAAGGTATTGATCTCCTGCTGGAAGGATTGACGATCTTTTAAAGAGGCAGCCTTATGCTTCTCATCTTCCCAGGAGTGGTTAGAAAGAAAATTGTCCCATCTGTCGAGATACTGGAGCATTCTTTTGTGAATCTGTTTCAACACGGGAATTGGGTCATCAGCCAATTTTTTGAAGGGAACTTTTTGTTCATCTCTTGTCCGGTACCATAATTGGAAATATCTTGGAATCGCCTCGGTCCGCAGGGCATTTACTCCGTCGGGCACCGCAACACATCCAATGCCGAGACCAGGCGTCGTCGGATCAACCCGATAATCGGTAGAAATACCGGAAAAACGCATAGGCAGCAGTTCCCCGCTGATCACCTTCACTCGTAGCTGCACGTCGTAAAACTCCAGCGGGTGCTGGGCCGAAGATTCGTACGGAGTCTTATTGATCAAAGCGGCAATGATGTGACGAGCGGAGGGGTCTCCCTCGGTGTCGGGTTCCACCACGAACTGCAGTACCGCTTGCCAATCAGGAAGGGACGGGCTCGTACGGATCTTGCGCAAGGATTCTATCCGGTCCTGCTCATTCTCCCAGGGCCCGGGCACTAAAATGCTGTCTTGGCGCTGCTTACGGGGACGCTTTCCCTCGCGTTCCGAAAAGGTTTCCTTCACAGAAAACAACTCCTCGCCATATTTGGCGAAGACCTGTTCTCGAGCCATCAAAATGGCATTAGCCAAGGGCTCCCGTACCTCGAACAGGGCTCCATCTTGACTTTCAGTCCCAATTTCCACGGTAAAAGTTGGTATGTTCACTTCAATACGCCTGTACTTGGGAGCTAGTTCCCTTAGTTCTGAAGAATGAGTTGACTTGACCTCCTTCGCCGTTTGGGACTCCGCGGCTGTTTCTTCGTCTTCTTGTTCCGCAAAGCCGCTTATGGCATCGTGCCGACGCTGCTCTTCTAACGTCGGAAAGAGTCGTACATACAGAGCAAAACGAGCGGAGACTTCCAACTGCAGGGGACTGTTGTCCGCTGGCGGAGAAGCCCGAAATTCAAGCCCCATCGATACGAGCCGTCTTGATGGCTGCACGTCTGCTGTTGTGCTTGTCACGTCATCACTTTCTTCTTCATTATCCGTGATGGGGGGCATGATGGAAAATGTGTCTTGGGCAAAAGTCCCCTCGGGGAAAATCACACCAGCGAGTACGCGAGACAGGGGCGCCTCGTACAGGGGGCCTTTATGATTACGACCGGTTAGGCCATTCACCAAGGTTTCTTCCAAATGCTTGACCATAAGAATTTCATTCCGTTGCTGATCGCTCAAGAACGAATCCATAAGTTCCGTTTTATTCATGATCCAATTCCTCCTTTACGAGCCTGCGGTTCACCAAGTTGGACCACTCGCTTGGTAAAATGACCCACCCCAAGAGTTCACGCGGAACACTGAATATGTTGGAATTCACCCTAGCTACTTCGTGTACCTCAATCGCGTCTGCCAAATCACCGAGCGACAGCCGGACTCCGCCGGGAGCCTCCACTATGGTATCAATGGGTGCCCCCGGGTCCAAAACACTGGATACCTGGCTCCGAATAAGTTGACCCAACTTCCGTCCTAGTGCTCTACGGAAGTTCCATAGGTGCTGCATCGACTTGTAAATCATTTCAGCCGAACGTTTAGGGTCGTGTACATCGGCGGCTTTACAAACGGCCAAAACGTTACGCTTGTCCTGCAGAAACAAGGTCCTGCCACGTATCCAGTTGCGTACCGATTGAACGCTCTGTATTTGACCGCCATGTGCTCTTATAGACCGCATAATCTCCAAGTACGGATCACGCTTGTCCGCATACTTGTTATATAGCTTTCTGAGAATATTCCCCCACTGCTCCATATGCCCTTGGAGAGCAATCATGACGGGGGTTCGTCCCACGCCTCGAAGCACCTCTTGAAACAAGTCCCTCATGGCATCGGACTTTATGGACACCACAACATCTTCCGAGGTAATTTGATCCGGAGTTCGATTGACAAGTTCCCCTTCCGTCTTGCTGTAGATTTGTGTTACCTGATCATGAGCCAGTAGTAATCGGGCGCCGCTGACCAATTCCACACAAACGGCCTTGACACAATCCTCTGCATTCGTGGTCACGAACCGATGGGTGACAGAGGGCATGACCCTCTCCTCGTCATCCTCTAACTCGCCCTCAACTTCCTGCCATAGCCTCATCAAAGCCTGAATATCCAGATCTTCTTCGTTGATCAGTTCGATAGTAGTCTCCTGGGTCCCTTGGTGGTCCACAAACCTGTGAATACGTTCCTGTACGCTCAACCGTGGCATGACCGTTGATAGCTCCGGCGACGACAAACCTCCATACAAGTGACACAGCGTATCGATCCAACTCCGGGACCAGACTTCCCGATTTCGATGGGCTTGTTCCAGAGCATACTGAACGAGCCTGCGTTCGCTGGGGTAAACCAGAAAGTGAAGATGCTTACCAAGACGGCCATAGAGAAGACTAACGTGTCGCCTAGGGATCGGGGCGGAAATGATAACATGGTCAGGAACGGCGGGGTCGGTCAGGGTTAGCTGCTTCTCTTGTACGTAATCCTGAAAAGCCAGTACCTTTATCCGACTAAGTCGCTCAGGGAAAGAGGACATTTCTATATCTAACCAATTTGAAATCGCCTTAGCAGCCACGCGGTTGGGTGTCAAGATTAGAATGTTGCCAGTAGAGGTGCTCTCAATTTCGTCTACAAGACGTTTTAACACCACGGCTTTGGGCGGCAGCTTTCGTTTAGCTAAGTAATCGTAGATACTCAAAAGCGTGTCTGCAACACACAAAAGGGTGGTAGAAAATATTTGGCGTTCCCAGTCGTTGATGGGTACAGAACGTCGAATACGTGTAATGGTATCCCGGACCGATCCTTCGTGTTTCGTAACCATTTCATAATATCCAAGAGGAGAAGCCAAATCCTTCAGGTCCGTGGCAATCCAATGGAGACGACGCATAGGATTCGGGATTCCATACCGTTCGTGGCGCGTGGCAGCAATTAAGTCAAAAGTCTCCTTAAACCGTGTCTCCAAGTCATGAAGCCCAGCAAGTACATGGATAAGATAAATTGGCTCCGAACCTGCCGACCTGGAATGCCCCCAGGCTGCTGTAAGTGGGTCGACTCGAGGCGTTTGTAACCTACCCATTGCTAATGCCACTTGATCAGGGGGAGCCACTCCTAAGTGGCAAACCAGTGCACCGTTTTGGGTCAGCCACTCATCAACCTCAGGATCTCCCTCGGGGGCGACAACCACCCGGCGGGCAGTGGGAGCTACTGTATGAATCCACTCCATTAATTGACCCACTCGCCTGCGATGTCGGAGCGGGAGCAAATCCACAATAACTATGCTCGGTGTTCTAGCTAATTGTGTAGGGAGTTCCAGGCGAGAAGCACTAAAGGAAGCAAACCACGGGGCGTCACTGGCCGACTTGAACGCCTTATCGAGTGGAACCATTTTCCCGTCTGTTTGCATTCTTAAAATCTCGTAAATTACTCCTAGGTACTCCTCCCCATAATGTGTACGTAATATGCGCGACGTTAGCTCTTGGTTGGCACTGATCAACAAAACACCCGCACCGGGAGGAATGGTTACTCCAGAGGGAAAATATCCAAACTTTTCTAGTACCCCGTTCAGCACCGCCTGCAGGAGAACAGAAAAGCCTAGCAGCAAGCTGAACGCCGTCGCTTCAGGAGCTACCATAAAGGCCAGAATCGACTCGGATGGGGAGGCCTGGAGATAGCGAAAGAAAGATAGTAACGCTACCTCGTCAACCGGAGTTGGCATTACAACGGCTTGCTTGCCATCAATTCGCTCGTTGAGGCTACGGTCAGGGTTGAGGAGTATCCAGCGGGCGATGTCCGTACAAGTCATTTGTTGGATTGGTGAGAAGGGAAACTGCGGGGGCAGTAAGTCGGCGTTCCAATTCACCTCAGCCGCTTGCCTTAACCTCTCAATCGGGTTCATTACGTCCACTCCATTTTATTGTCTGAAAAACTTAGAGGAGAGGTTTACGTCTCCGGTTCCATCCCAGTAACGCTACGTACTATTGACAAGTAAGTTTACTTCTTGGATTTATTTTTGATCCGACGTGATAAAGTGTTACTCCCTGCGATTCTCTGGAAATATCTTCGTTTTCGTCATTAGAAAAAATGCTAAATATGATGTTCAAACCGATTTGTTTTTCCACTCAGCCGCACCCCCCGTAAGAATTTATTTTACATCACAATATTAAGCATGTTCAAGCAAATAGTCTACTTTTTCGAAAAAGAATTAATCCAACCGGTGGTAAATCCATGGCCTTACTCAGACAGCAGTCCTCCCTTTAGGGTTTTCTTATTAACCCCGAGCCATCGTACAATCTATGATATAACCAAACCCTCTCAATTTCTTGTCACGATCATTTGTTCGGTCTAACCCAAAAGCCACCTTTTTGCCAATTTAATAGGGCGGGTTACCCCGCCCAGTATGAGTAACAAGGAGCTTAACTGTATTTAGCTGTTCTTCCATACAGAAGGAATTCGCAC
>JGI1652J44930_10000789_pt1 | contig 12146 bp, 12 predicted proteins | sample NewIslsDNAsample_FD_44930 | JGI IMG/M metagenome (IMG submission 44930)
CTCCGAAGCCACTGCACCTTGATCGATCCGGAGACGGAATAAACGGGAACCAATCGTCCCGCCTCATACCCCTGCCGCTGGGGGTCGAGCAGCGTGCGTTCCGCAGTGAGCTGTAAGCGGTGGCGATCCCACTTGCCGGCGACGATGATCGGTTTGCCGGAAACAAGCTTGTCCCTCAGAAAGGCCTGGTTGAACCAGATCACGGTAATCGGAATCCCGTCCACCATCAGTTTCCCGGTGAGACGGGACTTTTTCTTGCCGTACCAGCGGATACTCGGCTCCCCGAATACCTCCCCCCGGACGGTGATCCGCTCCCCGTGGCCGGCCCGATTCAGATCGGTCAACCGGTTGTCATCGTACCGAAAGGGAAAATAGGTCAAAAGATCCTCCACCGTCTCAATACCCAACCGGTTCAGATCTTCCGCCCGCTTTTCCCCCACGCCGGCCACCTGGGTGACGGGAATTTCCGACAGCCTCATTCCTTCGACGGCGTCCCGAAGATCTTGCGCTCCAGCGCCCGACCCGTCGGGGTGGCCGCCAACCCTCCCAATGCCGTTTCCTTCAACGACACCGGCATATCGCGGCCGATCCGGTACATCGCCTCGATCACCTCGTCCGTGGGGATAATGCTCCGGACGCCGGCCATGGCCATATCGGCCGCCACCATGGCGATGGCCGCTCCCATGGCGTTGCGCTTGACACAGGGAGCTTCCACCAACGTGGCCACGGGATCGCACACAAGCCCGAGCATGTTTTTCAACGCGATGGCCACCGCCTCCGCCGACATGGAAGGCGTTCCCCCGGCCATCTCCACCACCGCCGCAGCGGCCATTCCCGTCGCGGAACCCACTTCCGCCTGGCAACCCCCCGCCGCTCCGGAGATAAACGCATTGTTGGCGATCACATAGCCGATAGCCCCGCCGACAAACAGGGCGCGCACCATCTTCTCCCGGTCGCTTCCCAAAAGTTCCGCTGCGGCGAACACGCACCCCGGGAGAATGCCGCAGGACCCGGCCGTCGGTGTGGCCACGATCGTTCCCATCGCCGCGTTCACTTCGGAGGTGGCGGTCGCCTTGGCGACGGCATCCAATACATGGTGGCCGGAAAGCAATACCTTGGCGTTTTTCCGGTATTGGTCAATCCGGCGGGCGTCCCCTCCGGTCAAACCGCTGCGAGAGCGAACCTCCTCTTCCAAGCCGCGGCGGATGGCCTTCTCCATGACGTCCAGGCTCTCTTCCATTTTCCCGACAATCCGCTCCCGCGACTGTCCCGTCGCCTCCATTTCGGAGCGAATCATCACTTCAGAGATGGGAATGCCTTCCGACTCGGCAATCTCCACCAGCTCAGCTACGGTTCGAAATCTCATTCATACGGCTCCTTTCGGACACGACATTCAGGCGAACAGAGTGGCTCCCGTGATTCCCGGCTGGGCGGCGATCTCATCCAGCACCTTCTGCCCCACCGCCTGATCCGTCTCGATGATCATCAAGGCTTCCGACCCTTTTTCCTTGCGGGAAACCTGCATATATCCGATGTTGATCCGGTGCCGGGCGAGAACGCCGGCGACGGCGGCAATCGCTCCGTAGCGATCTTGGTGCGGGACGAGCAGGGTCGGGGAATTGCCGGTCATCTTCAGTTCGAAACCGTTCAACTCCACGATCTCCATCTTGCCGCCCCCGATGGAAACGCCGACCACCTCCGTCGCTCCCCGCTCGTCTTCCAGGCGAAGCCGAACCGTGTTGGGGTGCTCGGGCACCTCCTCCGACTCCCGAAACTCCACTTCGATCCCCTGCTCCCGGGCGATTTCCAGAGACCTCACGATCCGCTTGTCGAAGGTATCAAAATCGAGCACGCCACCGATGAGAGCGATGTCCGTGCCGTGTCCCCGGTAGGTCTTGGCAAAGGATCCGTACAGCGTCACCATCACCCGTTCGGGCTTCCGCCCGAACAATTGACGGGCTGCCCGGCCGATCCGGGCGGCTCCCGCCGTGTGGGAGCTGGAAGGACCGATCATCACCGGACCGATAATATCAAACACCGAACGATATTTCATCCGTTACCCTCCCCACCGACTCCCCGGTAACAAATTGGCGGGAGCCTGATCATCTCCGCAAGACCGAAATCATTCCGCATAAAGGATGACTCCGAGCACACCGGGACCTGTATGGGTGCCGATCACCGGGCCCACGTCCGTGATCGTCAATTCCTCCACCTCGTATTGTTCTCGCAATTTGGCGGCCCATTCCTCCGCCTTGGACTTCCGCTCGGCATGGACCACGCCTGCGATCACCCGGCTGCCGGCCGCCACCTTCTCGCGAAGCAATTCGAACACCCGGGCCTCCGCCTTGCTCGCCCCTCTCACCTTGTCGACGGGATAAACTTCTCCCTGATCGCTGAGGGAAAGGATCGGCTTGATATTTAACAGAGATCCGACAAGGGCTGATGCCTTTCCGATCCTTCCGCCCTTTTGCAGATAATCCAGCGTGTCCACCAGAAACAGAACCTGTTCTCCCTCGATCATCCGGTTGGCCAGAGCGACGCATTCATCGATCGACTTCCCGGCCTTGGCCGCCCGGGCCACTTCCACGACGATGAGGCCGATGGCAAAGGAAGCTTTTTTCGAATCCAGCACCGTCACCTTGAATTCGCTTTCCACCATCGACTTAGCCAAGAGAGCCGATTGATAGGTGCCGCTCAGGGCCGAAGAAAGGTGGATGGACAAAATGTCCGTGTCTCCCTCCTTGGCCGCTTCCCGGTACACCTCCACGAAATCGATCGGCGACGGCTGGGATGTGGTCGGAAGATCCGAGGACTCCCGCAGCTTCCGATAGAACTCGTCCGGTTTGATGGTCACACCGTCAAGGTAGGAGGTCCCCCCCAAATGCACCTTCAGGGGCACCACTCCGATGTCCAGTTCCTGAATCAGTTCGGCGGGAATATCCGCAGTGCTGTCCGTGATCACTTTTACTCGGCCCACAACGAGCACCTCCGCTACTCAATGGTGATGAGAAAGAAATACAGCGGCTGACCCCCGTAATGAATCTCGCTCTCCACATCCGGATAATTTCTGGCCAGGAAATCGGACAATTCCTTCACCTGGGCGTCGGTCACGTCTTTTCCATACAAAATGGTCACCAATTCTCCGCCCCGGGCAAGCATCTTCTGCAGAAGATCCCTGGAGGTGGCGATCAGGCTGCCGCCGACCGTCTCAATCTTCCCTTCGTAAATCCCGATGAAGTCCCCTTCCTTGATGGAATGGCCGTTCACCTGGGAATCCCGCACAGCATAGGTGACCTCGCCGCAGCGCACACTCTCAAGCGCCTTCACCATCTTCTGCCGGTTCATTTCCGCATCGGCATCGGGATCAAAGGCGATCAGCGCCGTCAGGCCCTGAAGCACGGTACGGGTCGGGAGCACCGTCACCGGGATTTCCACCAGCTCCGCCGCCTGTTCCGCAGCCATGACGATGTTTTTGTTGTTCGGCAAGACAAACACGTGATCGGCGGACAATCCCCGAATCGCCTTCACGATATCCTCCGTGCTGGGATTCATCGTCTGGCCGCCCTCGATCACCTCATCGGCGCCCAGGCTGCGGAACATCCTGACAACTCCCTCGCCCGAAGCGACGGCGACGATGCCGTGGGATTTGCGCTCCGCCGCCGTTTCCGCGGGAACCGCCGTCCCTTGCTCCACGGGCGCGTCGGTCCCTGCCCAATGGGCATGCTGTTCCCGCATGTTCTCGATCTTGATGTTCGTCAGATCGCCGAACTTCTGGGCGAAATTCAGGACATCGCCGGGGCGCTCCGAATGGATATGTACCTTGACCAATTCGTCATCGGCAACCACCAGCAGAGAATCGCCGAAGGCGCCGATCTCACCGCGGAATGCTCCTTCATCGAAGGTTCCCGCGCCCTTTCGGCGAATGATGAACTCCGTACAATACCCATGTTCGATCGTCGCAGGATCGATTTTGGACTGGGCCGTCTCGCCATGGGCAACGGCGGTGAGGGAGCGATCCTCCCCGAAGGCGGAAGCATCGCCGTCCATCTCTTCGGGAACCGCCTCTCCCCGGAGNGCGGACAAAAACCCCTCNAGGATATACACCAATCCCTGCCCNCCGGCATCGACGACGTTCGTCTCCGCCAAAATCGGCAGCAGTTGGGGCGTCCTCTCCAAGGATTTCCGGGCTCCGGACAGTACTTCCGCCAGGACTTCCGCCGGGTCGTCCGTCTGCCGGGAACGGATCATGCCCATATCCGCCGCTTCCCGGGAAACCGTCAGAATCGTCCCCTCAACCGGTTTCATGACCGCCTTGTATGCCATATCGACGCCCCGTTTGAACGCCTCTGCCAGCTCCCGGGCGTCGATGGTCTCCTTACCCGCCACTGCCTTGGAAAAACCGCGAAAGAGCTGGGACAGGATCACTCCCGAATTGCCCCTCGCCCCCATCAGGAGGCCCTTTGAAAGGGCTTCCGCCAAATCGCCCACCCGAGAGGGAGAGGATACCTTGTCCATCTCTCTCACTCCCGAGGAGAGCGTCAGGTTCATGTTGGTACCCGTATCTCCGTCCGGAACCGGAAAGACGTTCAGCGCGTTGACCCGTTCCTCGTTTTGCCGGAGGAAGAGGGCACCTCCGCGTATCATCCGATGAAAGCAAGCCGCATCAATCTTCTGTGTCAAACCGTATCCCCCTCAATCCTCATTCACCAAGCGTACGCCCTGAACAAAGACGTTTACCTTGTTCACCGTCAACCCGACCATCTGGTTCAGGGTGTACTTCACCTTGGACTGCACGTTATGCGCCACTTCGGAGATCTTGGTACCGTAACCGACAATGATGTGGAGATCGATCACCAGCTCTCCGTCCTCTGTGCGAACTTCAATCCCTTTGTTCAGATTTTCCCATCCGAGCAGATCGGTAATTCCGTCCTTCAACTGGCTTCGGGAAGCCATTCCCACCAGCCCGTAACAATCCATTGCCGCAGCACCCGCAATGGTGCTGATCACCTCTTCCGACACGTCAATGCGGCCGAGGGAGGTGGACATTTCAACCGCCATCGCGATTCCTCCTTGGAGTGGGAGCATGGTAAGACGATTTGACAATACGGGATCATAAGAAAAAACATGACCACACCTATCATACTGAACGTTTCGCATCCTTGCAAGGGATGGGGATCTGTGTTAAGATATGATGGTGTTGCTGCACTTATCGGACGGGAGGTGGAGTCGGATGGCGCGCCGCTGCTACATCACCGGGAAAAAAGGGCACACCGGCAACAAGGTGAGCCATTCCAACCGGAAGACGAAGCGCAAATGGGGCGTAAACGTGCAAAAAGTTCGCATTCTCGTTGACGGCAAGCCGAAACGGGTATATGTCAGCACCAAAGCCCTCAAATCGGGAAAAGTAACCCGCGTCTGACGACGACGGGTTTTTTTCATTAAAAAAACGCACCGCCACCGGTGCGCCAAGTCGTTATCCATTTTAAGACAACCCAAGGAATAATTCCGTTTTTCCTGACTTTCTCGCCGAGCATGTCAAAATCGCCCAGCGCGCCCCAGCCGGCGGGTCCAACCGAGATCGCAGGTTATTCACTCCTAATGCCGGACCTTCAGGTTCTTCGGCAAACGGGATACCGCAGGGCGTTTCCCTGGGCGATTTCGCTCGTCGTACACCGCTGTTCACTTTTCCTTGCTGAAGATCCCCAACAGGGCCCTGATCATCCCGCCGAGAAACTTCGGGAGTTTGATGGTGTAAAATTTCACCCCTACCCCTCCTTGCCAGATGTCGTCGACCCGACCGTCACCCGCTCACTTATATATATGCGGAATCCGCCGATGTGTGCCTGGAATATGGCGGGAGGGTGAAAGAGACTCGGGTCATCCCTGACCGAAGGTAGGGAAAGGCGGAATGGGCGGTCGAAAGCCTGCTTTCCGCGGGATGATCAGTCCCGGCTTTCCACGACGAAGAGCATCCCCGATCGAATCGCGATCGCCCCCTCCTCCTCCACCAGCTCGTTGCTGACTCCCAGGGAGTCACTCCTTCGCAGGACCGCTTCCGTCAAGGGATAACGAAATCCGGTGAGGGTCACTCCCGACGCCGTTTCGGTAAGAGGGAGCAGGGAAAGATAGCGGTAACGGCTCCTTCGCACCCGGCAGGCGTCCCCGCCCCGCAGGAGACGTATCCGATTGTGACGGTTGCGAATCTCTCCCCGCACACCTTCCCTTTCCAGCATCTCCAAGAGAAACAGGTTGGCCAGCGTGTGATCGAACCTCGTGCCGATCGCCCCCAGGAGGAGAACGGTCCCGGGGCGCCGTTTGAGGGCTTCCGTCACGGCAAAATGCGTATCCGTCACATCCTTTTCGGCGGGCAGCTTCTCGATGGGAACCCCCATCGTCGCAAGCCGTTCGTGCATCTCCATCCCCGCCGAATCAAAATCCCCCACCGCCAGGTGAGGAAGAAGGCCGGTTTCGAGGAGCGCGGCGATTCCGCCATCCACCCCGATCAAAAAATCATCCCGCGGACGGATTTCCTTTAAATCCTCCTGATCCAACCCGCCGCCGGTCACGATCACCACCCGTTCGGAACGTCCGGACTGCATCGCACCTCACCGTCCAAAAAAGAAACTGCTTTTCGGTGAAATCATTCCAACTGGAAGAGGGGGGTGCCGCCAGCCCGCCCTTGCAACAATCCAATGCGGCTTGCCCCCCTCGTTGTCTCGACAAAACCCTCACTCCGCTATATTTCCAATCAACCACGAAAAAACTCAACCGGAAGGCCGGGCGGCCGATGTTCCCGCTTCCGCCGCCGACCGAATCGCGGCGATGGCCTCCCTGCGGTCCGGCGCGCCGAAGACGGCCGATCCGGCGACCAAAACCGTCGTGCCCAGGGCGGTCGCCTCCCCGGCGTTCCCCGGATGAATCCCTCCGTCCACCTCGATCTCCACGTCGGTCCGGCCCAGCTCCTCCAGCATCCTCCTCACCTGTTCCACCTTCTTCAGGGCGGTGGGAATCAGCTTCTGCCCTCCGAAGCCGGGATTGACCGTCATGATCAACACCAGATCGATGTAGGGAAGGATCGGCTCCAGCAGGGAGACCGGCGTTGCCGGGTTGACCGCCACCCCCGCTTTGACCCCCTGCTCCGCGATGAGGGAAACGCTCCGGTGCAGATGAGGACAGGCCTCCTGGTGGATGGTGATCCAGTCCGCTCCGCTCTTGGCGAAGGCGGGGATATAGCGGTCCGGATCCTCGATCATCAGGTGCACATCCAGGGGCAAGCGCGTGTGAGGCCGGATCGCCTCCACCACCAGGGGTCCGATGGTCAGGTTGGGGACGAAATGCCCGTCCATCACGTCCACATGAATCCAATCAGCGCCCGCCGCTTCCGCCTCGGCCAACTCCTCCTTCAGGCGGGAAAAATCGGCGGACAACAGGGAGGGTGCGATTTTTACCATCTCGTGAACCTCCGATCCTCGCTGATTTCCTGCAGAAATTGAAGATAATGCCGATAGCGTCCGGGATCGATCTCCCCTCTGTCCGCCGCCTCCCGCACCGCGCAGTTCGGTTCCTCCCGGTGCAGGCATCCTCGAAAAGCGCAATGGACGGCGTGCTCGCGGATCTCGGGGAAACATTCCCCCAGATCCGTCTCCTCCATCCCGGTGAAATCCAACCTGCTGAACCCGGGGGAGTCCGCCACACGACCGCCATCGGGAAGATCGATGATCTCCACACGACGGGTGGTATGGCGCCCCCGTCCCAATTTGGCGCTCACTTGCCCCGTCCGCAGCTTGAGGCCCGGAAGGATCTCGTTGAGCAGGGAGGATTTGCCCACCCCGGAGGGACCGGCGAAAACGGACAAGGTGCCCTTCAACCATTCCTTCACCTGCTCCACGCCTTCGCCGGTACGGATGCTGGTGGCGACCACCCGGTACCCGGCAGGCGCGTAGAGTTTGGCGATCCGATCCACTTCCGTCCGATCCGGAGCCAGATCCAGTTTGGTCAGACAGATGCACACGCGGAGCCCCGCCCGCTCGCAGTGGACGAGAATGCGATCCAACAGCACCGGCTGAAGGGGAGGTTCCCGAAGGGAGAAGAGAACCACTGCCTGCTCCACGTTGGCGATCGGCGGCCGGACCAGCTGCGTGCGGCGCGGCCGGACCTCCGTCACCACCCCTTCCTCCNGTCCCGTCCGCTCAAAGANCACATAATCCCCCACCAGGGGCGACAGGTTCTTCTTTTTCAATATCCCGCGCGCCCGGCACCGNATNTCCCCTTCCGGCGTGCGCACGTCGAAAAAACCGCCCACCGCGCGTACGATCTGTCCTTCCGGCATAGACAACCTCCTTCATCCCGGATGCGTTCTCAAATGGATGACGTCAGGGGCCGGCGACGTCTTCCGTCAGGTGGACAAAAGACGGCGCCTTCCCCCCGATGAAGCGATCCCCGTCCTCAGTCGTCGTCATCGTTTCCCGGCGGAGGATCTATCCGTTTGGGGATGTTGATCCATACGTTGACCGTGCCGCCCGGTTCCACATATTCGCCGGGAGCCGGATCCTGTGTAAAGGCCTGATAGGTACTGACTTCGTTGGAAGGCCAATACTTGAACTCGATATTGTAATCCACCTGGGGTTTAATGTCGTCCCGGATTCTCGACTCATAAATCCCGCGGAAATCCCTTACTTCGATCATGTTCTCCGTCGAATTGACGGTGAGTCTGACCTGGGTATTCTTCGGGACCACCTGTTTCCCCGGGGACGGGCTCTGATTGATCACTTCGTTGTGCTTATACTTTCCGTGCTGTTCCACCTTGACGGAGGGGTCCGGGAAGCCGTTATCCTTCAGCCATTGTTTTGCCTCGGCCAGCTGCTTCCCCGTCAAATCCGCCATCTCCATCGCGTTGGGTTTCGCGTCGGCGCCCGGGGGATTGTCATCGCCGCCGGTGAAAATGCCCATCACCGCGTTGAACCCGATAACGGACAGGGTGATGATCACGGCGAAGGTAAACATTCCGAAAAGCACCTTCTGCCACCAGGGCATATTGGCGCGGGCATTTTCCAGCCAGACGACCGTCCGCTGCAGGAGGGTCTTCTCCTTGTCCGCCGGCGCATGACGGAGCCGTTCGAGGCGGGAAAGGGTTTTCTCGCCCACCGCAGGAATATCCTCCGGCTCCTTCGACGCAACCTCCGCCTCCGATTCCCGGTTCGGAACCCGATTCGGCTGCCGTGCCTCCACCTCTCTCGCCCGGGCGGCGTTTTGGACCCAGCCGGGCTGAGGCAAATCCATCCCGTGGAGAATGTACTGGAGCTCCTGCATCATCGCCCGGGCGGATGCAAACCGCTTATCCGGATCCTTCTCCAGCGCCTTCAGGATCGCCCGNTTCACGCTGTCCGGCAGATCGGGACGNAGCTCCTTCGGTTCCACCGCCTGTTCCTGCAGATGTTTGAGGGCGATGCCGATGGCGGAATCCCCGTCAAAGGGAAGCTCTCCCGTTACCATTTCATATATTACGATCCCGAGGGAATAGAGGTCGGACTTTTCACCGATCACTCCGCCCCGGGCCTGTTCCGGCGAGAAATAGTGAACCGATCCCATCACCGACCCGGTCTGGGTGATAGTGGAAGAGGTGGCCGCCCGGGCGATCCCGAAGTCGGTCACCTTGACCCGNCCGTTATATCCGAGAAGAATGTTGTGGGGTTTAATATCCCGGTGAACGATCTGNTTGTCGTGGGCATGGGCCAGNGCGTCGCAGATCTGGACNGCGATGTGAACCGCGTCCTCCGGGGGGAGAGGCCCGTTCTCCTGGATGTATTCTTTCAGCGTCGGCCCCTCCACATATTCCATCACGATGTAGTGGATATGCCCTTCCCGACCCACATCGTAGACATTTACCACGTTGGGATGAGACAAACTGGCGGCCGCTTGCGCCTCGGCTGAAACGCCTTATAAATTCCGAATCATTGCTGAGCGATTCGTTCAGCACCTTGATGGCCACATAGCGGTTGAGCAGCAGATCCTTCGCTTTATATACCACGGCCATACCGCCGCCGCCCACCCGGTAGAGGATTTCGTACCGTCCCCCCAGCTTTCTCCCTTCCATTGACATGGTCATCCCGCTCCTCCTCCGAGCTACGATGACGGGGTCGACCCGCCCGCGTTTTTAATCAGGATCAAGGATATGTTGTCTGTTCCTCCAGCATCCAGAGCCAACCGGATCAGTTGGTCCGCCTGTTCCGACAAGGAAACATCCGAAGTCAGGACCAGACCGATGTCCCGTTCCTCCACGATATCGGTCAATCCGTCGGAGCAGATCAGGAGAATGTCTTCCCTTTCCCAAGGGGTGACGATGATGTCCGCCTCCACTTCGGTGTTGGTTCCCAGGGCTTTGACGATCATGCTGCGGTGCGGATGGGTGCGGGCCTCCTCTTCGGTAATCTGGCCGTGCTTCATCAACATGTTGACCAGCGAATGATCCTCCGTCAGCTGGTACAGACCCCCGTCGTGAAGGATATACGCCCGACTGTCTCCGATGTGGGCGAGAACCACTTCTGACTCGCTCACCACCGCAGCGATCACGGTCGTCCCCATCCCGCGGTACTCTTCGTTTCCGTCGGCCAACTGGTGCACTTCCGCGTTGGCCTTCACCACCGCATCCAACAGCCGCTTTTTCTGCTCCTCCGTGCTGGCGTCGGGGGAAAGAGAGCGCAGCTCCCGCCGGATCACCTGCACCGCGTGCCGGCTGGCCACTTCGCCGCTCCGGTGACCTCCCATTCCGTCGGCGAGCACCGCAACCAGCGATCCGAAATCCGACCTGAACAAGTCAACGGCATCTTCATTTTGCGGACGTACCTTCCCTTTGTCCGTTCGCCATACTGCTTCCATGCCGGTAACTCCTTTCTCCACGCCTCCATCCCTCTTCTTGCGTTCGAGAGGGATATTACAGCACCCCGATCCGCTTGGCCCGCAACTGGCCACAGGCCGCATCGATGTCGCTTCCGTGCTCCCGGCGTATGGTCGTATTGACCCTGTAGGACTGCAGGACCTGTTGAAAACGGAAGATCCGCTCCCGCGGAGTCCGCTGAAGGTTTCGCTCCGGCACGAAATTGACGGGAATCAGGTTGACCAGACAGTTCATCCCCGATAGCAGTTTGCCCAGCTCATGGGCATGCTCCTCCCCGTCGTTTCGATCGCCGATCAGNGCGTATTCGAAGGTGATGCGCCGCCCCGTCATGTCCAGATAATACCAACAAGCATCCATCAGTTCCGGCAGGGGATAACGGCGGTTGATCGGCATCAGTTTGGACCGGAGCTCATCGTTCGGAGCATGCAGGGAGACGGCCAATCCCACCTGCAGCCCTTCTTCGGCAAACCGGCGGATATTGGGTACCACGCCGCTCGTGGATACGGTGATGTGCCGCTGTCCGATCCGTAGGCCTTCAGGGTCGTTGATCACCCGGATGAACCTCATCGTCTCCTCATAATTTTCGAAGGGTTCTCCCGAACCCATGACAACGACCGTGCGGACGCGCTCTCCCTCCTGGTCGAGATAGCGCTGGGCGGCCACCACCTGGGCGACGATCTCCCCGGCCTCCAGATTGCGTTTCAGCCCACCCAGCGTCGAGGCGCAAAAGGTGCAACCGATGCGGCACCCGACCTGAGTGGTGACNCAGACGCTGTTTCCATAACGGTGGCGCATGATCACCGTTTCTATCGCATGGCCGTCCCGAAGCCCGAACAAAAACTTCACCGTGCCGTCCCGGGAGGTTTGGACTTCGAGGGGCTCCAGCGGATCCAAGGTGAACGTGTCCGCCAATCGAAGGCGGAGATCGCGGGGCAGGTTGGTCATTTCGTTGAAATCCGTGATCCGTTTTTGAAAAAGCCAGTTCATGACCTGTTCCGCACGCCATGACGGCTGATCTTGTTGGTTCATCCATTTTTTCCAATTGTCGGTATCCAATCCGTAAGCAACAGGTTTCATTATTCAATCTCCATCCGCGGTGTTCGGCGGATAACCGCCCTCCACCAAAACTTTCATTATTATAACAGTGATCAGGCCGATTGAAAAGGCGCGGCCGCCCGGGAAACGATGGACATACAAAGGGAGGACTCCTGATTAGGCCAAAAGACCCCCTCATTTATTGTATATTTCAATC
>JGI1652J44930_10000790_pt1 | contig 12146 bp, 11 predicted proteins | sample NewIslsDNAsample_FD_44930 | JGI IMG/M metagenome (IMG submission 44930)
CCTGCGCTTTTTCGCAAAATGCGCATGCAAAATTCCCAAATCTACAGTAATCTGGTATTGAGTGATTTAACCCGGTGTTTTAATTGAGGACAAGGTCCTAGGGGGAAAAGCGTTCGACTGAATTCATTCGGATTTGCATGCGACAAAATTACAAAAGGAGCGATGAACATGACTGCCCCCTCCGACTTTCCCGTCATCTCCCGCCGCCTTCCGGAAAACATCAACCGGATCATCGCCCGTTTTCCAGAAGCGGTTCAGGAGTTTTTTCTGGAAATGATCAGCGCCGACCGCTCCCATCAAACTATCGCCAACTACGCCTACGACTTCGCTCTCTTCTTCGATTTTCTCGCTTCCCGCAACATCGACTTTGAATCGGTCACTTCGCGCACCATTCAGAGATTTTTCAGGCATATCGAAAACGGGTATGAACGAACCGTCTGGGTGAAAATGCGCTCGAAGGACCCGGAGACCGGCGCAATTCGGGAACAGTGGGTGGAACGGAGGCATTTCCGGGAAAATTCCCGCAGCGGAAAGGAAAGGAAAAGGGCTTCCCTCCGCTCTCTATTCCGTTTTTTGGTCAAGTCCGGGTATTTGGATCGCGATCCCATGCAGGAATACGAGGACGCCTCCCTCCGCTCCCGCTCCCGGCGCCGCGTACCCGTCTTCCTCACCCGGGAGGAGGCCCTCCGCCTCATCAAAGCGGTCGGCAGCTATCACGAGCGCAACCGCGGGGATCACCGCACATTCCCCTGGTTTGAAGCCCGCGACAGGGCCATCCTCCTCCTCCTTCTGGGCACCGGAATGCGNGTATCCGAGCTGGTCGGCCTCAATTTGAACAGCATTCAGCCGGACGGTGAAACGGCGCGGGTGATCGTTCTCGGCAAAGGCGGCCGGGAAAGGATGCTGAAATTGAACAACACCGCCTACCGGGCCCTCCGGGAATACCTGGCGCAACGGCCCTCGGACGGCATCCCCCCGGAGCATCGGGAGGCCCTCTTCCTCAACCGCAATCGGACCCGTCTCAGCCGGAAGGGGGTTTACGAAGCGATCAAAAAATATGTCCGGGAGGCCAATCTCCCTCCCAAGGCGGCCAATATCTCGCCCCACAAGTTGCGCCACACCCTGGCCACCCTGCTCCTCTCCAACGGGGAAAATCTGCGCGTGGTCCAGGAGATCCTCGGCCACTCCAGCATCCAGACGACCCAAATCTACACCCACGTCATCAATTCGGAGAAGGATGAGGCGCTCAAGCGGCTGGACAATTTGATGTGACATCCTCCCCTATCCGACGAAGGCCGGAAGCCATCGGCAGGCATTTCCCGGATCATCACCTTGGTCTTGAGCGCTCTCCCCTTTTCCCAGGGGCATGGGGAACATCGACGACGAAGCACACGATGTTCCCCATGCCCCTATCCTTGTCGTTCACTCCCTCGGCAGGTGCTGTGCCACCCATTGACTTCTTGCCTCCGTTTGATTATTCTTTGTTTAACGAATATTGGAAGGGGGGTGAACCGTGATGCTGTATGTCGTCCCGAAAGGTCAAACACACATCGGAAAGAAGGGAAAACATGATGCAAATCTCGGTTCGCCCCGTCCGGCCGGATGAATTGAGGGATTTCATCGTCACATGGACCGATCCCAACCATGTCGACGACGTGAAACGGTATGTGGACCAGATGATGAAAAAGGGGTCGATCCGCCGGGAGTGGTGCTTTGTTGCCTGGCAAGAAAATCGGCTGGTGGGCCGTGTGGCCTATTGGTCCCTTCCCAAGATCGGAAAGCCGGAAGCATTGGTGCTGTTGGACCTGCCTTGGGAACATGAGCAGTATCTATCCATCGGCGCGCATCTGTTGCAGGAAACGTTGACTCTGATGAGGGAGACGGGCGTTGATCAAATCGGGTATGTAGTGGACACGCCGCCGATGCCTCCTCAGTGGCAACGATTTCCGGAACAACGAATGAGGCTCCTCGAACACCTCGGATTCGTCGTGGAACGGATGACCCATCGATTTGAGTGGAGGGCGAAAGGAAGCCCGTTGCCCGTTTCTGAAAAAGGGTTGATATTTCGCACCTTGCCTGAGGTGGGAGAAGCCGCTTTTATCGAGGCGGTGATGCGGGTTTCCGAGCAAACACTGGATCGCCGGATCCGCCAAGAACGCGAACAGGAAGGGGCCCTGAAGCAAGCACAGCTGATGTTCAAGGACTTGCAGTTTTTTACGTATGATCCGTCCTGGTGGCAACTCGCCTTCTCCTCAAACGGGGATCTGATCGGATTGGTGATGCCCGCTGTCAACCCGACATACGCGACGATTGGTTACATCGGAGTTGTACCGGAACAGAGGGGCCGTGGTTATATCGACGCTCTTCTCAATCGGGGAACGGCGATTCTTGCTCAAGCCGGAGTCGATGTCATTCGGGCGGATACCGATGTGGAGAACTTGCCCATGGCCAACGCGTTCAAACGGGCAGGTTACGTTCCCTTCGCAAAAAGGTACGAGTACATTATCGATTTGCGCGCATAAAAACAATCAGCCACTTCGTCATGCGAAGTGGCTGATTTCTTTGTTTTCTTNCAGGATCAAATATACTGCTTCACATCGTACTGGCGCAACACGTTTTCCATTTTCATCGCCAGTCCGAGATTTCCTTTTACCTTCAGCTTGCCGGCCATGAAGGCGGCGGTTCCGTTCAGGTTGCCCAGAAGGAGATCCCGGAAATCGTCCAGGGACATCTGCAAGGTGCAATCGGCATTGGCCGCTTCCCCTTTCTCCACCTTCGCCTTGCCGTTGGACAGGTGGAGTTGATANGTTCCTCCTCCATCGCCGGTGATTTCATATTGATAGACCGCTTCAATTCCCTGGGTCGGGCCCGGCTCCTTGTTCAAAACCTCTTCCACCTTTTGAAACACTTCTTCCAGGGTATAATCCTTCAAATCTTTACCCATGTTCTTTCCCCTTTCATGCTTTTGTCATATTNTTGTTCGATATAACAGTACAACAACCCCAAGTGTTTGACAAGTTCGAAGATGAGTCAATCGTCACAATCCGGCAGAAATGACCTTTTTCTGGATCTGCGTCGTGCCTTCGTAGATGGACAAAATCTTGGCGTCCCGCATCCACTTCTCCACCGGATAGTCCCGCATGTAACCGTAACCGCCGAGAATCTGAACGGCATTGGTCGTCACTTCCATCGCGACCTCCGCAGCGAAGGCCTTGGCCATGCTGCCCTCCACGGCGCAGGATTCGCCCCGGTCGGCCAACTCCGCCGCGCGCCAGGTCAGCAATCGGGCGGCGTCGATTTTTGTCTTCATGTCGGCCAACATGAAGGAAATCGCTTGGTTCTTGAAGATGGGACGGCCGAATTGCACCCGCTGCTTTGCGTACTCCAATGCATATTCATATGCCGCGCGGGCCACTCCGACTGCACCCGCCGCCACCGCCGGCCGGGAGTACTCCAACATCTTCATCGCACCGAAAAAGGCCATATTTTCTTCACCGAGCAAGTTCTCATGGGGCACCCGCACATCCTCGAAGATTACATCTCCGGTGTGGGAGGCGCGAATTCCCATCTTCCGCTCCTTTTTGCCCCCGGACAATCCCGGCGTGTCTCCGGGGACGATAAAGGCGGAAACGCCGTAGTATCCGGCATCCGGATCGGTCTTGGCAAACACCACGTACAGATCGGCGATGCCCCCGTTGGTGATAAAACACTTCCGCCCGTTGATCACCCATTCGTCTCCGTCGCGGACCGCACGGGTCTGAATCGCCTTGACGTCGGATCCTGCACCCGGTTCCGTCAATGCCATCGCGCCGAGTCGAGGGTTTTCCGGATCGCACAGATAGGGGATCCACTTTTTCTTCTGCTCTTCATTTCCCATGTAATAGATGGGAAGCCCCGCCAAACCGGCGGCCGAAAGGGAGGTGGCGATGCCGGCGCAACCCCAGTAAAGCTCTTCGAGGATCAGGCAGGCGGCCATGACGCTCGTAAGACCGCCCCCGCCGTATTCTTCAGGGGCCATGTAGTTGGTCAAGCCGACCTTTGCCGCCTTCTTGAGCACCTCATACGGAAACTCTTCCTTCTCATCGTACTCCGCCGCAACGGGCCGGATTTCCTTCTCGGCAAATCCCCGGGCCCATTTTCGCAACTCTTCCTGTTCTTCTGACAGCTGAAAGCTCAAGCCACTCATGGTCTTCGTCTTCAACGCCGTTCACCCCCGAAAAGATACTGATACGTACTGGTACCGATCCCGTCAAAAGAAAAACACCTTTCCCCCACCCCGCAAGCGGTTCCTGGGGACTCTGCCCGGTCAGTACCGGAGAGTACTCGATAATATTGTAGAACGATGTCGGGCGTTCCGTCAAGTGCAAGAAGTAAGATCATTTGCACAACGGGAACCGACAAGGGGAGGATTAAGTTGGCCGATTCCCCTCCTGCGCTCCTCCCGGTCAACATGCCAAGCTGCGACCAAATCCTAGTCAAACGGCGCCAAAGAGACCGGACCGAATGTCCGCGATGATTTCCCCCGATTCGGCATGTATGCCTTCTTTCCCAAGTCCCGCCCCGGCAAGTGCCCCCATTTCCGCCGCGAGATGGCGGTCATCGCAGTACAAAGAAACGGTACAGAAAAAACCACCGCCGATAAGGCGGTGGTTTTTTCTACTTCGTCCACTCCTTCACCTTGTCCTGGTGGTTCTTCACCCACTGAGCCGCAGCCTCTTCCGGCGTTTTTCCCTCCTGAATCAGCAGCATGACCTCTTCCATGTCCTGGGAGGTCCAGTGGAACCGATCCATGATCCGATAGGCCTTCGGATTTTCCTCTTGAAGCCCCTTCCGGGCGAGGGTATGAATGTTCTCCGTTTCCCCGAAGGTCTTCTTGGGGTCCTCCAGGAATTTCAGCTTCATCTTGGCAAATTTCCAGTGAGGCTTCCATCCGGTGACCACGATCGGCTTTTTCGCCCGATACGCCTTTTCAAGGGATGCGGTCATCGCCGCGCTGGAACTGGTCACCAATTCCATGTCCAATCCGTAATCCTTGATCGCCTTTTCCGTCAGTTGGACGACGCCGGCGCCCGCTTCGATGCCGATGATCTGTTTGTCAAAATCACCCGCCTGATTCTTCAGGTCCTCGATGGAATCCGCCTTCACATACTCCGGAACCACCAGGCCGACTTTGGTCCCCTCCAGATTGGGGCCCAAATCAATCACCTGATCCTTATATTCAGCCATGTAATCCTTGTGGGTCACAGGCAGCCAAGCTGCCGTCGTGCCGTCCGCATCTCCGCTGGCCACCGCGGCGAACATCGGACCGGCGTCCACTTCCTTCAATTCCACATGAAAACCTTCATCCTCGAGGACATGCTTCAACACATAGGTGCTGGCCACTTCCGATTCCCAATTCACATAGGTCAGGGTGACAGTCTGCCTTTCCGTCCCTTGGTGCTGAGCCAGGGCGGCTCCGACCATCGAGAGGATGATCAGGATCGCCAACATCCCTTTCCAGCGTCCTTTGATTCCCTTTTCCGGGATGGGCGCCCTTTTCCTGTCCCGGGCCAAGCTTTGGGTGATTCGATCCAGGATGATGGCGATAATGACAATGGACAGACCGCCTTCAAACCCCTTTCCGACCTCCAGGCGCGTGATCGCCTGCAGCACGACGGTGCCCAATCCGCCGGCTCCGATCATGGAAGCGATGACGACCATGGACAGGGAGAGCATGATCGTCTGGTTGATCCCCGCCATGATCGTCGATTTGGCCAGGGGAAGTTGCACCTTGAGGAGCTTCTGTGCGGGCGTCGAACCGAAGGCGTCCGCCGCCTCGATCAGGTCGCCCGCCACCTGACGGATTCCGAGATTGGTGAGTCGAATGGTCGGCGGCATCGCGAAGATGACCGACGCGATCACCCCCGGCACGGCGCCCAGGGCAAAGAAGAAAACCGCCGGGATCAGGTAGACGAAAGCGGGCATTGTCTGCATGAAATCCAGAATCGGGGTGATAATGTTTTGCGCCTTCCGGCTACGGGCGGCCAGAATGCCCAGGGGCACCCCGATGACGACGGAAATGGTGGTGGCAGTAAGCACCAGCGAGATGGTTTCCGCCGCCTCATTCCAATAACCCAGATTGTATATCAAAAGCAAGCCGAACAGGGTAAACAGCGAGACCGACAGCCGGCTCGCCAACAGCGCCAGGGCGGCGATGAGAACAGCGGTCAACACCGGGGGCAATGCCGTAAAAAGAGACTGGAAAAAGGCCACCAGCGGCTGGATCCCCGATGAAACCAGATCAAACAGGGCGGCGAAGTGTTCCTGAAGCCATCGGACGGACTCATCCACCCATCGGTCCAAGGGAAGCTTAGGAAGGTTCATCCGGCTTCACCCCATTTCCTGCCAGGGTGGCGAAAATGGCGCCTTGCACCACCACTCCGCGCAGCTTGCCCTGATCGTCGATGACCGCTGCCGGATGAGAAAATTGTTTTTCCGCCATTTTGGGCAAGAGTTCGCTCACGGGTGTATCNTTGTGCACCGTGACGACATCTCTTTCCAACACATCTTCCATGGTCTTATCCTTGTTCTTTTCGTCCAACAAGCTTCTCGCCGCCTCCGCGGTCAGAAATCCGATCAGTTTCCGGGTCCGGTCAACCACCATCAGCCCGGAGAGACCCCTTTCCCTCATTCGCTTCAGTGCCACCCGGGGGCCATCCTTGCCCAGAACCAATTGCTCCGGTCGCTTCATGACGGAGCCGGCTGTCAACACCTTGGTGATGTTGACGTCTTCCACAAATTTTTCCACATATTCGTTTGCCGGGTTGGTCAGAATCTCTTCCGGGGTTCCGATCTGAACGATCACTCCGTCTTTCATGAGGGCGATGCGGTCCCCGATGCGCAGTGCCTCGTCCAGGTCATGGGTGATAAAAATGATCGTCTTGTTCATCGAGGACTGAAGATCCATCATCTCGTCCTGCATTTCCTTGCGGATCAGCGGATCCAGGGCGCTAAAGGCCTCGTCCATCAGCAAAATATCCGGATCGGTGGCCAATGCTCGGGCCAGGCCCACCCGCTGTTGCATTCCGCCCGAAAGTTGCGAGGGGGCTTGGTCGGCATAATCCTTCAGACCCACCAGCTCCAGGGACTCCAGGGCCTTTTCCCTGCGTTCCCGCTTGGGCACCCCCTGCACCTCCAAGCCGTATTCCACATTTTCGCGGACGCTTTTGTGGGGAAACAGCGCAAACCGCTGAAACACCATCCCCATCTTGGTCCTGCGCATTTGCCGCAGCTCATCGGCGCTCATCTTCGTCACGTCGTCCCCATCGACAAGCACCGTTCCCTCCGTCGGTTCAATCAACCGGTTCAAAAGCCGAACCAGGGTGGACTTGCCGCTTCCGGACAGACCCATGATCACAAAAACCTCTCCGGCCTCCACTGAAAAGGAAGCCCGATTGACACCGACGGTCATTCCCGTCTCCCTGAAGATCTCTTCCTTGCTCTTGCCTTGTCTCACCAAAGCCAGCCCTCGCGAGGGATGACGCCCGAAAATTTTGGTGAGATTCCTCACCTCGATTTTCGCCAAAGAGCCCCCTCCTTTCCACGATCTCTCATTTTTAGAATATTCAGATAATATGTGACGGCGCAAAACGGGGCGCTTCGGAAGCCTTTTCTTGGCCCCGACACCCTGCNATCTTGGAAAAATAAAAAAACGCACTCCGAAGGACCCATGTTTATTTTAAAAATAAAAAGATCACCGGTCAAAACCGATGACAAAGCGGTTGAAGTATCAAGTCCAGCTGATAGATGAAAAGAAATAATAGGAGTCGTTCTCTTTAGGAATCCTCCGGTATCGTGCGTTTTCCGAACAATAGCTCCCCAACCGCAAACATATGTGCCCAGATTGCCGAATGATCAATCCCTTTTTCGGACGGGAATTTTTAATGTTTGCCCGGGATGGATCACGGCATCCTCCAAACGATTGATCNGGCGGATATCGCCGATCAGTTCCCGGATGTCGACGGAATCGTCCGCATACCTTCGGGCCAACCCCCATAGTGTATCGCCGGGTTCAACACGGACATTCACCGTCGGCTCCGGACCGTCGCCGGCCGCCCTGTCCACCCACACCACCAGAACGACCATCAGAAAACAGAGGATTCCGACGAGAGCGATTCCCCTCCGGNTCATCCCATCCCCTCCGTCANCANCCGGATGGTTCCTGCAAATGATTTCCTTNAACCCGAGCATATNACAGAACANACGTTCTGTCAAGGTGTTTCCCGAACTCATGTTTGTGTTTTTTTCACATTTCATGTATACTGAAAATGGGATGAACTAAGNGGGTATGGGTTTTCGGGTTTGGNGCCAATTTAGCCGAAGGCGGTGATTACCTGTGTCCGAGAAAGGAGATGAGCACATGTCCAAACTGTCTCCCCGGCAACAGGCGATTCTGAACTACATAAAAAAAGAGGTGGAGGAAAAGGGATACCCCCCCTCCGTCCGGGAAATCGGCGAAGCGGTGGGGCTTGCCTCCAGTTCGACCGTACACGGACATCTGTCTCGTCTTGAAAAAAAAGGCTTCATCCGACGCGATCCGACCAAGCCGAGGGCCATTGAAATCTTGGACCGTCCAATGACGGAACGTCGCGCGGAAACCGACACGGTGATGGTTCCGCTGGTCGGGAAGGTAACTGCCGGGGAACCGATCACCGCCGTGGAAAATATCGACGAATACATTCCCCTTCCCAAAAAGATGGTGGGCAACGGCAAACATTTTATCCTTTCTGTTCAGGGCGACAGCATGATCAACGCCGGCATCCTCGACAAGGATTACGTCATCGTCCGGCAACAACCCACCGCGGACAACGGCGACATCGTCGTGGCCATGACTCCGGACGAGGAAGCCACCGTGAAGCGGTTCTACAAGGAAAAGGATTATGTCCGCCTTCAACCGGAAAATGACCTCATGGAGCCGATTTTGCTTCCCCGGGTGACGATCCTCGGCAAAGTGGTGGGGTTGATTCGCCACATCCATTGAGCATATGGCGCTATTTATCCTCGCGNAATCGCGAGGTTTTTTAATTGGGCATTTTCTTCGCGAACTCCCCCTGATTCAGCCGAGATTTTTGAGAGCTCCCCTTGAGTTCATCCACCCGGCATCACATCCCCCATCCTTTGAGCCCCTTTCAAACAGTGATCGCCTTCCGCTTCGCTTGCCGGACGCTTTTCCTGAAAAAGTTCCTGAACCATCCCGGAGAATCTTAAATCTGGCCGTGCCAAGCTCCCGAGAGTGTGTTAAAATATTCCTCAATATTTGTGAAATCGCCTTTCACTCTTCAACCCGCCCGCCGGTCGCATCCCTCTCGGAAAAATGCTGGACATTCGGGCGACCGGTACGCTATAAAATCAAATAAATATCAAAAAGCCAAAGGATGAGGTGAGATGGGAAAAGCTCTGGACAAAGTGCACGCCGATCAAGCCGATCATATCAAGATTGAGGATATTCTCATCGCCAGCCAGAGATTAAAAAAAGTATGCGTGCATACGCCCCTTGAATACAATCGCCTCCTGTCCGAAGAATACGGATGCGACGTCCATTTGAAGCGGGAAGACCTCCAAATCGTCCGTTCCTTCAAGATTCGGGGCGCCTACAACACCATTTGCAGCCTCTCCGAAGAAGAGCGAAAAAGGGGCGTGGTCTGCGCCAGCGCGGGAAACCACGCCCAGGGNGTGGCCTATTCCTGCCGTCATCTCGGCATCTCCGGGAAAATTTTCATGCCGACCACGACCCCGCGGCAAAAAATCAACCAGGTGAAGCATTACGGCGGTGAATTCGTGGAAGTGATCCTGACCGGCGACACCTTTGACGATTCCTTTCAACGGGCCATGGCTTACGTGGAGGAACACCAAATGTCCTTCATCCACCCCTTTGACGATTACCGCACCATCGTCGGGCAGGGCACCATCGGGATCGAAATCCTCAACGACTTGAAACAGCCCCCGGACTACGTGTTTGTCACCGTTGGCGGAGGCGGGCTGATCTCCGGCGTCAGCTCCTATATCAAAAGCGTGTATCCACATACCAGGGTGATCGGGGTGGAGCCCGCCGGCGCCCAAAGCATGAAGGAGTCGTTGGAAAAGGATCGGGTGGTGAAACTGGAGAAGATCGAACCCTTTGTGGACGGGGCGGCAGTCAAGCAGGTGGGAAATCTAACCTTCAAGATCTGCCGGGAAAATGTGGATAAAGTGGTTGCGGTGCCGGAAGGGAAAGTGTGCACCACCATCCTGGACCTGTATAACCAGCATGCGATCGTTGTCGAACCCGCCGGCGCGCTTTCCGTTTCCGCCCTGGACTTTTTCCGGGAACAGATTCGGGGGAAAAACGTGGTCTGCATCATCAGCGGCGGGAACAACGACATTGACCGGATGCAGGAAATCAAAGAGCGCTCTCTGATTTATGAAGGGCTCAAACACTATTTCATCATCAATTTCCCGCAACGGGCCGGCGCCCTGCGCGAGTTCCTGGACGATGTGCTGGGGGAGAATGACGATATCACCCGGTTCGAGTACACGAAAAAGAACAACAAGGACAACGGCCCCGCCCTGGTCGGAATCGAGCTGAAAAACCGAGAGGATTATGCTCCCTTGATCGAACGGATGAACAAGAAGGGATTCCCTTATATCGAAATCAACAAGGATCCTCGTCTTTTCCATCTGCTAATATGATCCCCCGAAAAAGCGAAAAAAGGGAGGGCGACCGCCCTCCCTTTGCCATCTCAATTTCCGTTCATCATCATGTTGAAGCGCCTCAAAAAGTCCCGCAGGCGGTCGCTTTCCGGGTTGCCGAAGATTTTCGAGGGGGGGCCCTGTTCCACGATCCGCCCCTCGTCGAAGAAGACCACCCGGTCCGCCACCTCCCGGGCGAAGCTCATCTCGTGGGTGATCAGCATCATCGCCATCTCCCCCTCCCGGGCGATCTCCTTGATCACCCCGAGCACTTCCCCCACGGTCTCCGGATCCAGGGCGGAGGTGGGCTCGTCAAAAAGCATCACCTTGGGCCGCATCACCAGCGCCCGGGCGATGGCCACCCGCTGCTGCTGCCCTCCCGACAGGTTGGCCGGATACTGATCGATCTTGTCCAGCATCCCCACCTTCTCCAGCATGCTCTTCGCCCGCTCCTCCGCCTCCTCCCGGGAAAGCCCCAGCACCTTGATCGGCGCCTCCGTACAGTTGCGGAGGATGGTCATGTGGGGGAACAGGTTGAAATGCTGAAACACCATCCCGATGTCCCCCCGCACCTCGTGCAGGTGCTTCTCGTCGGCGGGAACGAGTTTCCCGTTCACCTCCTTGTGCCACAGATGCCGCCCGCCCACTTCGATGGTGCCCGAATCCGGCTTCTCCAGGGTCATCAGCACCCGGGCCATGGTGGTCTTGCCGGAGCCGCTGGGACCGATGACCGCCACCCGCTCCCCGGGGTACAGGTCAAAATCGATGNTCTTGAGCACGTGATGGTCGCCGAAATACTTGTTGATCCCCCGATACCTGACGATCGGCTCCGCCTTTCGGGAAGACGGCGCCCTCTCTTCCGCCTTTGCCTTCACTTTTCAACCACTCCCTCCCGTTCATCCTTCCGCGGCGGACTTCGTCCGCTCTCCCAACCGGTTCAGATCGATCTTCCGCTCCACCCGCTTCACGAGCAGGGAGGCCGCATAGCTGAGGATCAGGAAGAAGATCCCCACCAGCGTCATCGGCTCCATGTACCGGAAGGTTTCCGCCCCGATCTCCTTGGCGGTGCCCACCATCTCCATCAGGCCGATGGCGGAAAGGTAGGGCGTCTCCTTGAACATGACGATCAGGTAATTGCCCAGGACGGGAACGACGGGGCGTATCGCCTGGGGCAGGATGATGCTCTGCCACATCTGCCGCTTGGAGAAATTGAGGGCCGTCGCCGCCTCCCACTGCCCCTTGCTCACCGAATCGATCCCGGCCCGGTACACCTCCGAAATGTAGGCGGCGTAGTGGATTCCCAATCCCAGCACCCCCGCCGCAAAGGCGCTCAAGGTGAGGCCGATTTCCGGCATCACGAAGTAGATGAAATACAGCTGCACCAGAAGCGGCGTGAGCCGGACGAACTCCACCACGCCCCCGGCGAGACCGGAGAGGAT
>JGI1652J44930_10000792_pt1 | contig 12143 bp, 11 predicted proteins | sample NewIslsDNAsample_FD_44930 | JGI IMG/M metagenome (IMG submission 44930)
AATTCCCGGTCTTCGGTGGAGATGAGGGCATCGATCAGATATTGGCTGACTTCGTCATTTTCCACCAGTTTGCGGTCCCCGATCAGCGTCCGAACCGAACCGATCAGGCTTTTATCCCGAAAATAGGCGTAGCTGGTTTGATGCCAGCCCGAAAGCTTTTGGTCGAAATAATTCTTGTCCCGAACCGGTTCATCCTTGACCAGGGCGGCCACGTACCCCGCCGCGACACCGGCGGCTCCCAGGGAGAGGGAAAGGAGGACGACCAGACAGATAAAAAGCGTATAAAAAAAGCCCTTAAGGACGCGTTTTTTCCCCGTCCGGTTTTGATCCGGAGGAGACGGAAAATCTCCCTTTGCCATCGCTTGCTACCCTCCTCATTGTACGGTAATATTATACCATAGCAAGGGAGGGGCGGATCACTTAAAATCACGGGGATAAAAAATTTTTTCATCCATGTGAGAAAGGCGAAGAACGGGCCCAGTAGCCGGCGGTCGGTTCCCTTCAGAGAGCTGGTGGTTGCTGCGAACCAGCGGTCCCCGTCGTGCGAATTACACCCGGGAGCCTTCGCGTTTCGGCGGATGCCGGAGCGCGACGGGGGGTTTTCCCCGTTATCCGAAGAGTGGAAAGCGCTCGGCGCTTTCAATAAGGGTGGTACCGCGGGAAAACCCCGTCCCTTAATGGGACGGGGTTTTATGATTTCCGGAAGCGGGAGGTCCCGGGTCGATCGGCCCGAAGCGACTCAAATCAACGGAGGGAAGGTGATTCCACGTGTCGATGGAAACCGAGATGCGCCCCGAAGTGCGGGAGGAGGTGGAGCGGCAGCTGGCCATTCTTCGCCGTGGAACGGAGGAGATCATTCCCGAGGAGGATCTGGTCGGGAAGCTGCGCCGCTCCGTTGAGACGGGCAAGCCCCTCAAGGTGAAGCTGGGACTGGATCCCTCGGCGCCGGATATCCACATCGGGCATACGGTGGTGCTTCACAAATTGCGCCAGTTCCAGGAACTGGGGCATATCGTCCAACTGGTGATCGGCGATTTCACCGGGCGGATCGGCGATCCCACGGGAAAATCGGAGACGCGGCGCCAATTGACGGAGGAAGAGGTGAAAGCCAACGCGGAGACCTATACCCGGCAGCTGTTCAAGATTCTCTCTCCTGAGCGGACGGAGGTCCATTTCAACAGCACGTGGCTGAAACCCCTCACGTTCATGGAAGTGACGGAGCTGGCCTCCAAGTGCACGGTGGCCCGCATGCTGGAGCGGGACGATTTTGCCAAGCGGTACCACAGCGGTCAGGCCATCAGCGTCCACGAGTTTTTCTATCCCCTGATGCAGGGCTATGATTCCGTCGCCCTGAAAAGCGATGTGGAGCTGGGAGGAACCGATCAGAAGTTCAACCTGCTCATGGGACGCCAGCTGCAGCGGGAGTACGGCCAGCCGGAGCAGGTGATCATGATGATGCCGCTCCTCGAGGGGCTCGACGGGGTCAAAAAGATGAGCAAAAGCCTGGGCAATTACATCGGCATCGACGAACCGCCCAAGGAGATGTACGGAAAGACGATGTCGATTCCCGACGAGCTGATGCTGAAGTATTACGAGCTGGCCACCGACCTTCCACCGGAGGAATTGGAACGGATCAAGGAGGGGCTGGAGAAGGGCACCCTCCATCCCCGGGACGCCAAGATGCGCCTGGCCCACACCTTTGTCCGGATGTATCACGGACAAGAGGCCGCCGATGAGGCGGAGCGCCATTTCCGCACCGTCTTCCAGCAGGGAAAACTGCCGGAGGAGATCGACGAGGTGGAGATTTCCGCTTCCGAATTGAAGGAAGGGAAAATGTGGATCGTCCGTCTGCTGAACCGACTGGGCCTTGCCGGCTCCAACGGGGAGGCGCGCCGCTTCATCCAGCAGTCGGCCGTCCGGATCGACGGGGAGAAAGTGACCGACACGGATGCGGAACTTCCCGTTAGTGACGGGATGGTGGTCCAGGTCGGAAAGCGCCGTTTCGCCAAAGTCAAATTGGTTCAGGGATAGCAGGAGGGGAGATCCCGCTCCGTCTCCCTTGACGCATCTTCAAGACGGGAGATGATCCGATGCGTGGGTACTCGTCCTACGAGGCGGGAGGAACTCCGGGAACCTGCTTGGTGATCGGCGCAAGCGGCCGGGTGGGAAGCCGGGTCGTCGTCCGGTTGGTGGAGCGGGGGCGACCGGTTCGCGCTTTGGTGCGTCCCGATTCTTCCATCCGGCGGCTGGCTCCCGTCCTCCCGGGTCCGGCTGGTGGCGGGAGATGTGAGAAATCCCGATGCCCTGGCCGAAGCGGTCCGGGGCGTGCACCAGGTGATCTGGACGGCGGGGATTTCTCCGCTNCGTCCCGGCAGGCCGGAGGAGATCGAACGGGTGGAGGTGGAGGGTGTCCGACACCTGATCGAAGCCTGCAAGCGGGAGTCGGTCGCCTATATCACCTACCTTTCGTGCATGTATGCGTCGCAGGACGCCCGGTCGGCCCTGTTTCGGGCGAAGTGGCGGGCGGAGGAGGCCGTCCGCGAGTCGGGCGTTTCCCATTCCATTTTGCGTTCGTCCGTCATCATTCATCCCGGCAGGAGATTCTATTTGCAAATTCCGGCCATCCACTGGTGGGAAAAGGCACCGGGGATTCCGCACGCGCTTCCTTCGGTCCGGACCAGCCCGATCGCCGTCGACGACGTGGCCTCCTGCCTGATCGACGCTTCCCTCAACCCGCGCGTTCGCGGACGGACCGTGGAGATCGGCGGGCCCGAGGCCCTTTCGCCCTCCGATTGGATCCGTTTGGCCGGCGAGGAGCGGGGGAAACCCTTCAAGGAATGGGCGGTTCCGCCCTCCTTGGCCGAGGCGGGATTGTGGCTCGGCTCCCGGCTGTTTCCCGATCGGATGCCTTCACGGGAGGTTTTTCGCGACATGGTTGAACGGGATGCCGTGGTGGATCCCGAAACCATGAAGGAGCTTTTTCCGCACGTCTCCCTGACGCCCGTCCGCGAACTGATCCGCCGGATGAAGGAGGATGCCGATCTTCCCCCCGGTTAAATGGCTGGCATGGCCGCCGAAGTGCCGGAGGAAAGCGGATTTTTCGCCGGACGGCCCCGCTGCACGGCCGGGGCCCGACCTCAAGGATTTTTCCTTGCCTGCGATCTCAGGCCGCCGAAGGAGGAGGCGGCCTTTTTTGTTTGGCGGCGGGGCCAAGGAGGAAGGCCGCATGGACGAGGGGTCAGCGGGCGGATTGGGGCGGCCCGGATCGGTTTCCCACAGATGGACATCCCTTCCCACATTTCCTCCGGAAAATGGAAGACTGTCGAGTGGGAGAATTCCAAAATGAGGAAATCCCGGGGTGGGACCAGTGCCTCTGGGTCGCCGCGGAAGGGTTGGGCGGAACGATGGGCGGATGGATGCTGACGGATTGAAGGGGGCCTTTCCGCCGGAGATACCCGTAAATCATGGGGATTGAATCGATCCCCGGCCGCCACTGGCGGCCTTTTTTGATGAGAAGGATGGTTCGGGCCTCATGGAGAATCGCCCCGGGGCGCTTCGGGGGCCGAACATAGGGAAAGGAGGCCTTCAACACGGGGGGAGCGCGAGCAGGCCGCCCGGGATGGGCTTTCCGTTTCTTTTCGCATGCCGCCGATTTGGGCCCCGGCGGCAAAATTTTCCGGCGCGAAGGATCGGGATCGCGACGGCCCGTCTTCGGTCGATTTCCGTCGCGTGCGGCTGGAGGATGCGGACAGGGAGAGCCGCAACCTTGAGCTCGTCGCGGTCAGGCGGCACCGCGAAAAACCCCCGGTGACCGCCGGCGGGGCTCCCATCTGCCCAAGGGTTGGTTTGCGCAGATGATGCGGGAGAAATCCTGATCGACGCTCCTGGCCTTGCTTACGATCCGCTTTGCAAATCCCTTCCCGCCCGGCCGGTTTGCGGCGGTCCGCCCCCGTTTCAAGATCCGCGTCCTTTCGGGGACCGCATCGCCAAGGCTCCGGGCGGCAGGTTGCCGATACGGCCTTCAGCAGGCGCTGTCTTCGCTGCAAATTATGGCTGTGCAAAATGATCCTGGCCCCTTTCCCTAAAAAGCGGCCGGTGCCGGCCGCATCCGGAGCCCATCGGCTGATGCCGGGGCGGCCCTGCGTGCCGGACCGGCAAGGAAAATAGGACCCGGGTCGCAGAGGAAATCGAACCGGGGATCGTTCCGGGAATCCGGAGGATTCCTTATCCTGGAGGCAGAGGAAAGGGGGGACAGCATGAACGGAAAAACGGCGGCAGGCCTTGTCCTGATCGCGGGCGCGGTGGTGTTCCTCATCGGCGGTGATCTGGGGGGATTGTTCGCCTTATTGTTGTCCGCGGGGCTGCTCGTATACGGCTGGAGAAAGTGGAAGGCGTCGGAAACGGGCGGCGGCAGGGCGGTCGGAATCGGGGCGCTGATTGTCGGCGGGATACTGCTGCTCAACTGGATTCCGTTCCTGATCGGGCTGTTGATCGCGGCCGTCTGCATCTATTTCGGTTGGGCGCTGATCCGTCAGGGACGGGAGCCTTCGGGTTTTGAGCGGGAACCGGGCGTGGAAGCGGAGGCGGCCGGTCAGAAGCCCCGGTGGGAAGACGACTTTGAAAGCGAATGGAAACGCTTCTTGGAGCGGCACAAGGAAGACAATTGAAGGAAGAAAGGGGAATTGGCGATGATCAAACGGGTGAGGGACATTGTTGTCGCGACGGTGCATGAAGTGCTGGATCATTTGGAAGATCCGAGGGCGATGATCAAACAGTATCTCAGGGATGTGGAAAACGAGATCAACAAGGCGAAGGATGCCATCATCCGGCATCAGGTGATGGCGGAGCGCTTTGAACGGCAGGCGGAGGAGGCGCTCCGGATGGCGGCCCGTCGCAAGATGCAGGCGGAGCAGGCGCTGGAGGCCGGGGAAGAGGAGCTGGCTCGAAAAGCCCTCTCCGAAATGAAGCATTGGGAGGCCAGGGCCGACCAATACCGGACATGCGCCGACAAGACCGCCGGTCAGGTTCGGGAGCTCAAGGAACAGTTGAGCCGGTTGGAGAAGAAGTATCAGGAGCTTCGGGACAAGAAGGATGCTTTGATCGCGCGGGCCAACGCGGCCAAAACCAAACAGCGCATCCACACGACCTTGCACAAGATCGATTCCGAAAGCGCGATCAGAGGTTTTGAGCGGATGGAAGAGCGGATCGCGCAGATGGAATTCCAGGCCAATGCCCATGCGGGAGAAAATGCCGGAGGATCCTACCTTGCATATGCCGACGAAGTGGAAAAGGAACTGGCGAAGATGCGCGCCCGCCGCTCCGGATCCGCGCAGTCTGACGGAGGTCAAATGCCCGGGAATTGAGGGGAAGGCCGCGGTCGGCTGACAAATGGCAGGGGGACCGGTTTTCCGCCTTGTCTTCCCGCGGCGCGGGTCTGTCGGCGAAAATCGGCTCCCCTTCTCCCAAATGATGGGATGTGCCGGCCGCATCGGCCGCCCGCCGGACGTCCCCTCCCTTTGGGGATTTTTCCGGGGCGTTTTAAGATATAATGGGATCATGACGGATTGAAGAGGCGATTTTATGAAAAAGCTGGCCGGATTGTTTTTTATCCTGCTGGGGGTGATGGTGTTTATCAGCGCCCTGGCCAACAGCGGCGTCGGCCGATGGTTCACCCTGGGAAACGAGGCGACAGAGGCGGTTTCCTCCAGGGGAATCCACCGGATCGAAGTGCGGGGTTCCGCCCTGGATCTGCGGATTCTTCCCGGCGATCGGGAAGAGGTGTCGGCGGTATTGCGCGGCGGCCGCAAGGACGCGCTGTCCGTCAACCGAAGCGGGGATACGGTTTCCATCAGTGTCGGCAAACGGTGGTTTCATTGGATTTTCATGGGGGACCGCCTCCGGCTTGACCTTCACATTCCCCGGCATTACGCCCACAGCCTGATCCTCGATGTGGATTCCGGAGATGTGCAATTTCACGGCCCGTCCAAGAATCGGCCGATGGTCTTGGAGGAGTTGGAGCTGGAACTCGACTCGGGGGACGTCGAGCTGAGCCATCTCAAGGCCGGGCGAATCCGCCACCGAAGCTGGTCGGGCAATGTCAACGCGCGGCACGTGTCGGCGGAGGAAGCGGATTGGCGCCTGACATCGGGAAATTTGCGCCTGAGAAACTATTCGGGAGCCCTCGGGGTGGAGATGACTTCCGGCGATTTGGAGGTTCAGATGGATCGGCTGGCGGGTCCGGTGGAGGCCACGCTTACGTCGGGGGACGTTTCCTTGGATTTGCCGCGGGGCGCCGGCTTCACCCTGGACGCAGGGGTGACCAGCGGTGACATCCACGTCGATTTCCCGATGAGGATGGTGGAAAGACGCGAGCGTCGCGTCAGCGGTTCCCACGGAAGCGGCGAGCATCCGATCCGGCTGCGGACGACCAGCGGCGACATCCGGATCCGGTGACCGGGCAGGGTTCAAAGGAGGGAGCATCGTGCGGCGGTTCCGAAACCAGGCTGTCGGGTTCGCCCTGTTGTTTATCGGGATCAGCGTCGTGGTGGGCCTGATCGATTTCGGTTATGCCCTGCTCGGGCCTTTGTTTCTGCTTGGCGTCGGATACATCGCCTATCAGCATCTTCACCGCTGGATCGGATACTTCTTTTTCGGGTTGGCGGCGATCGCCTTTTTTCACGGGGTGCTGGGCATCAACGTGTTCGGTTTTTTGTGCGCCGCATTCTTCATCTATGTGGGATACTGCCTGCTGACCGACAGGCCGGTTCCCTTCGTCGGCCGTTTTCGGAAGCGGCGGGCGGATGATCCCCTCGACGGGAATTTCTTTGGGGAAGGCGAGGCCCGGGGAAAAGGGAGCGATTCTTCATCGTCCTTCCGGGCGGAAGAAGCCTTCGGGCGGTCGGGAGGGGCGGGCCCCGCCCGCAGNGCCTTGATCGGCAATATCCGCATGGAAGGGCCCTTTGAGCTGGAGGATCTCCAGCTCTCCCACGCCCTTTGCGACGTGACCCTTGATCTGTCCAAGGCGGTCATTCCCGACGGGGAGAGCACCATCGTCATCAGCGGCCTGATCGGCGACGTGGATATTTACGTGCCCTACGACATGCCCGTTTCGGTGGTGTCGACGGCGCTCATGGGGGATCTCAAGATCCTGGAGCGCCGGCACAGCGGTTTCGGCTGCCGGGTGTACGCGGCAACCCCCGGATTCGGTCACGCTCCCCGCCGGGTGAAAATAGCCGTTTCCCTGTTGATCGGCGATGTCGATGTGAGGGTCCTATGAAAGGGAATCGATTGACCCGGATTCAGTGGCGGATCATGCGCTTTGCGCTGTGGATCTGTCTGGCGGTGTCCGCGTTGGTGCTGGCGGCCGTCCTTGCATATTACCGGCTGGATCCGGCCATCCTGTGGGCTGGCGAACCGTTTTCCGTTCCCCTGATCCTGCTGGTTTTGCTGCTGGTGGCGGCGGTGGGCGTCCTGTCCGGCTATTGGTTCGGCAACCGGCTGAAGAAGCGTCTGGAAAACCTGCTGGAATCCGCCCTCAAATACGAACGGGGGCAATTTTCCCACCGGATTCCGCCCCTGGGGGACGACGAGATCGGCCGGGTGGCCGAGCACCTGAACCGGATGGCCCGTCGGGTGGAGCAGCAGGTGGCTTCGCTGCAGAAATTGGCGTCGGAGAAGGCCCGATGGCGCGAGCAGATGAAACAGGCGGTGGCGACCGAGGAGCGCCAGCGGCTGGCGCGGGAGCTTCACGATGCGGTCAGCCAGCAGTTGTTTGCCATCTCCATGCTGCTGTCCGCCGTCCGGGAGAACCTTCCCGAGGATCATCCCGTGCACGCAAGGATCGCGACGGCGGAAAAGGTGGCGGGCGACGCGCAAAATGAGATGCGCGCCCTGCTGATGCAGCTTCGTCCGGCCACCCTGGAGGGGAAAGGGCTGAAGGAGGGACTTGAGGAGCTTTTGTCCGAGCTTGANGCCAAACAGCCGCTGAAGATCGATTGGGAAATTGGCGATCTTCCCGACCTGCCCAAGGGGATCGAAGACCATCTGTTCCGGATTGTGCAGGAGTCGCTGTCCAATGTGCTCCGTCATTCCCGGGCCACTTCGGTGACCTTGCGGCTTACTGCCGCGCCGCGCCAGATCCATCTCAAAATNGTGGANAACGGCGTCGGCTTTGACATGAACAAGATGAAGAGAACCACCTACGGCCTGCAATCGATTCAGGAACGGGCCAACGAGATCGGCGGCGTGGCCGAGGTAATCTCTTTTCCCGGAAAGGGGACCCAGGTGGACGTGAAAATTCCGTTGGTGGTTGAAGAAGGGGAGCAGAAGCCATGATCCGGGTGCTGCTGGTGGATGATCACGAAATGGTGCGGCTGGGCTTGTCCGCCTACCTGGACACCCAGCCGGATATCGAAATCGTCGGGGAAGCCTCCGACGGGAAAGAAGCGGTTCGGCTGGCGGCGGAACTTGAGCCGGATGTGATCCTGATGGATCTGGTCATGGAGGGAATGGACGGCATCGAGGCGACCCGGGAGATCTTGCGTGTGACGGACAAACCGAAGATTATCGTCCTCACCAGTTTCGTCGATGACGACAAAGTGGTGCCCGCCCTGGAAGCGGGGGCGCTCAGCTATCTGTTGAAAACCTCCCAGGCCCGGGAGATCGCGGAGGCGATCCGGGCGGCGGCGCGGGGGGAATCGGTCCTGGCCTCCCAGGTGACGGGAAAAGTGCTCTCCCGGATGCGCCGCCATCGCGAACCGGAACCCCATGAAACCCTGACCCCCCGGGAGATGGAAGTGCTGAAACTGATCGCCGAGGGAAAATCGAACCAGGAGATCGCGGATCAGCTGTTCATCGCGGTCAAGACGGTCAAGACCCACATCACCAACATCCTTTCCAAGCTGGGAGTGGAAGACCGGACCCAGGCGGCGATTTACGCCCATCGCCACAACCTGGTGGATTGATTCGCCGAGGGGATGTGCCGCTTCGTTGCCCTTGGATGGGGCGCGGCGGCGCATCCCCTTTTTTCGCCGGAACGCGGCGGACTGGCCGGCCGTCGCTTTTCCCCTGGAGCGCTTGCCGGATGGAGTGATATACTGAACGGGGATTGTCCACACGGGTTTTTCATGGGCGGAAGGTTGGAGGAAGGGGGCATCAGGCAGTGGAACAGGGTGCCGGAAATTCGGCGGACGGGAACGTGCTGATCGTGACCGCCGTGGAGGCGGAGAGGAACGCGCTTCTTCGCGGCCTGGGGAACGGTTCGCCCTTTGATGTGCTGGCGGGAGGCGTCGGCCCCGCGGCTGCGGCCGCCAGCGCGGCGGCGCGGATGGCCCGGCGAAGATATCGCCTGGCGATCTGCGCGGGCATCGGCGGCGGATTTCCCGGCCGGGCCGAGCTGGGCACGCTGGTGGTGGCCGATGAGGTGGCGGCTGCCGACCTGGGGGCGGAAGCGCCGGAGGGATTTCTCCCCCTGGAGCGGCTGGGTTTCGGCAGCAGCCGCATTCGGACGGATGCCGAAAGGTCGGACCGCCTGGCGGAGGCCCTTCGGGGCGCGGGGCTGCCGGTGGTGGTGGGTCCGGTGCTGACGGTGTCCTGCGCCACCGGAACGGCGGAGACCGCGAAGGCGCGGGCGATGCGGGTTCCGGGGGCGGCGGCCGAAGCGATGGAGGGCTTCGGCGTCGCCGTCGCCGCCCAAAACATGGGAATCCCCTTTCTGGAGATCCGCGCCGTCTCCAACCCGGTGGGTCCGCGGAACCGGGGGGCCTGGAAAATCGAAGCGGCATTGGAACGCCTGGCGGAGGCGGGTGCCGTCATCAGGGAGGTGTTCGGATGAAAATCGCCTTTTCTCCTTGTCCCAACGATACCTTCATTTTTTATGCCTGGGTGCACGGTTTGATTCCCGGCGCCCCCGACTTGGACGTCACCTATGCGGATATCGACGTGACCAACTATCTGGCCACCCGGCCGGACGGGCCGGATGTGCTCAAGGTTTCCTGCGCGGCCCTGCCCTGGGTGCTCCGGGATTACGCCCTGCTGCCCTGCGGAGGCGCTTTGGGCAAAGGGTGCGGGCCGCTCATCCTGACCAAGGAGGCTGCGGAACCGGCCTCTCTGGCGGGCAAACGCGTCGCGGTTCCCAGCGACCGTTCCACCGCGTACCTCCTGTTCCGATTGTGGGTCAGCCGCCATGTGCCCCGGGGCGTGGGCGAGATCCGGGTGATGCCCTTTCACCGGATCATGCCCGCCGTGCAGGCCGGAGAGGTGGATGCCGGACTGGTGATCCACGAGGCGCGCTTCACCTATCCTTCATACGGGCTGCATATGCTGGTCGATCTGGGCGAGTGGTGGGAGAAGGACACCGGCCTTCCGATCCCGCTGGGCGCCATCATCGCCCGTCGCCATTTGGACCGGGATGCGATCGCCGGCTGGATCCGGGCTTCGGTCCGCCATGCCTGGTCCCATCCGGAGGAGCCGATGGAATACGTCCTGCGACACGCCCAGGAGATGGATCCGGAAGTGGCCAAAGCCCACATCAATCTGTATGTCAACGAGTTTTCCGCCGATCTGGGAAGGGACGGATACGGCGCCATCCGCACCCTGCTTCCCGGGCGGCGGAGGAAGGACTGGTGCCGAGTTGGGATCCGTCGACCCTCGAAGGGTGACCCGGAAATCTTTGCGGAGCCCGCTTTATACGCCCGGATGGGGTTGCCGGGTTTTCGGTCCCGGAAACGCCCCCGGGACGGAGCGCCCCGGCAGCCGGACGGAGATCGCCGAAACAAATTCAGACCCGGGTCTTACGGGATTCGGGACTGCGGTTCGTTTCATGCGGACCGCTTTTTTTTTATCTTGGAGCCATGGACGGAACAAGGGGAGATATCAGATGATGGACGCGATTCTTTTTTCATCCATATGGGGTTTTGCGTTTTTCCTATTGCTCGCCATGGTTCTCCTGTGGGGGCTGGCCGCGAACCGCATCGGGCGGCTCCCCTTCCGCTCCTCGCGGGAAAAGCTGAGAAAAAGCGCGAGGAGAAGTCGGGTTCTTCTGTGGCTGGCGTTGGTGACCAGCCTGCTGTTGGTGGGGCTTGCGGCCTGACGCTGGTCCGGTTCGGCTGGATGTTCGTCCGGGAATGGGCGGTGTTTGCCCTGCCGGCGATCCTGATTACGCACCTGGCCGTGATCCTCTTCACGCTTCCCAGGCTGAAGCGACTGGCCCGGGATCGCCAAGGAACGGGGCCCGTCAGCGGGGAGGAGCGGGGAGCGGTCGCCGCGCCGCGGGTGGCGGTGCCGGTGCAGACGGCGTTTGTCGCAGCGGTTCTTTTCAACATCCAGTTCTGTTTTTATCCCGTTCTCACTCTGTTTCCGATCCGCCTCACCCTCTTCTGGGCGGTCTTTCTGGGGCTGGGGGCGTTGCTGTGGGGCCGCCAGCGCCGCCGGGAACAGAGGTTGCGCCGGGAGGCGAAGTCCCCTTCGGTCGGGTTCCGCCTGATGCGGGGCGCGGCGACCTTCGCCTGCATCGCGGCCGGAGGCGTGATTCTGTTCGTCCTGTCCATGCAGGCGAGCAAACTTCCCGATCGCATGAGCATGATGAATCATGAGCGCATCGATTACGGAGGCGGACCGGCCGTCGGACACGGGGACGGCGGGCATTCCCGCCATGCCCATGCCGGACATGGGAAAGAGGCGGTCAGCGTGACGGAGCTGACCGGTCCCCGCACCGTTGAGCCGGATCGCCGCTACACCCTCGTTGCGCGCAAGGAGAAGGTGCGCCTGTCCTCCGGAAAAACCGTGGAGGCCTGGACCTTCAACGGGCAGGTGCCCGGCCCCGAACTGCGCGCCCGGAAGGGGGAACTCGTGGAAGTCACTCTGATCAACGAGGATATCGAAGAGGGAGTGACGATCCACTGGCACGGGGTGGACGTCCCCAACGCCGAAGACGGGGTGGCCGGCCTCACCCAGAACGCCGTCAAACCGGGAGAGCGGCACACTTACCGGTTCCGGGTGGAGGAGACGGGAACCCACTGGTATCACTCCCATCAGACCTCTTCAATTCAGGTGAAGAAGGGATTGTTCGGTCCCCTGATCTTGCTGCCGGAAAAGGAGGAGCCGGAGAAGGGGTTGGACCTTTCCCTGATGTACCATTTCTTCGG
>JGI1652J44930_10000794_pt1 | contig 12110 bp, 8 predicted proteins | sample NewIslsDNAsample_FD_44930 | JGI IMG/M metagenome (IMG submission 44930)
ATCGGATTTATCAAAACCGAAAAGAAGAAAAGCTCTCTTATGAGTGGTTATGGAATCTATCCCTTCATCCCAGTCCTTTGGCAAAAAAAGCACTGGTCCAATTGCTGTCTCGCTTTGGCGTTGAAGAATATTATGAAATGATGTCTCGAAATGATTATTCCTTTTATATCCCTTGGTATTTNGTGAATAATCGAAACGGTTTGATTCCATTTGAAAATAAGAATCCGTTTTTTGACGGGACGTTGCATATTGTAAAGGCGATGTATAAACGGGCAGAAGAGAAGCAGGATGAAGACCTTTGGGCGGTTCTTGCGTATCGTTTTGATGTTGGCAGATATCATAATTACTCCAAAAAAACCAGACATTATTTGCGTCGGCGAGCATGGCGATATCTCCGGCGGTTGGGGGAAAAAGGCTCTTCTGATTATGTGTCCTTGGCGACGAAAGTTTTGTTGCATTATGATGACCTTGATGGTCGCTGGAAACGGTTTGGGAATCGTTATCATCCGGTTCGGAGTTTTACCCATCTCTGGGTGTTTAATCATCTCTTATATCACAACAGTAAGCGTTTTTCCTATCCATCAAGTCAATATTGGCAAGATAAAGGGCTCGAATCATATCCAGAGCGGTTGCCTGAAGAGAGAGAAGAAGCATTTCCGGAGTTGTGGGATCAGCATCCTGAGAAGTTGTTCAAGTTGCTGATGGAAGCAAAGGCTACGCCGGTCCTTCAGTTTGCGAGCCGTGCTTTACGGTTAGGGAATCCTCATTATGTCAGTCAACAGACGCTTATGCAACTCTTACAAGCCAATCATTCTGTACAACGTGCGTTTGCGACGCGGTCACTGTTAGAGCGGATGGAAACGGATCAACCGGATTTTGAGTTGTTGCTTTCACTTTTACTATCAGACTATCCTGATATTCGCTTGGAAACAAGGGAATTTATCGCAAGGCAGAAAGAGCATTGGACCTTGGATCAGCTTCGTCGATTGATCAAAGAGAGTTGTGAGCAACTTGAGCGTGATGACAAAGTGCGGGATTACATCGCTGCTGAATTGGTGAGTCTCTTTCAAGGGCCGTTGCAAACGGCGATCAAGCAACTGGCCACGATTGAGTTGGCTAAACAATTTCTCACGTCTCCGCTTTCATCTTTCCAGCTGTTTTCAAAGCATATTCTTTCGATACTGGATGGAGACNAAACCTCGTTAACAGGTGAAGACTTACTACCCTTTTTAACTCATTCGCATTCTGCCATACGGGAGACGGCGCAAAAACAGCTGGAAAACCATTTTCATCATTTGCTCGGAGATGGCAAGTGGATCATTGCGTATATCCAAGCAGCTGATGAAGAGAGCTATTCCTTTATCTTTCATCTTTTGCAGCAACAACGNGAACAGCTTCGCCCGTTGCTACCGCAGTTAAGTAAGGAACTGATTTCAACGCTTTTCCAAGCAGATTGTTCCGAATCTATGCAAACTTTTATTGTGGAGCAATTATTTCAAAAGCTCTTTTTCGCAGAATTACTGCAAACACCTATATCCACCGTGTTACGTTTGCTTGAACATAAAAATACCAGTGTACAAGCATTTGCTGGACAGTTATTGGATCAGCTCCAACTGGATCCTCGTCAGTTTTCGTTTGAACAGTTTATCTCCATGGCACATCATCGCGTTGCCGCAGTGCGAGCATTGGCTAGACGAATGATCATGGAGGTTCGAGATCGGATTACTGTTGATTGGATCGTCAATCTGATGGAAACCGATTGGGATGATACGCGTGAATGGATGATGGATTATGTCCGGAGTTTACCGTCTTCCGCGATCACGCCGGCTTTCATTTATGGTCTTTTGGACACCGCGCGTTTGGATATTCAAACCTTTGCTAAACAGTTGGTTGAGCAGCATGCAACTGCCCTGGATTTGAAAGAGTTGATGCTACGCGGAAGTGAACACCCTGATTTGGCTGTGCAAGAGTANGTTTTAACGTTGGCGGAACAAGTCGAATGGGATCCGGAAACGTTACAGAAAATGGAGCTCTTCTTTCGAGTGGTGTTGCTACGCGTTCATAAAGGTCGCAAGGCAAAACAGAAAGCGCTTTCGCTGCTGTTGAAATTGGGAGAGCAGAAACGCGCTTATGCGCAAATCGTCGTTCCGATCCTAGCGGACGTTGTGCGAAATCTAGGAGTAAAAGATTTTGAAACCATTCTTGCTGCTTTGACTCGCATTCAGCTTCAGTTTCCTGAATGTACAACCCCCATTGAAATTGCATAAGCTTATCTGAATAGAGAAGGAGAGGCTCAAGATGGAATTTCGGCAAACCTATGCAAAAGCGAGTAACATTCAGCATTATGGTGGACGAACGTTGGTTGATTTTGCGCCTGATTTAGGTCGAGATCCAACTTATTTCCGTGGTCGAATCAGTGAACCGATTCGTTATCGGGAGGCAATGTGCGCACTAAGAGATGTGGTTGTGTCTGATTTGAATGTTCAACCGCGTGATCATTCTGCTTATCAAGCATGGGTTCAAGAGCAATACATGTTGATGATTGCGGATGTGTTAAAGGAGAAAGCAGAAATCGCGTTGCGCATCAAAGAGCTCATGCCGAGAGTGCGCGAGCTGCAAAAGCGGAAAGCAGCTCGCATGAAAGATTTTTATCACGCTAGACAACGCTACTTTGACTTTTTGTATAAAGTCGACTATGCGGCTTGGTTGGTGTTGGATCCAGTGATCACCGTTGCCCCTGATCAGGTTTTCTTCGAAGCCTTTTCCTTGGATGAATCCTCCTATGGCCGTTTGGCTGTGCATCAGGAGTTGTTTCAGGATGTGAAAGACTTTGCGTATGGTACGACCAATATTGATTTCTCTGATGCTCTTTATGATGAATTGAAACGGTTGCGCACATATCGCCCCACCGATTTTCAGATTGATCCTTCCGGCTTTGAGGTAGCAACGGAAGGTAGAGAAGTCTATAAAGAGAAAAAGATTGACGTTCCATCGAGTTGGATTCGTGGTTTTTTGCAAGTGCAATCAGCCATGAGTCTTCCAGCCTACACCTTCGATGTAAAACCCATCGATATTTACAATCTATGCCTCTTTTTGCGTCGCCATCGAGAGCGGAGAAGTCCACGTTCGTTGCGATACCAGCTAAAACCGGGACAGCCGGTAAAAGTGATCATTGAGCCTTGGAATGAAGAGATGGTCTTTCATGAGTCCATTTATACTGGTAAGGAAGAAGTTGAGATTCGCACATGGGGACGGAGAAGGCTCTTCTTATTGGAACGCTTATTACCATTGGCGAAAAAGATTACCATTCATTTGATGGGAACCGGTCTTCCTAGCTTTTATGTTGCCGATTTGGGGGCATTAAGTTTCACGTTAGGTCTATCCGGTTGGACCCGGAACGATTGGGCCGCGGCTAGCAATTTTGATCTAATGGTTGGAACGAGCGAGCAAGCATCGCCCGAAGAAAGCGCCAAAGTGTTTGAAGTATTAAAGCAGAAAAAGCGAATGACCGATGTTGAACTGGCCNTNCGCACAAGTTTATCGCTTTCCAAGGTACAAGCAGCTCTCAAACAATTATGTAGTGCTGGACGAGTAATGTTTGATCTTGAATTAGGAAGGTATCGTTTGCGGGAATTAACACGTGATCCGCTACCACTTGAAGAACTCCAATATGCCAATCCACGGGAGAAAGTAGCGGAACAACTGGTACAGGCAGGAAATGTCTCGCTTGACCAGCGGCAACTGACAACCGATGGTTCGGTGGAGTTGCTGGGGAAAATCAAAGATAAAAAGCATGAACATGCTGCGCAATTGGTACTGGATTTGGATGGGCGAATGATGGATGCTTCATGCGATTGCTTTTTTTACAAACGAAATCGGTTAATGCAAGGCCCATGTGAACATATCATCAGCTTAGCCAAAGTCTATCAACAATCGATTCAACAGCAATGAGAGGGAGGAGACATCATTGGCGGAGGAACCCGAGCGTCTAACGAGGGAACAGTGGCGTCAGCGTATGTTGGAAGAAGGCCGCGATGAGGTTATTCGCAAAGAGATGATTCGCTTAGGCTTTTGGAAAGAAAAGAAGCTGTCCAAAGAAGAACAGGAGCAGATTCAAAAGGAAGAGGCTGAACTCGAGCAGCTCGAAAAGGAATTGAAGAAGTTACAGCGTGAAAGTGCCCGCTTGTCCAATCTTCAATATTTGCTTCAAGAGGCACGAAAAAAACGAATCGAGCAGAGTCAGCAGCGTCGAGCCAAACGGAAGCGGGAGCGGGAACGACAGCAAAAAGATGCCAAACGACGTTGGCAAGAGTATTTAGCTACGCATATTCATCATGCTGGTGAAGGCGTCTCGTACGATTTAGAATCGGTTGCGTATGATGAAGCGAAGCTGAGGCGATATCAATTACCCTTGATTCGCTCAGCGCAGGAATTAGCTACTGAGATGGGGATCTCTGTAAGCAAATTGAAATGGTTAACGTATCATCGCAAAGTGGCTACCGTTTCCCATTATGCGACCTTTACCATTCCCAAGAAAAGTGGTNGCAGCCGCGAAATCTCAGCACCAAAGTCGGATTTACGTCAGGCACAGGAGTGGATTCAAACCAACATCTTAAGCCGTATTCCCGTTCATCCTTGTGCGTATGGATTTATTAAAGGGAAAAGTACGGTGGATAATGCGAAGCAGCATGTAAATCGTGCAGCAGTCATCAAAATAGACTTAAAAGATTTTTTTCCGACGATTACTTTCCCGCGTGTGAAAGGATTATTTGAATCATTGGGTTATAGCGGCTTGATTAGTACCTTGTTGGCATTGTTGACAACGGAGTCACCGCGGAAACAAGTTCGCTTTCAGGATCAGACTTATTATGTGGCTCTTGGTGAGCGTCAGCTGCCGCAGGGAGCTTGTACCAGTCCTGCTATTACCAATTTAATTTGCCGACGATTGGATCAGCGGTTGGAACGTTATATGCAAAAACTGGGTTTTGTCTATACACGCTATGCGGATGATCTTACCTTTTCTTGTGATACGGATGGGCTTGATAAGATTGGTACTTGTCTTCGGGCGGCAAGGAAGATCATTCGTTCAGAGGGCTTTAAAGTAAATGAGAAGAAAACGAGAGTTTTGCGAGCATCTCGGCGACAGAAGGTCACCGGCATTGTGGTCAATCAAAAACCAAATATCAGCCGGGAAGAATTACGAAACTTTCGTGCCTTATTACATAATGTGGAGAAAAACGGTTTAGAAAAGGAAAATCGTTTGAGACATCCTGACTTTTGGGGATATATTCAGGGCTACACCAGTTATATTCAAATGGTTCGGCCAGATCTTGGGGCGAAATTTGCTGAGCAAGTGCAGCGAATTGGAGAGAAGTATGGATACCTTGCAACAAACGTACCATAGGTTTATGCTGCTTTCCTGTATGGAAAGCAGTTTTTGTATATCATTGGAGAATTGGTAAGATGATGTTATATCAGTTTTAAAGAAGTAGTAGAGGAAGAGAAGTTTAGCTCATGGCGAACAATGACTTCAACAGATGTTTTGATTCCTGTTTTTTGTCGATGCTCTTTTAGAGCTTGCACAAATTTTTCAATTGTTTTCTTTTTGATCATGGGATCATGGATGGAGTAGCTGATCAGAATCGGGACATGATCTAGCTCTGGTATTAACACACTAACGCCAGCTTGAAAATTCCCAAAGATTGGTGTTAGCCCAAACATGCTGGCAGATAGGAAAATGAAGAGGGAGCCTTTCATGGATGATGACATTCAGGCCTGCACAAGACGAAAAAAGATTTGGACTTGTTTGCAGTCCAAATCTTTTTTTCATTATTCATTCTGTTCGGGTTGTTCATTGGACGTTTGCTCGGGGTGGTGATTTGATTGCTGTTCCGAGAAGTTTTGTAACATTTGATTGAGGTCAATGCCGGAGACCTGTTTCAGCATTTCAGGTGTTTGGGCCATTAGTTTGGTAACATAATTGCTCACTTTGGTGGCTCCATCGCCGTTTCCAGAAGAGTCCACAATTGTAACTTTTTCAATATTATTCAGTGGTTCCGCAATCTGTTTCGCCAATTCGGGCAGCATTTTGGTGATAATATCAAGCATGGCAGCTTGTCCGTAAAGTTCAAAAGCTTCCGCGATCTTCTTTTTCGCTTCAGCTTCAGCCAGCCCTTTGGCACGAATCACATCTGCTTCTGCAATTCCATGTGCTTTTTCTGCTGCTGCAATTTGCTCGAGTTGGAAACGTTCGGCTTCTGCTTCTTGCTCTTTGGCGTAGCGTTCAGCATCAGCTTTTTTTCGTATTTCGGCATCGTATTGTTTTTCACGCCGCATAATCTCTTTTTCTTCCAGTTCGATCTCTTTTTGTTTGCGGACCAGTTCGATCTTCATTTCTTCTTCAACCACTTTTTGTTTATGGCGATTCTCTTGTAGTTGATAAGCCTGGTCCGCTTCCGCTTTTTTCATATCTTGTTCGATTTTAAATTCGGCCAGGCGAATCTCCTTTTCCTTGGTTGCTTCTGCGATATTGGTTTCTGCAATTAGGGATGCTTTTGTGCCTTCTTCTTTTGCCTTTGAAGTTTGAATCTCTGTATCACGCATTGCGTTCGCTTCTGCTATGTCTGCATCTCGTTTGACTTGCGCAATGCGTGGTCTACCAAGTGCTTCTAAATAACCATTGTTGTCACGGATGTCTTTAATCGTAAAGGAAACAATTTGAAGCCCCATTTTTTTTAGGTCACGTGCTGCCACGGCCTGTACTTCTGAGGCAAAACGTTCTCGGTTTTTATAAGCGTCTTCAACGGTCATGGTTCCGAGAATCGCGCGAAGATGTCCCTCTAAGACTTCCTCCGCTTCGTCGATAATCGTGTCCGTTGGTTTTCCCATAAATTGTTCGGCAGCCGTTGCAATATCTTCAACGGAGCTACCAACTTTGATGATGGCGACTCCATCCACTATAATGGGGACACCCTGCTCGGTGTAGACTTCAGGCGTTGAAACCGTTATTTTATAGGAAAGAAGACTCATCTTTTCTACTTTTTGGAAAATAGGGACGATTAGAGCACCGCCACCGCGGACAATTTTTATCTTGCGACCTGTGTTGTCCGAGAAAACATTTTTTCTTCCTAAGTAACTACCGGTAATGATCATCGCTTCGTCTGCACCAACCGTACGATAACGCATCCAAAGCGAAATAATAAAGAAAAAAACAACAATGCCAATAATTCCAGCTGTTCCAATTGCCGTCAAACTTTGTAGTAGCATTGGTTAACCCCTTTCAAGTCCACTTTTTGCTAATGAAAAATGGGTTAAAAAAGAAAGGTAGATTGGCTTGTGGGCAATAAGAAATGAAATTTTGCGGCAGCTCGCTTTCTACGTATTAGTGTGAAAACAGGGAAATTAGCCTACAGTACAAATAGGGGAGGAATTCCGTGTTATTTACGATGTTAATGGAAGGGAAAATGAAAATCAAGCGACGATGCATGGAATTAGTCTATAGGGGTTAAACCGAAAGGTGTATGATGGAATTGTATCTTTTAAACAGAAGAATCACACATTGACTATCGCTTCTTGATTGGGAACGTTTGTCTATGTTAGAGGTCCATTTGGTCATGAAGAATTGAGACCTCTTTGTATAGGAGGAAGGCCATGATTTATGGGATTGGAACCGATATTGTGGAGATTGCAAGAATTGAACAAACGAATGTAGATCGCTTGATCCGGCGCATCTTAACCGAGCGTGAGCGGCAGTATCTTCCTGTGCCGGCACAACAGCGCTTGCAATATGTGGCTGGAAGGTTTGCAGCCAAAGAAGCGCTCTCTAAAGCGCTCGGTACGGGGATTGGCGCTTCCTTTTCCTTTCAGGATGCTGAGATTATCCCCAATTCAAAGGGAAAACCGGAAGTCCAATTCAGCTCTACTTTGCTAGCTCGTTTCACAGAGCCGGATTCATTGGTCGTTCATTTATCCATCTCCCATACTAAGCAAGTGGCGATCGCGATGGTGGTGTTGGAATCGNGTGCATAAGGCTGGAAAGTTGGACATACATATATAACACGGTTAGGAGGGACAAACGTGTTTCTGTTGACAGCACAAGAGATGCGTGATTTTGATCGCTATACGATTGAACACGTGGGTCTTCCAGGAGTTGTTTTGATGGAGAATGCGGGTAGAGCGGTTGTCCGTGAAATTAAGAAACGGTTCCCTCAACCGCAGACAGCTGTTGTGCTAGCTGGCTCTGGCAATAACGGCGGTGATGGATTTGTTGTTGCTCGGATTTTGGCCCAAGATGGGTGGACAGTGTATCCGTGGCTTGTGGGTGCAAGCGAAAAAATGTCTGCTGATGCAAAAGTTCATTATCAAGTATGTCAGCATTTTGTGACGGTTGAGCAGGATCCCATTCAACACTGGTCGCGTTTGCAAAAGCAGCTTGAACAAGCAACGGTAATCGTTGATGCAATGTTGGGCATCGGAACCAAAGGTGGATTACGCTCACCTTTGGATCGGATTGCCACTTTTGTGAATCAGCAAACACATGCTTGGGTCGTCGCAGTGGATATTCCAAGTGGAGTTGAGACTGATACTGGAAAAGTGGGCAATGTGGCAGTAAGAGCAAATCAAACAGTCACGTTCGCGTATCCCAAATGGGGTCATCTCTTGCGCCCAGGTGCTGATTATACCGGCGAGTGGAAGGTGGCCGATATCGGGATTGTTCCAGCTCACCAACCGCTTACATCAATGAATCACCCGAGCAATTGGCTCCAATCTCTAGCTCCGCGTTCACCATGGAGTCATAAGGGGACGTTTGGGCATCTGCTAGTGATTGGTGGAGCAGCAGGAATGCTGGGAGCTGCCATTATGGCGAAAGAAGCAGCGTTTCGGACAGGGGTCGGCAAAGTTACGCTAACGGTTCCAGAGTCACAACAGGCGATTTGTGCTAGCAAGGTGACACAAGCAATGGTCTGGAGCTGGCCAGGCGAGCAACAATTTGATCCGGAGAGCTATCAATGGTTTCGCCAACGGCATAGGGATTTTTCCGCCGTTGCCATTGGCACAGGCTTAGGACGTTTTGCTGGTGAGGAAAGATGGTTAAGCCAATTATTGGAGCAGATTGAGGTTCCAGTGGTGCTGGATGCTGATGCGTTAAATATTTTGGCTGCATATCCTCAGCTGCTTCAGTCTCGACAGCGAAAGCAAACGATCATTTGCACACCGCATCCCGGTGAAATGGCTCGGTTATTAGACTGTTCTGTGCGAGAAGTCGAAGCCAATCGAGCTACTGTTGCCCGTGATTTTGCGACGCAGACCGGCATGATTGTTGTATTGAAAGGAAGATATTCGATTATTGCTTTTCCGGACGGGCGACAAGTGGTCAATGCTACCGGTCATCCTGCTTTGGCAAAGGCAGGATCAGGCGATTTGTTAACCGGAATCATTGGTTCCTTTTTGGCGCAGGGCATTGAGCCGGAACAAGCGGTGCAAATGGCGGTTTATCTTCATGGCAAAGCTGGTGAAAAAGCGGTCACTTCATCGGCTTACAGTGTCGTTTATACGGATATTTTGGCACAATTGGGGCCGGTTCTCCATCAATTGACCTCCGAACCGACATATTTCCCAGGAAATTGACGAAAGGGGGGTCATGTTCGATTGATGCGTCGGCAATGGATACGCTCACTCATATTTTGTCTGTTGCTGCCACTTATGCTGCTTGGATGTGGAGTCAAAGATGAGCAAGAAATCATCCAAGATTTAACAGAACGCATCAAAGAGCTTTCTTCTTACCAGAGTCATGGCAAAATGGTGGTGCGCACNGGACAAGAGCCGGTGGTATACGATGTCGAAGTATGGTACAAAAAACCACACTTTTATCGCGTTTTACTCAAAAATCAAAAAAAGAAGATTACCCAGATTTTGCTGCGAAACAATCAAGGCGTTTTTGTGGTGACACCTCATCTGAAGAAAAGTTTTCGCTTCCAAAGCGATTGGCCCAATCGCGGCGGGCAAGTCTATCTGTATCAAACCATTATGAATAATATTGTCCAGGATCAGCAGCGGCAGTTTCAAACCGGAGAAGACGATTATCAGTTTGAAGTCTCTGCCCAGTATGCAGCACATGCAGCACCTACAAGACAGCGCATTTGGCTGGATCGTGATCTTTATCCCAAAAAAGTACACGTCTTTTCACAAGACCATGAACGGATGATTGAAGTCCAATTTGCTCGTTTTCAGGCGAATGTCTCCTTTGATGATGATGCATTTGACCTTCAGCGAAATATGGCTAGCAGTCAGTCGATCCATGAAGCAAGGGAAACAGCAGGAAAACAGCAAGCGATTCAAGCGGTGATTCCGGCTTATGTGCCAAAAGGTAGCCAATTTCAAGATGAACAAGTGATTGAGACTACAAATGGTCCTGTATCCATGATTCGGTTTCGTGGAAAACAGCCCTTTACGTTGATGGTGAAGCGGCCCACCATGATTGAGGCTGGTTTACCGGTGTATGGNGAACCAATCCTATTAAATAAAGGAGTGGGTGTTTTCCTGACGATGGGACAACGGAAACAGATTTCATGGATTGATCAACAGTTGGAATATGAATTGGTCGGCAATCTGCCCTTCGAAGAAATGGAAAAAATTGCGAATTCAATTTTTGACCAAACATCGAAATAAATTGTAAAAGATCTTTACCTTTGCTGATTGTTTGTTGTAAAGTATGTAATAGGATTTCTCTTCTATTAAAATAGACAGAAGGGAAATCTCATTTCTTTACGGATCAAACCTCTGAATGGATAGGTTTGATTTTAACAACTGAGAATAACTATGTATGAATTATGTAGACACCTGTGATCAGAAAGAGAATTTTTGGTCATTGTTTATGATGAACATTCTATTTGGATAGGAAATTGGAAAATGAATCGATTTTATGCTCGCGATACTTGGATCGAAGTGAATCTTGATGCAGTAATTCATAATGTTCAGCAATTCCGTCAGCATCTCGGTTCAGCGACCAAGATTATGGCTGTGGTAAAAGCGGATGCTTATGGACATGGCGCGATCTATGTAGCGAAGGCAGCATTACAAGCAGGAGCTAACTATTTAGGTGTCTCTTTTGTGGATGAAGGGATTGAACTTCGGGAAGCAGGCATTGTTGCGCCTATTCTGGTGTTTGGTTATACACCCGTTGAAGATATAGAGGCTGCACTGGAACATGATTTGACTTTGACCATTTTTTCGGAGAAGAGTTTGCAAGCAGTTCACAAAGTTGCTGTGCAGCGAAGCCGGGCAGCGAAAATTCATGTGAAAGTAGATACTGGGATGGGGCGCGTTGGTCTGCCACCCGATAAAGCGGTTTCATTTATTGAGCGAGCTTCACAAATGGAAGGAATAGAGGTTGAAGGCGTCTTTACCCATTTTGCAACAGCAGATGAAGCTGATCAACGCTATTTTCGATGGCAAGAAGAGCAGTTTCGTCAGGTTGTCAATCATTTACGCACCAAGAAGCTCGATATTCCTCTTATTCATAGTTCCAATAGTGCAGCTGCAATTCAAAGGCCCCAAAATGTCTATAACATGATCCGCTTAGGGATCAGTCTCTATGGATTTTATCCATCCGATGAAGTTAACACCAAAGCAGTTTCGCTAAAACCAGTCTTGCGGCTACTGTCAAAAGTGGTTCAAGTCAAACGACCAGCAAAGGGAACTGGCATTAGCTATGGGAAGACATTTGTCACTTCCGGAAAAGAATGGATTGCAACAGTTCCGATTGGGTATGCAGATGGAATTGATCGGCGGCTTTCCAATACTGGCTATGCATTGGTGAAAGGAACAAGGGTCCCCATTGTGGGAAGAGTCTGTATGGATTTTTTAATGTTGGATGTAACAGATGTCTATCCTGTGCAAGTAGGCGATGAGGTTGTATTGTATGGAGAGCAAGGGGCAGAATCGATACATGTTGCAGAAGTTGCTGAGCAATTGCAGACAATCCATTATGAGCTTGTTTGCCGGTTGGGGCATCGTATTCCACGTATTTACCATTCGGGTGGAAAAACAATTGCAGTTGTCAATCGTTTGCGCAAAGGTCATGACATAGCATATTCATCCTAACCTTACAG
>JGI1652J44930_10000798_pt1 | contig 12090 bp, 10 predicted proteins | sample NewIslsDNAsample_FD_44930 | JGI IMG/M metagenome (IMG submission 44930)
ACCTATATTCGTCCCGCGGATGCGTGGCACGACAACCCCATGCGTCACGTGGGCCTTTGAGCACTGCGGCTGCGCCTAGCCCTGGCCTGGAAGGCAGCGCGGGTTTCGTGGGGTGAGTTGGCGCGCGGTGGACCGTCTGCTGTTCTTTTCCTGTGGGCTGCGGGCAGTCCGGGAGGAGCGGTCTGGGCTTCCCTGAAACAGAACGCTGTGTGGGGGTAGTGCCCTGGGTGGGGAGGGGAGGCCTATGGGAACACCTGGAGTCTGTGACCGGTTTCGACTCGGGTAAGCAGCCTTGCGCGTGGAAAGAAGGCAGCGCCGTGCCTAGCGACCATCAGCCGCATCCAGTCTCGTTTTCCGCATCGGAGCAGGACTTGCCGCGTAAAGTCCTGTCCGGGCTCAAAATCGGGGTGTACGTGACTAATGACCGCGAACAGATCATTGCGGTCAACCCTCGTGGGGAGAAACTTCTCGGTCGCTCTGAGTCCGCCATGATAGGGCGTAACGCCCATGACCTGCTGCATCGGGCTGAAGGCGGGGCTCTGCTGCCTCGTTCCCAATGCCCGCTGATGAAAGCCTTCCTGCAAGGACAGAGCGNCTACGGTGGCAACAAGTGGTTCCTGCGTGGTGACGGCGCCCTGCTGCCCGTGATCTGGTTGACCGCCCCGTACCGCATTAACAGGGACACTACGGGGGCGCTGGTGTTGTTCCATCCCCGTGACCCGCGGGGTGACCCCTCTTCTGAGGAGGTTCCTGTCGACCAGNTGACCACGCTGACCGACCTTGCTGACAGTCTTTCCCTGATCGCCGAGGTCACTTCGGTGCTGACGTCTACTTTGCAGGTCAGGGAAGCGCTGTGGCTGCTGGCGCGGCAGGTCACGCCTCGTCTTGCGGACTGGGTCGTTATTGACCTGCTCAACGAGATAGGGGAACTGGAGCGGGCGCTTGTGGTCCACCACGAAAACGGGCGGCATATCCGTCGGGAAGAGATGCAGGGGCCGCTGCCACCCGTTTCAGAAACCTCTTTGATGCCGCTGTCGCGGGTGCTGCGCGGGGCGTCGACGACTCGGGTCAGTCTCCGCGACTACCAGCGTCCCCCCGACACGGGTTTGGCCATGGCTCAGCGGACGCTGTTTGAACGCACCCGGATTCACGCGGCCATCACCGCGCCGCTGCGGGGGCCGCGCGGCGCCATTCTGGGGGCGCTCACTTTGGGGCGTGCCGATCAGCTCCACGATTTCACCAGCACCGAGTTGGCGTTGGTCGACGACTTGGCCCGTCAGGCCGGGCTGGCTATCGACAATGCGCGACTGTATGAGCGTCAGCAGCGGGTCACCGAAACCATGCAGCGGTATCTGCTGTCGCCGCTTCCCGAAACGGTTTTGGTGAAGATGGCGGTGCGCTACCATCCTGCGCCTGATGCCTCCCACGTGGGTGGGGACTGGTATGACGCTTTTCGTCTTCAAGACGGCACCCCTGCTCTGGTTATCGGGGATGTGGCGGGCCACGACTTGCAGGCCGCGTCTCACATGGCGCAGATCCGCAACATGCTGCGGGCGTTGGCGTGGGACCGTGACGAGCCGCCCAGCAGTATCGTCAGCCGGTTGGACCACGCGTTGGGGCACATCAGTGAAGTCTCCATGGCCACCATGGTTTTTGCGCGGCTTGAAGAAGACGGTTCTGAAGGGCGGCGGGTTTTGCGGTGGACGAACGCTGGCCACCTGCCGCCGTTGCTGGTGTTGCGGGACGGGCAGGCCCGTTTCCTCGACGAGCACCACGACCTGTTGTTGGGTGCTGAGACGGATATTCCGCGCACCGACTCCGCTGTTGAACTGCCGGTGGCGAGTACGGTCGTGTTCTATACCGACGGGCTTATCGAATCCACCCGCCACGGTCTGGACGAGGGTATGGCGCAGCTGCGTCAGCATGCTGCCGAGCTCGTCCACCACGAGCTCGACGACTTTTGTGACCTGCTCATTGAGCGCGTCCGCCCTGAGGACAACGATGACGATGTCGCTGTGATCGTGATCCGGGTTCCTGAATCCCCCGTGATTCCGCCAAGCCGGTCTTCCTCCCACACGCCTTAACCCCCGTGGTTCGGGGTTTTCCAAACCCCAGGGGCAGGCATGGAGTGAGCTGCGCATGATGCCGGTGGCGTGTTTCCGGGGTGGGGCCGCAGGGTTTGGTGCAGGCACGACTGGGTGCCTGCTACGGGGGTGTGTTCGGGGAAGGTGGGCTATTCCAGGGGTGTGGCCGTGGCGGCGGGTGGCTTTGTGGGTGTTGGCAATGATCCCCGCCAGTATGTGACCGGATATTGGGTGAGTGGGCCCGCGGGGGAGCGGTGCTCCCGGCGCGGTGCCTGACAGTGGTGAACCTTAGAGGCCGCGTGTTTGTGCGGTCGGGTGACGACTTCACGGTGCTCGCTGCGGGGCGGGTTTCGTGGAGGGTGGTGCGGTCACGAGCCCTTTTTCCGGGGGGAGGGTTTCAGACCACGTGAAGGTCGACTTTGCGGCCGTCCGGGTCGGTCAAGATATGGTGTCCGGCTTCCAGGGGTGTTTGAAGCAAAGTCTTGTCAACGCGGAAGCCGAGTCGTGTGATACCCGTGCGGCGTTCGGGGGAGGCGGGGTAGATCTCGAATACGGAACCGTCGTCGAGTACGGCCGCGTAGTGCTGTGGTCCTTGACCGTGTTGTTCACGGGCAAAACACAGTCCCAGGGCACTGTAGAAGGCGCGGCACTCTTCCATGCGGTCGCTGTAGAGGACGAGAAGGGTAAGGCGTGCGCTTTCTGCTGCCGTCATGGAGTCTCCTTTGCGTTGCGTGGTTGTTCGTCTCCAGCAACTTAGTCCGGTTCGGTTTTTTCGGCATGGGGCTGAGCTTCGGGAGAACAGTGTCGTTGCGGGTGGCGTGGCGGCTTATAGGGGTGGCCGGAATGGGTCGCTGCAGCGTCTCGTCGCCGATTGGTGCGTTCGCATGACTTGACTCGTGGTCATTGCGCTGGTGGGGAGCGCGAGATTCGTGGCAGCGGCGGGCCGGAGACGTGGGTTTGTGCCGCGTATCTGCATGCGGCGAGTGTCCACGACCGCATGCCAGTCTTTCCTTGCAGTAGGTGATTGCGGGATAACGTAGGGCTTCCTTGCGGTGGAAAGGGTCGCGCTGGAGAGCAATCCCCCAAGCTCTACCCGGGAAGATTTGTTCCCTGGATGGGCCCTCGTCCTCCTTGATCAGCGGAAAACCTGTGTCCCACGACTTTCGTCACGTTCCTCGGCCACTGCTGTGCGGCCAGCGTGGATTTCTCTCCTCGAGTCGGGTCCTGCCGTGCTGGAAGAACGAGCAGAACATCTCGTGGTTGTCACACCAACGGACACGGCAGATCAAGAGAACCTCAACAGTCCGATAACTTCGAAGAGAATGACGACATTTTTTGAGAATATGTCGTGAAACTCCGCATTTTTCCTTCCTCGGTATGGGGGCCTTCCTGACTGTGGTGGCTGCGGCCTTGGTAGAAGCCGCGTCGCCTCGCAGCCAGGTGAGAAAGAGGAGAGGAATGGCGTGTAGCGGCACCGCAACCGAGTGCGGTTATGAGCAGGAGAAACACCGTTGAGGTGTGACAAGGAATGGTGAAGGAGGTGGGATGGCGGAGCGGGACACGACTCCTGACACTGATTTTGAGCGGGATGCCGTCGCGCTAGCCAAGGCCCTGGATGAGTTCGCTGAAGAGCTCAGCACAGTCCTCGAACACTATGGGGCAGGCCGTAAAGCTCTGGTTCAGGCAATGGGCGTGGACCAGTCCGATTTATCAGGGTGGATGCAAGGCCACGAACAGATCCACCAGATCAAGAGTCGGCGACTTCCCGGCACGGCCGAAGTGGACGCCCTCATCAACCACACTGGCCTTCAAGAAAAGAACCCCTCCCAGGCGCGAAGGCTGCGCGAAATCACTAGGCAGGTGGAGGACCTGGCTGCCCGGCTTTCAGAACGGTATCCCCGCAGTTGGGGAAGCCAAGCCGCGCGCTGCCTGGAAGCCCAGCAGTACAGTTCTCCTGCAGAGAAGAAGGGGCAGGAAGAACCAGCGAATTCCGGAGGGTCAGAGTCCAGCTCCCCGGCGAAAAATGCTGCGGCCGTCCCCCGACGGCTCCTGGTCCACTCACTGTTCGCCGCGATCGGTGCGGTCTGTTCGATTGCTGCAGTTGTTTATTTTCTGTCTTCAAAGGATTCGTCGACGTCTTCTTCACCGTCGGTAGCTGCACTGTCCTCCCCATCAGCGTTACCTTCAGCCACCGCAGAGCCTTCCCCCTCGGCTTCTGTTTCACCCTCAGCGAGCCCAGAGCCCTCCTCCTCTGCGGACCTTCCCGCGACTGTGGAAGAAACAGAAGAACCACGAGAACCGAGAGAACAGCTTTCCGTAGCCACAAAAAACTGCCGGTCGTGGGCGAGCATGATCAACGACACCGTGCAGGTGCGCCCTTGTATCAAGAAAGAAAACGGGCAGATTGCTGTTTCCGCAGAAGTCAAAGCGTTCAGCGCCGAGATAGCTGGTACAGACGTCACCGTGTGGGTCTGGTTGATGGACCTCGATCCCGACTTGATCGACAGTCAGCAGTATCACTTGACACGGGACCCATCGACCCTGAACTCCTGCCGGGTCACCCTCGACACTCACCAGGCGCGCGAATGCGGACCTTTTTTCGTTGAACCCGCCGAGCCGGGACGCTACACGACCGCAACCACCGTCAAAAAAGACGATGAGGTTTATCCCCCCGGTTGGTCGTCCCCAANCTTTAGCGGAACCCTCAGCCCTGGCGTGGATTGGCCTTAACCACCGGGTGTAGCGCCTGACACGGGTTGGNCAACGCGATCCTTAACCGGCCTGGCTCCTGCTCAAGGCCGGTTGAGGATCGAGCAGTGAGGGTGGGCCACCGTCAATAGCCTTTAGTTCTCGAGCGGGCTGTTTTCATCACGGTGAAAGCCAAAGCGGCTGGGACGTGTCCGGGTAAGGGGAGGGTGCATCGTAGCGGTGCAGGCGACGTAAGGGGCCTTGTCTGAACGGTCGTCGCCAAGACGGCAACCAGGAAACCAGTCAGAGCTCTACTGACTTAATCCGCAGGGGAAGACGAAAGCCACTCTTCTGGCAGCAGCACCTTCGCTTCCGGCGCAGCCTTCACCGTGGCTTCCCGCAAGCCTTGCGGCATCACCGAAAGATCACGAACGTCGGTGAAGTCCACTGTGCCTCCGGAGAACGTCGCGCCGGTGAAGTCCATCCTGCTGTTGGTGAATTGTGCTTCGCGGAAGCTGATGCGACCTCCGGTGACATGGGCATCGGAGAGGTCGCCGCCGTCAAAAACGACCCCGGTGAAGTCGAAGTCGCAGCCCTGCCAGGAGACAGGGGCATCCTTGCGGAGCCGTCTACCGATGATGCGGATGATGGTGTGACGCACCTCCCGAAACGAGGCGAACCGGAGGGTGCGTTGCTGATGCTCGACGTGTTCCTCTTTGCTGGCGTCTTCAGGCACAGGTAGGCGCACAACACATCGATACACATCTGTCGTAACTCGCGGCTGGGAGCACCATCGGCCACATGCGCCAGAGCATGGACTCCAGCCAGACGGACTGCGGCGTATTCGCTGCCGAGTTTTTCGCTGGCTCCTTCAAAGCGTTCGGTAAACAGGCGGGTTTCTTTGCGGCTGTTTTCCGCTTCAGACAATCGTTGGCGCCGGTAGTTGATCACCAGCGCGGCCACGGCGCCCATTCCTGCGACCACCCCGAAGGATCGGGTAGCAATCGAGTCCAGATCCTTCGGGGTGAGTTGTTGAGGAACCTCAAGACCAGGAGAGCCGAGCAGCAGCCATACGGCAGCGAGAAGACCAGCGGCCAACAGTGCTGCCGCGCCCTAGGAGGCGAGAATGAGCCAGCCCAACCAGACCNGGGCTTGCTGGGCGCGGCGTGTGCGCAGCATCCGCCAGCAGAAGACGATCACCGCAGACAGAACTGCTCCTCACTGCCTTCCACCAGCTCGGCCCCCGCAAAAGCAGGTTTGGGGATGCGGTTTTAATTTTTGGACGCCACACCAAACCGACCAAAGTGGCACACGGTGCAAAATTATCCAACATGCACCTTTGGCGTGGACTATCCCAATTTTCGAAGGCTTGGTGGCTGGGACGTGCCGTGTGTGGTGTGAGTCTTGGTGTTTGTCGGTTGGGCGCGCTCGTTTCTTCGGGTCTGGAGCGGTGTGTCGTTGGTGGTGGAGGCCGTTGATTGTTGGGCCAAGGCGTGGCGTTTGTGGGTTCCACCAGTAGAGAAAACAGGCGCCGACGACGCTGTCCGGTCTTGATGAGCTTTTGGTGGAGCTGTTCAGCGGTCTTGTTGCTGCCCTTTCCACGCCTGTCTCCTGCATCACCCGGGCCTGCCCTGGACCGGCGGGGTGCTGGTGGGGCGGGGTGATTGCGGGTAGAGGAAAGACGGCGCCGGGCACTGCCCTGGACCGCAGAGGCAAGCTCGAGGCAGGGAGGAAACCATGGTGGACACAAAGAACGAGGCCGCGTTGGAGTCGGCGATGCACCGGCTGCCCGCGTGGCGGCGGGAAGGGCAGGCTATTACCCGCACCGTGACCGTGCCGAGCTTCCTGGACGGCATCGAGCTGGTCAACCGGGTTGCCCAGGCTGCTGAGGAAGCCCAGCACCACCCCGATATCGACATCCGCTACACGACGCTCACGTTCACGCTCACCAGCCACGATGTCGGCCATGTGACCGAACGCGATTTGAAGATGGCTGCCCGGATCGACACGCTCGTCGACTAGCCGAGAAAGGCTAGGCAGCGCTGGCGCGCAGCCGGTTGCGGCGTAGTTTGCCGCTCGCGGTTTTCGGCAGGTGCGGCACGAACGTCACCTGGTGGGGGGCCGCGGTTTCTGCGAACCGTTCAGCGACGAGGCGTTTGAGCTCCTCGGCGAGTTCGTCGCTGGGGGAGGCGTCCGGGGTGAGGACGACGTTGGCTGCTACCAGTGCGCCGCGGAGCGGGTCGGGGATTCCGTAGACGGCGACTTCGTCGACGGCGTCGTGTTCCAGCAGTACTGATTCCACGTCGTAGGGGCCGATCCGGTAGCCGGAGGTGATGATCACTTCACCGTTGTGGCGGGTGAGGTGGACGGCGCCGGTGTCGTCCACGGTGCCGGTGTCTCCGGTCAGGTACCAGCGTCCGTCAGGGCTGAAGTGCTGGGCTGTGGCCAGGGGGTCGTCCGGGTAGCCCGCGAACCACCAGGCGGGGCTGTTGTGGGTGTCGATTGCTACGCGTCCGGGGACTCCTGTTTCGGCCGGGGTGTCGCTGAGCGGCTCGAGGACTGTCAGCCGGAATCCTGGGAGGGCGGTCAGGGGGCCGCCGTGCCCGTCGTTGACGGCGACGATCCCTGATTCGGGGTGGCCGTAGTGGTCGCTGATGCCGACGCCGAAGGTGCCGAGCGCCCATTCGGACAGGTCGGTGCGGAACTCGTCGCCGTTGGTGGCGAGTCCTTGCACCATGATGCCGGGGGGCAGGGTTTTCGTGGCGGTGCGCAGGGCCCGGTAGATGGTGGGCGCGGCGGCGAGGCGGGTCACCTGGAATGTTTCCATGACGTCCAAGGTGAGTTCCGGGTCGAAGCCGGCGCGCAGGTGCAGGCAGGTGTGTCCGGCAAGGAGGGGGGAGACCAGGCCGTAGTACAGGCCGTGGGGGTCGCCGGGTTCGCTGAAGCACCAGTAGATGTCGTCGTCGCTGATGTGCAGGCCGTAGTGGTGGTGGATGTGGAAGGCGGCCAGGGCGCGCACGGGGACGGTGATTTGCCGCGGGGGCCCGGATATGCCGGGGGTGTGGCTGATGAGCAGGGGGTCGTCGGGTCCCACGGTGGCGGGGTCGGGTGGGGGTGTGGCGGCTTCCTTGTGCGGGTCGATCACGGTCCAGGAGCCGGTGGTGAGTTTGCTGGTCTGGTCGGCGGGGGCGAGGACGGCTGTGGCGTTGACTTGGCGCAGTCTCCAGTCGATGGCGGAGGCGGCCAGCACCGGGGGGAGGGGGACGAGGACGGCGCCTAGCCGCCACACTGCGACGGCGCTGATGGTCAGGTCGATGCCGAGGGGCAGCAGGGTGGCGACCCGGTCGCCGGGGGTGACTCCGTGGGAGGCCAGGACAGCGGACAGGTGTGCGGCACGGCGGGAGAGGTCACCGAAGGTGAGGGTGGTGGACGACAGGTCGGGTTGGACTTCGGTGACGGCCGTGCGGGTCGGGTCGTGCCGATCGCACAGCAGGTGGGCCACGCTCATGGTGGGTGCGGTGTAGGCGGTGAGCCATTCGCGGACCTGCTGTTCGGGGTCGGCCATCGCTGTCTGTCCCCTTTCGCGAGCTTTCACGGTTGATGAGGTGTGTTTGAACTTAAAGACTATGCGCCGTGTGTGACGTGTGCCTCACTAGAAAGAAAAATTGGCATGATCTGCCTACCTGGAGTAGTTCACGATTAACATTGGGCATTTTCTCCGGGTTCCTGTCAGCATGGCAGTATGGATCTCACATCGAAAGCGCGCGCCTTGGGGCTTGCCTCTGAGGCTGCTGCCACTTTGTCCTCCCTTGCTGATTTCCCTGACCCGCCCCCTGCTCCGCTGCCTGGTCGAGAGGCTGCGGATGAGCTGCTGGATGCGGCCGCGGTGGAGGGTGCGGATCGCGCTGATCTGCGTGCATTGTGGCCGGACCAGGACTGGCCTGCAGCGGCCCGGTGGCTGGTGGATGCCTGTTATGCGCGCATCCTCGCGGATGTGGGCCGCCCGGGTTGGGTGGATTGGCCCGATGTGATCTCTGCTGACGACCCTCGCGTGCGCTGCGCCCCCATTTACGCGTTCCTTGCCGCGGTGGATGTGCTGCGGGAGCGCCACCGCAGCCGCGGCGTGCCGGAGGATGTCACCGCGGCCACGCTTGCGGATCTGGGGCGGCATGTGGCGAAGACTCGCCGCATGTACGGCCGGGTGGGGCTGGACCTGCCGGTGTGGATCGCGTTGCACTACCGGGGTTCGCTGTATGAGGTGGGGCGTTTGCAGTATGAGACGGCCTACCTGGACAGCGGTGATTTTCCGGAGCTGGTGGGAGTGGTGGACGAGCGCCTGGTGGCTCGGCTGCATATTCCTGCTGGGGAGCCGCTGTCTGCTGATGCGGTGGATGCTTCGCTGGCCCGGGCGGGTGAGGTGCTGTCCGCGGTGACCGGGGAGCGGGTGCGTGTGGCGGTGTGCACGTCGTGGCTGCTGGATCCGCAGTTGCGGGACTATCTGCCGCCGGAGTCCAATATCCGGGCTTTCCAGGATCGTTTCGTGCTGTCGGACCACGAGGGCCCTGGGGACGCGGATATGTTCCGGTTTGTTTTCGAGTGTCCCGAGGTGGCGCCTGACCGGGTGACTCCGGTGACCCGCCTGCAGCATGCTGTGCTCGACTTGTTGAAGCGCGGCGGTTCGTGGCGGGNGCGCACGGGATGGTTGCGCTTGCCGTAAGACGGGGTTTGCGCGCATCAAACGAGAAATCCCTGTTGTTGCCGCCTGGAGTGGGACAACAACAGGGCGGGTAACGGGGCCTGCCGCCGGAGGAGTTCAGGGAGGGGTGGCAGGCTCGCCGGTTCAGGACAGGGGGATCGGGGTTTCAGCGAGCGCGTCCAAAGCCTGGCGGTACATGCGGGTTTTGATGGTGGCGAGCGTGGGGCCGGCTTTGGTGGTGTGGGCGGCGGCGATGTCCAGCGCGGTGGCGCGTACTTCGTCTTCGGCGACGGCAGAGTCGACGATTCCTGCGGCGAACGCGTCGTGTCCGCCGTAGCGGCGGGCGGTGACCATGGCTTCGTGCGCGGTTTGCGGGCTGAGGCGGGCTTGGATGAGCGCGGACATGCCTGGGGTGAAGGGGATTTTGATGTCGGCTTCGGGCAGGCACCAAAAACCGCGGTCTGCGCGCATGACGCGGAAGTCGTGGGAGAGGGAGAGCATGGCGCCGGCGGCGAAGGTGTGTCCTTGTAGGGCGGCGACGGTGACCATGGGCAGGGTGAGGACGCGCGCGAAGAGGCGGTGGACGCTGACGACGTAGTCGTGGCGTTGTTCGGGGTGGGCGGCCAGCCATTCCAGGTCGAGGCCGTTGGAGAAGAATTTGCCGGTGGCTGCGGTGACGAGGGCGCAGGGGCCTTGGGTGTGTTCGACTTCGTCGAGGGCGGCGTTGACGGAGGCGATCCAGTCGGGGTGGAAGCGGTTTTCGGTGTCGCCGAGGTCNAGGACGTAGACGTCGCCGTGGCGGTCGAGTGTCGGCATGGCTGCTCCTCTGCACGGGCCCGGGGGCACCCACCCCCATAACTACTAGTCGGTAACAATTGTGGGTGGCATGCTACCCCATCCCTGCCCGCACAGCTTTCGCCCACGCCCCGACAGCCCCGCCACCGGACGACCGCTGCAAGCGGCGCACCAGGACGGGGCGATGCCTGCTCGCCGCTGCTACAGCACGCCGGGGACTTCCCGCGCTCCTTCCTGCGGTGGTGGTGGGGCTGGATCCACGAGTCTGAGCGCCTGCAGCAAGGACTGCAGCACGGTCACATCGTGGGCGACGGCGGGCGTGTATTCGCACACTCCTACACCCACCACGGTGTGGTGGGCGGTGATCGCCGCCACGGCCGCTGTGAGCAACGCTGCCCGCGGGCCCACGGGCGCGGGGAACGCCACTGCCGGGAAATCCTGGGGGTCGCAGGCGCCGAGGTTGAGGTGGATGTAGGCGGGGGAGCCCGGCTGCTGGCCGGCCACTACTGATCGTGCGTCCACGGTGAGCCGGGTGGTGTCCACCACCTCGATCCGTCGGCTGCGGACAAACTCCACTTCTTCCGGGGCTGCCACCCGGGCGCCTATCAGCTTCACTTGGGAAGGTACGAGACGGCTGGCCCCCAGCAGGTGGGGGTGTCCTTCACCGAGCAGGAGCCGCAGCGCCATGCCCTGCACTAGGCCGGTGGGGGACGACTGCGGGGTGTGCAGGTCGGGGTAGGCGTCCACCCAGTAGACGGCCATGCCGGGATAGCGGCGGGATAAATGCTCGAGAGCCGCCAGGTCGGAGACGCAGTCCCCGCCCAGGGTGAGGACTCGGGCCGGGTTTCGGCGGGCCATCCGGGTGCGCACCTGCCGCATGGTGCGGGCGATCAATTCCAGGTGGTGCACGCCGTCGACAGCGCCGCGCCGACCGTCAGAGACCGCTATGTGCATTCTGGGGTTTGCCGTGGCCACCAGCCGCGCCAGCGCGCTCGCCCCAGCCGCGACCCGCATATCGTCGCACCCTTGCCACAGGGGCACCACAAGGTCCACATCACGCTGCCACATGGCGACCACCCTAAGGGGAAAGAGAACCCGTCTTACGGAAGTTCAGGCTTTCGAAGGCGGCCGCCTAAGGCCAGCCGGGTGGCGCGGACTGGGAGGAACCGCCGGCGCGACGTGGCACGCTGGCTCTTACCCGGCTCGAGGTGTCGGCGGGCGCAGGGCAAGGCGGGGAGCGCCGGGCGGGGGAACGCGGTGGTCGGGGATCACGGTGTATCGTGCGGGCTCCACCCGCGACACTCCCCCACCTCCCCTGATCGCCGATAATAAATATTATGTCAAGTAGACAGGGTGGAGGGCCTCCCCTGCCGCAAGACACCCTTCCCCAGCCATGCTGCGCGACCACGTCGGCCCGCACTTTCTCGCTTCACAGACAGCACAAGGCTCGCGGGAGGACTTTTCGGCGGCGCTGGAAGCAGACCCCCTACCGCTGGCACCCCATCACAGTGGAACAACCGTGATTCATGGGGGCGTTTCCGGCAGGTCCCTTGATGTTCCGTGACTCCCCAGCTACGGTTCCTTCGACGATCCCCCGCGTCTGGAACTGTTCGACACACTTTCCCCCTCCCCGCACGGAGGGCATGACTACCCCGTGGGCTACTCCCCTAGCGGCGTCCCACGCGCGCGGCGGCTTTCCCCTCCCCGCCGCGAACGGAGTTGGCCACAACCGGTCACAAGTGGGTTAAAAGACTGGGATCCTCGGGGCAGTCGAGGGATCCTCATATGCGTGTCGAACAGTTCCAGCCGATCCACTTCTTTTCCCGG
>JGI1652J44930_10000799_pt1 | contig 12082 bp, 10 predicted proteins | sample NewIslsDNAsample_FD_44930 | JGI IMG/M metagenome (IMG submission 44930)
AGCGTCGGGTACGTGAGCACCGGACCGCCGAAGCTGACGAGAGTAGCCGGTCAACGTGCTTCGGAGTTCGCGCCGATGGTAGTTGGGGGATCCCCTGCGAGAGTAGGACGTCGCTTCGCAAGCAGAAACACCACGAAAGTAGTGGTTTTAATTACCAAAAAAGTTCCTCCTATCTATTAAAGACAGAAAGTCTGTTTATTCTTGAAAATGAAGCACAACTATTACCACTCAAGTATTTAGAGAATTGTAAGAAAAAATTCCTCCACAATACAAAATCATAAAAAAATCGAAATAAGGAAGAGATACCATTGCTTCATCCTTATTTCGATTCCAATGTCACAAAAATTATATACAATTAACTAAACTCTTTTAATATCCGTCAAAACTCAAGAACTCTACGCAAATCATTAATATAGGATTGGCTGACAGGCAATTCGATACCATTCTTCAGTTGGATAATAAAGTTGGTTGTGATGTCCTTCGTAATGTTTTTAATAAAGTAAATATTTAATATATAGGAACGATGAATTCGAATAAAAAATTCAGGCAACTTAGATTCCAATTCTTTTAATGTAAAGTTTGTTTTAAATTGTTCATTATTAGCATAAAACCAAGTCCGTTTTTGCAAACTTTCAATATGTGTAATTTCTTCGACCGGTACAGGTGTCCACATATCTTCCTGTTTGCCCGTTAAAAATTTATAAGTTTCCTTTTTTTCTGGTGTATAGGAAGATGGGAAAATAATAATCAGTGCCGCTTCTTTTTGATCCAAATAAATTGGATAACCCATCACGAAATATGGCTGCCCGAATATGGAAGAATCGATGACAAGATCCGTCTTCATACGGGTTTGCATCACACGGGCTGCTACACTGTCAGGATGAATTTTATCCCCAATTGTCAAATGCATATGTTCAACACTTGGGGAGTAATGAATGTAAGAATCTTCGCAAGCCAAAGCAATGGATGCGTTTTTGGGAATCCAATCTTTTAATATAATATTAAATTGCTCTAACCCCTTATTTGAAATAGCAACGCATTTCATCTCCACATGGACTTCCCCCTTTTTAAAAATTCAGAATCTTAAGTATTTATCCCCCAAAATAATTGTTTCATCCTGAAATTTCTGTATTTCGTCACAAAATTATACATTTTTGAATTGACTGTTATATATTAGTCTTACAATAAATATACCTGTTATGAAACAGAATGTAAATTACTTTTCTAACAGAGTGTATTGAAATAAAGGGGAAGGTGTTGAAAGAAATGTTATCACAACAAGAAAGAAAAGAAAGAGTAGAAGCGCTAAAAAAAGATTGGGCTGAAAATCCACGTTGGAAAGGCATTGAGCGCCCATACTCCGCAGAAGAAGTAGTAAAATTACAGGGGTCTGTAGTGGTTGAGCACACATTGGCAAAACGTGGTGCTGCAAAACTATGGAAACTACTTCATGAAGAAGATTTCATCAATGCATTAGGTGCATTGACTGGTAACCAAGCAGTACAACAAGTGAAAGCTGGGTTAAAAGCTATTTATCTATCAGGTTGGCAAGTAGCTGCTGACGCTAACTTGGCAGGTCAAATGTATCCAGACCAATCATTATATCCAGCTAACTCAGTTCCAGCTGTAGTAAAACGCATTAACCAAGCATTACAACGTGCTGATCAAATAGAACATGCTGAAGGCCGCGACGATAATTTTGACTGGTTTGCACCAATCGTTGCCGATGCAGAAGCAGGATTCGGCGGTCCGCTTAACGTGTTTGAATTAGTAAAAGCAATGATCGAAGCGGGTGCTGCTGGAGTACACTTGGAAGACCAATTGGCTTCTGAGAAAAAATGCGGTCACTTAGGCGGTAAAGTATTGCTTCCAACTCAAAACGCAGTTCGCAACCTTATCGCTGCACGTCTAGCTGCAGACGTAATGGGTGTAGATACAATCCTAATCGCTAGAACAGATGCTGATGCAGCGGATATGGTAACTAGCGATATCGACCCTCGTGACCATGAGTTCATCACAGGTGAACGTACACCAGAAGGATTCTTTAAAACAAGAGCAGGCATTGATCAAGCAATTGCCCGCGGTTTAGCTTACGCACCATACGCTGACTTAATCTGGTGTGAAACATCTAAACCATCATTAGAAGAAGCCCGTAAATTTGCTGAAGGAATCCATTCTAAATTCCCTGGCAAAATGCTAGCTTACAACTGCTCTCCATCTTTCAACTGGAAAGCAAATCTTTCAGACAAAGAGATTGCNGAATTCCAGCGTGAAATCGCGAAGATGGGTTACAAATTCCAATTCGTAACATTAGCAGGATTCCATACGCTCAACAAATCAATGTTCGAATTGGCTGTTGAATACAAAGATCAAGGTATGGCAGCTTACTCTAAACTACAACAAGCTGAGTTCGATCTTGAGAAAAAAGGTTACACAGCTACTAGACACCAACGTGAAGTTGGTACAGGTTACTTCGATGAAGTATCAATGGTTATTTCTGGCGGTACTTCTTCAACAACTGCGATGGCAGGTTCAACAGAAACTGAACAATTCGTATAATTTTAATCTGGTAATAAAAAACTAGATTATTGATAAGGGGAAGGGGATTGGCATTGTTCCATTCCCTTCTCACCAAAAACTCAAAGGATCAGCGGTCGATCAGAAATTATCGATCGATGCAGTAAGTTCAGNCGTAATAATTTTCGTCATGTCAGTAAATTATCGCACGATGTGAACCTAAAATTNTAATCAGCCAATCCTAATTTGTTTACTCCAAATCAATAGGCGTGCAAGTAACAGCTGCCAAATGGAAGAAGTTCCAACGGATGTATGAATCAATATATGTGTCGGGATTTAAACTATAACATCATCAAAATTCATGGTATGAGGGCAGCATTTAAAACATCGCTTTGAGAAAATGTCATAAACGGAAGTTTCAAAATGTATTCGCCATTAAAAGGTATTCTAGAAATGGTCAAAAGTAGCAAAGAATGGGGATAAAAGAATCATAAAACGGTCGTTTCGAAATTGCAGGTAAACGTACATTTTTGTTGATTATTCATTTTGGGAACGAATTCAATAAATCGCTTACATTTTACACAAAGGGGATCGTAAAATATCTATCTATAGGTTGCCTCCTATATTGATAGTGTTATTGCTAAAGGGGTTATGTTAAGGAATAATAGATTTTAGTAAATTGGGGATTTCACCTTACTTAGCTGGGATACTGAGCAAGTAAGGTCTTTTTTTTTACATAAGATAAGAAGGAAAAAACGGTTTTGCCGAGAATCTATTGTTAAAAATAAGATTAAAAAGGGGAACGAGAGAAANATGCGAAATAAAGATATTCTACTAATTCCAGGACCGACTCCGGTAGTGGATGAAATTTATGATGCCCTATCCTCTGAAACAAGAGGACATACCGACCCGCGTTTTGTTGAAGTGTATAAAAATGCCTTGGAACAAACAAAACAATTGTTTCAGACGGATGGCGAAGTATTTGTCATTGCCGGATCAGGTACATTGGCCATGGAAATGGCGATCGTCAACACGGTGGGCAAAGGGGAACATTTACTCGTCATCAGCCATGGTTATTTTGGCGACCGTTTTACACAATTGGCAAAAGCTTATGATATTCAAGTGGATGTGTTGCAATCCGAGTGGGGGAAACAAGTAGATCCAAAATTAGTGGAAGAAACATTAAAAAGCAAACAATATAAGGCTGTAACTATTACGCACGCAGATACATCCACCGGCGTTTTTTCGGATTTGGATACATTGGTGCCGATTATTAAACGGGCTGGTGCCCTGGTCATTCTGGATGGGGTTGTGGCGACCGCAGCAATGGATGAAAACATGAGCAAAACATACGGACACAAGGATTATAAGCTGGATGTCGTGTTGACCGGTTCCCAAAAGGCGATTGGCATACCACCAGGTTTAGCCATTGTTGCGTTTAATCAAACGGCATTAAAGGCAAGGGAACAATTGGGACGGATTCCTGCTTACTATTGTGACATAGAAAATTGGAAGCCGATCATGCAAGATCCATCGAAATATTTTGCGACTCCACCGGTGAACTTGATTTATGCCTATAATGAAGCGTTGAAAATGGTCCTAAATGAAGGAATGGAAAGAAGGGAAAAACGCCATATCGCATATGGCCGGGGAATTCGGGCCGCATTGCGCACTTATGGAATGAAACCGTTGGCNGAAGAAGANGTGGCCGCCCCTACCTTAAGTTGTATTTTCTANCCGGAAGGTGTGGAGGATGCCGCTTTTCGAAATAAACTTGCGTCAAAAGGAATCGTCGTTGCCGGTTCATTAGCCCATTTAGCCGGGAAAGCGTTCCGCATCGGTCATATGGGGAATACGACCCCTGACATGCTGGAGAAGGCAATTCGGACAATCGGNGAAGTGCTTCAGGAGCTGGGNNTTGCCGTAAATATTGAACAAGCGATTGAAGCTTTTCAAAAAGAAATGAAACAAGCCGTGATGAATTAGCAATTCATTCTGATCGAGAATGAAACCAAAATTATCATCCAGGCCGGATGATAATTTTTTATGACTTTTATGGATTTATGAAATGTAAAAGAATACTTGATAATAGTATACTAATATATAGATTAGTATATTTCTTGTTAAGGAGAGCTCGCTGTGGAACGGCCAATTGTGATCATACCGACTCTTAATCCCTTGCCGACATTCGTTCATTATATAAATACTTTATTAGAATTGGATATTCATCAAATTGTTGTCGTCAATGACGGCAGTGATTCGAAATACCAACCGATTTTCCAGGAAATTTCTGCGATGAATCAATGCATGGTATTACATCATGATGAAAATAAAGGAAAAGGCCGGGCGTTAAAGACAGGGTTTGGATATGTTTTAAACCATTTTCCCAAATCGCATTCCGTGTTGACGGTAGGGGCCCATGGACAACATACCATTGATGATGTAAACCTTATTTTGCAGAAGATGAAGTTATTTTCCGATGGTATTATATTAGGTGTGCGCAACTTCCGATCAAAAGATTTGTCCTTTATGAATACAATTGGCCAGCAAGCGGCTTCATGGCTATTTCAATTACTATTCCATCGCCGGATTTTAGATACCCAGACGGGATTGCGTTCGATTCCGACAAAAGAATTGCCATGGTTGATGAAAGTGCCTGGAAATTCATATGATTATGACATCAATATGCTGGTGGAGGCAATTAAACGAAAAATCCCGATTTACGAAATCCCGATTGGACGGGCAAAAATAAAAAAGAATTCCATTATTCATTACGATGAAATTGTAAGCACTCAAAAAATCATTCACCAAATCATTGCAAATTTCACTAAGTACAATAAATAAAAAAACTTGAGTGAAACTTTTTAAATCAAAAATCGTACATTTTGATAGTACTACCAAAAGGGCTACCAACTTTTTTATTTCGGTAGTACTTCTTTTTATTTTCCTGGCAATACTTGTAATGGATTTGGGGAAAATTTTTTTCTATGAGCAGTTTTATCGATAGGTGGTGAAGGGTATTGTTAAAGCGTTTGACCATTTTCGTGATACTTCTTGTAATGATTAAACCCGCTTATGACTTGTCAAAAGATATCTGGGATGGCGTGCTTCAATGGATTGACGAAAACCAGGTTGCCGAAAAAATAGATAGCTTCAATATTTCAAATGTTGAAAAACAATCGGCAAAAGAACCGATTGATGAAACCACATCAACCATTACCGCTTTGCGAAATACCATTCACCTGCCGACAAAAGTGCAATCTGTTGAAGAATTGGCCGATGCATTTTATTATCATTTTAGCCAGTGGGAAACGGATTTTGAAATACAGTACGCGGGAAGTACAAGTGATATCGAACATCTGCTTCAACAAGCTGTGGAAGACGCAGCCAACCGGGATCATTACATTTTAGGCCATCTGGGCGACCGGAAAATTGAATATGAATACGGAAAATATAAAGCGCTGATCAAAGTGCATCAGGAATATTTAACCAATGCTGCCTATGAACAATATGTAGATGCACAAGTGGCAAGCATTTTGTCCAATGTGGATGCCAACTCCATGTCGGATTTTGAAAAGGTAAAGTTTGTGAATGATTACATCGTAAAAAATACCGTTTATAGCGAAGATACAACTCTAAGCCCGCATAGCGCGATCGCCGTTTTGAAAGAACATAAAGGCGTTTGCCAGGGCTATGCGCTTCTTGCTTTAAAAATGTTGAGAGAGCTTGGCATTGAAACCTTATATGTGGTGGGAGAGGTGAATACAGGACCTCATGCTTGGAATTTGGTGAAAGTGAATGGGGAATGGTATCACCTTGATACAACATGGAATGATCCGGTGCCTGACCGCGGTAATGCAGTAAGATATCAATATTTCCTTGTAGATGATGCGACAATGAAATTGGATCATCGTTGGGAAGCAGGGAACTATCCGAAGGCGACCAGCAAACAATACGCCTTTATGGAAAAAATGGATCATGCTTTTGAAAAAGGTGGTTATATTTATTACAGCAATCTTCAGGATCATCATCGCTTATATCGGTTGAATTTGGCTACCGGCGAAAATCAGCGATTAACAAGAAGCAGAGCACAATATATCGTTGGTGCCGGAGATTGGATTTACTTCAGCAACTATTCCAATGGGGCGTATTTAACAAGAATACGCACTGACGGCTCGGAAGAATCCATCATCTATCCGGAAAAGGTGAGTGATTTGCTGGTTGAAGATGGTTACTTGATCTTCGCGACGGATGATGGATTGAAAAAGATGGAGATTGAGACTTCTTGAAGCATAAAAAAAGGGGGCTTTTTCTATTAGCCCCAGTTACCAACGTACCGACCGACTAGATCGAAATTGAAAAACCATTATTATTTTAATGAACGAAGTGCCCTGTTGGCAATATAGTCTATCGGATTTTGATTGCATAAATGGAAGGAAATATGAGGATATAATTCTTTCACATAATCTTTATATAGTTTTAATATGACCGGATTATTTTTCAGTATGCCCCCGTTTAAGTAAACTACAAACTTCTCATGAATCGGCCCGATTTTCCGAAGTACGGCATCGGTCATAAGGGATAACTCCTTTGCAGCTTCACAAGCAATATCGATGGCCCGCTCGTCTCCAAGAGAGATGGCTTTTGAAAGGACGGCGGAGATTTTGGCCATTTGGGCATTGGTATAATTGGGATGGTATATCCAGTCGTTGAGCTGTTCGATATTGTTTATTTGCAAAAGGTCATATACCAAGTCGGTGAGGATGGTAGGTTTCGGGAGACGGCCGTCTTCATATCTGAAAATGGTATTTAAAATTTCCCTTCCGATCCAATAGCCGCTCCCCTCATCTCCAACCCGGTGCCCCCAACCGCCGGAACGTTCGATTCTTCCTTTGCCATCGGTCGCATAAGCGGCTGAACCTGTACCTGAAATAACAAGGGCTCCCGCATTGTTCCCGGTTAATCCGATTAATGTGGACTGTACGTCATTTTCAATAATGGTGTGATGGATGCAAAAGGATGAATTTTGGCAGCTTCGATCGATTATGTTCCGTACGATTGCCAGCCCGTTTTTTGTATCGACGCCAGCCATGGCAAAAGCTGCAACGGCAATGTTCTGAATGCCCGTTGAAGTGTAGGCGTCTTCTAATAGATCGGTTAACACCTTTTCGACTTTTTCTGTGCCGATTGCTTGGTAATTGGTGCTTGTAGTGGTTTTTTCAAAATAGATTTTCCCCTCAGCATCCCTCAATGACAAAGTCGTTTTTGTCGCTCCTCCATCAATGGCTAAAACATATTGATTCATTTTTCCTTTCTGCTCCATTCATCCAAATATTGTCGTAATCGTTTTTCACTTTGTAAAATGGCATCCTTTTTATTCTGAACCCATTTGCAAAGGGCGGATGTTTCGCTTTTTGCCTTTAACAATGATTCGGTCATCGTCATTGGTGCAGGGCCGCCGGGCATTTTGCGGACATTGACGAAATGGGCGGGTTTCAAAGATTGATAGAATTCTTCCTTTGAAATCTTTAAAGGTTTCTTTGTGAGCTCAATACTTTTCGCATTGACCAGTTCCCAAGTCAAATCCTCAATGGAAGTCTTATTGTCTTTAAGCAGTGCGCGGACACATTCGGAAACGAGTTTATGGGACTGTCGGAAGGAAATATTTTCGGTCATGACAAGGGTATCCGCCAATTGAGTGACGTTGGCCAAACTTTTTTCAGCCCGTTCCAACAACTTTTCTTTATTCACATCCATGGTTACTACTAAACTGCCAAATAATTTGTAGATACCGCGCAATTTTTCCATAGCCCGCCAAATATAAGGCTGCATGTCATCTTCCGTATCCACAATATCTCCAAATGGCGTGTTATGAATCATTTGTAAGACGGTGGAAGCATCGCCGACAACGGATGAAAGCAGTGAACGGGTATGCTCAATGGAAACGGGATTCCGCTTTTGCGGCATGATGGAACTTACTTGAACATAAGGACTTGCAAGACTGATCGCGTTAAATTCTTGTGTGGCCCACAGCAAGAAGTCTTGCGCGGTGCGGCCAAGGTTCAATGCAGCCAGCTGCACGACACTGGCCGTTTCAGCGATATAATCGGCCCCCGCAACCGCATCCCACGCATTTTCCACCATATCATCAAAGGCGAGCAGTTCCTGCATTCTTGCGCGGTTAATGTTGAATCCTGTTGTTGTCAGTGCAGCCGCCCCCATACTGCTCCGGTTCACTGTCGCATAAGCGTGCTGCATGCGTTTAAANTCCCTTGTGAGCTGGTCAATCACGGCTTTCAAGTAGTGGGCAAAAGTGGTTGGCTGGGCTTGTTGGGTATGAGTATANCCGATCATGATCGTATCTACNTGTTCTAATGCAAAGGNGATGAGGGAAGTTCTTAAGGTGACCAATTCGTCCATCAGGTCGAGAAGTTTTTCGCGGATGGTCATGCGATAAATGGCGATGCCCATATCGTTTCTGCTTCGTCCGATATGCAGATTTCCTGCTATATCACCAGCCATCTCCATCAATTTATTTTCAATATGGAAAAATAGATCCTCAAACTGCGGTTGATATTCTTGTTTTGAAAAATATTCCATGTCTAATTGGCCGATTGCAGCACCGATTTTTTTTGCATCTTCTTTTGAAACCAGTTGTTGTTCTTCAAGCATTTTTAAATGGGCAATATGTATTTGCACCATTGCTTTCAAAAAATGTTTCTTTGCTTCATCATAGGCAGGCTGTAGCACGATTTTACGATAGCTGTTTGAAGGGAACTGGGTACCCTCAGATTCATGGATGCGGCTTCTATACTCTTGGAACATCACAATCATCGCCCCCAAAAACGATTTCTATCAACAAAACATTCACTTCCGGACAAAACTTATTGTTTTTCTTTTTGCAATTTCTTTAACTGTTTTTCAGAAAGCATTGTTGGCAACGCAATTCCCCACAAAATAAGGACAATTCCGATGATTTGCAGCCAAGTAATGGCTTCATGAAGTACGATGACCGAAGCGAAGACCGCAACGGGTAATTCCATGGCGCTTAAGATGGAAGCAATACCGCCGCCAACCTTTGGCACAGCGAAAGCAAGCAGGAAAATCGGCAGGATGGTTCCGAAGAATCCGAGNACTAAACCGAATTGCCAAAGACCTTCTCTTATTAATATACCGTTCCACAGTATTTCTGGTGACAAGAATATGCTGATCAAAACAAGGGCAAAAAAGGATGTAAACAATGTTCGTTCAATGGTTGTAATCCCTTCGATGGATCTTGAATTAATTTGCAGGAATATGGCGAAGCTGATGGCTGAACAAAAGCCGAACAACCAGCCTTTCCATTGAAAGTTCGATAAATCCGCTTCAAACGCGACACCAGCGGCAAGGAGCGTTCCGACAAAAAGAATGGCGAGGGAAATCGCTTCANGACGACTTGGCCATCTTTTTCTTAAAATGCAGTCGATCAACATGCCGATCCATGTGAATTGGAAAAGCAATACTACGGCGAGGGAAGCNGGCAAATAATTTAAAGATTTTCCGTAAACGATCCCGGTTGTACCGGTAAAAATTCCGGCGAAAAGAAGAAGCATGAATTCCTTTTTTCCGAGCTTAGGAATTTTGCCTTTCGTCAGGATGAAACATACCAAAGCCAGGAAAAAGCCGATTAAATATTGGCTTGTAACGGCTTCATCCGAAGTAAATCCACGGCCCATCGCCACTTTGATAACGGTCGAAAGGATGCCGTAACTGCTTGCTGCAACTATGATAAGTAATGGATAAATAATCTTGGTTTTCATGATGTTAACCCACTTAAAAAATTTGTCGTTAAATATTGATGAGTTTCTAATTTTAGCATGATTCGACTAAATCTGCTATTTTTCTTTGAAAAAAGTATAGCAAATTTTGATAATGCCTGAAATGCGCTTCCCAGAAGAAAAATAATACATAATAAAGAATTTTCTGCTAAATGAAAAATTAGAATATAATAGTAAGTAATAAAAATATGGAAAGGAGGGTTGTCCGTTGAAAAACTCCGAACGGTTTTTGGCGGCCTTTAACCGGATCACATTCACATTGCGGAAAATCGTAAAGGCAAAAGAATTTATGCCTTTTTATCGTTTAGTGGATTTTGCAAAAAAGAAAAGTCCGTTAGTAAGAAAATACGAGGATGAATTGCGTTCTTTTGCGGATTTGCGAAATGTAATTGTGCATTATCGGGTATCCGAAGATTTTGTGATTGCCGAGCCTCATACACAAGTGGTTGAACGCATCGAATACATAGACGAACTGTTAGCCCGCCCGGGTTTAGTGGGACAAGTTTTTCGAAAGAAGGTAGTGGCCTTTCAAACGTCAGATTCCCTAAAAGATGTTTTAGATATTATTCAGGAACGGAAATATACGCAATTTCCTGTTTACGAGGGGAGGGATTTTCAAGGGCTCATCACGACGGTGGGCATTACGAACTGGTTGGCGGATGTGGCGAACCAAAAGATTTTGGTTTACGACATGCCAACGATCAAAGAAATTTTGAATTACGAAAAAAAGCGGGTCAATTATAAGTTTGTCAGCAGAAATCTAACGGTTTATCACGCAAAGGAACTTTATAAGGAAAGTGTCGAAAAGGGGAAGCGGTATGATGCGCTATTGATTACGGAACATGGCAAGCCGCATCAAAAGTTGATCGGAATCATCACCCCTCTCGATTTAATGAAAGTGCATTGATTATACATACATAAAATAAGGTTTGTCCTTACTTGCTTTTTTTGGACAAACCTTGTCTATTATTAAAAAGGGAAACATAGAGGGAACCATCTTCAAGAACTTGTGCAAAAAACACATCCTCCACTTTTTTCACATTTTTCTTTTTAAGTTTGTTGAGCAGCCAATCTTCCGTTAGGTTTAATTCTGAAAGATTTTTCTCCACAATCTTCCCATCAGAAATNACTTCGGTTGGAAAGAGGGGTGAGNTTGGATAATCCGCTTTGANATCTTTTTTGGTGGCAGGGTTATTTTCAGGCTTTTTCATTACGCTGAGTTCACCGTTTGTTTCAAATACGGCATAATGGACTTCATCAAAGGAAAAGACGCCTTGTTCGCGCAAAAGCATGGCCAATTCATCGACATGAAGCCTTGCTTTTTTTAGCCCATGTTGATTGATCATTCCATTTTGGATCAAAATCGTCGGGCGATCATCGACAATGACACGGATTTTCGTTGATTTGATCGATATAAAACTCATGAGAAGGGTCAAAATGGTCCAACAGGATAAAGCGATGATACCGTCAAAAAAAGGGGTTTTTATTTGAGTGGTAATTTCACCGGCAATCGATCCGATTGTAATGCCTGTAATGTAATGGAAGAAGGTCAACTGACTCAATTGTTTTTTCCCAATGATTCTTGCCAATACTAGTATCACAATAAAGGTAATGACGCTTCGAAAAACGATGTCCAAAAAGTTTGCNTCCCAAAAGTTTTCCATCATCCAGAAGCCTCCTTTCGCCTCTCCCTTTAGCATGAGCGGAAGAGGAAGGAACTATACAAAAAAACAGAAGCAATCATGCTT
>JGI1652J44930_10000801_pt1 | contig 12069 bp, 11 predicted proteins | sample NewIslsDNAsample_FD_44930 | JGI IMG/M metagenome (IMG submission 44930)
AGGAACAATGGGCCCCAAGGCGGGTCCTTTATCCGTCTGTTCTTCTCTATTTTCTTCCAATTAGCATACAAACCCAGCGGTTTTTCCGCTGGGTTTGTCAACAGCCTCAAGGCCACCATCTCTGGTGGCCTTGAAAGCTTTTTCCGTTTCCATTTTTACTCCTTGACGGCGCCGGCCGTAATCCCCGAAATAATCCGGCGTTGAAAGATCAAAACCATGATCACCAGAGGAATCGTCACGATGACGGAGGCGGCGGAAATTTCCCCCCAAGGGATCGTGTATCGGCCTTGGAACAGGGCGATTCCCACCGGTACCGTCTTCATCGTCTCCTCGGTGTTGATGGTCAGGGCGAAGAAAAACTCGTTCCAGGCGGCGATGAAGACGAGGATCGCCGTGGTGAAGGTGCCGGGCACCGCCAGGGGGAAGATCACCTTCCAGAAGGTCTGCATCACCGTCGCCCCGTCCACCTTGGCCGCTTCTTCGAGATCGTAGGGAATTTGCCGGTAAAAGGCGGTCAAGTTCCACACAGCCAAAGGCAGGGCAAAGGTGGTATATGGAATCACCAGCCCCAAATAGGAGTTGGTGAGATTGACCGATTTCATGAACAGGTAAATGGGGGCAATGGTGGCGATCTGCGGGAACATCGACACCATCAGAAACAGCCCGAGTACCAGGGTTTTCCCGCGGAAATGCAGTCGGGCGATCGCATAGGCGGCGATGGCCGCCACAAACACGCAGTAGACGGTGGTCAGGGACGCCACGACAAAGCTGTTCCACAGATAAGAGCCGAAGGGCCGCAGGGTAAAGACCCGCACATAGTTGTCCANCGTCGGATTCGACGCAAACAGTTTAAAGGCGCTTTCCCCGAATAATTCGCCGGGGGGCTTCAGGGATGCCAGGAACTGCCACAAGAAGGGAAACAGGATCACGAATACGAAACCGACCAAGAATACATAAAACCCCGGACCTGCTTTTTTCTGCATCCAATCACCCCCTCACCGTCTGCGCCCGTCGCTGATGAGATCGGAACCGAGCAATTTGACGAAGACCAGGCTGATCAAAGCCACGCAGATAAAGACGACCACGGACAGCGCGGAGCCGGCCCCGAAGTTCAGCTGGGCAAACATCGTTTTGTAGGCGAAAATGGAGATTGTTTCCGTCGAGTTGGCAGGTCCTCCGCCGGTCAACACGTAAACCAGGTCGAACACCCGGAAAGCGTCCAGGGTTCTGAAGAGCAGAGCGACCAGGATGGTCGATTTCAGCATCGGCAGAGTAATCTTGAAAAACTGCTGCGTTTTGGAGGCACCATCCACTTCTGCCGCCTCATAGAGGGACTGGGGAATGGTTTGCAGTCCCGCCAAGAGCAAAAGGGCCATGAAGGGCGTCGTTTTCCATACATCGGCGAAGATGACGGCAAACATCGACCAGAACTTGGTGGTCAACAGTGCACCCATGTTGGGAATCAGCCCGATCTCCGCAAAAATCTTGGCCATCACGCCGTTTTGACCGTCAAAAAGAAACTTCCACATCAAAGCGGCGATGACGGTGGGCAAAGCCCAGGGAACCAGCACGGCGGCCCGGACAATCCCCCGTCCCCTGAACTGTTTGTTGATCAGGACGGCGATCCACAAACCCAACGCCAGCTCCAGGAAAACGGAGATGACCGTAAAGATGGTCGTGTTGGCAAGGGCGTTCCACATCCGGGAACTGTTTGCAAACTCCAGGTAATATTTGAAACCGACAAAGTTGGGCTCGATGATCGTTTCCCGCCAGCCGTTCACCAGTCCGAGGAGATCGTTTTGTTTTTGCAATTTGTCCGCGTCGATCGCTTTGATTTCGGTGTGGATCCGTTCCAGCTCCTGGCGGATTTTCAGGGCGAGCTCCTCGTCCACCCGGGCATATTTCAGTTTTTCCGGAACCGGCTGGAAGTTGTTTAACAATTCATTCACTTCATCCAGCCGCTCGGACACCTGGGGATTGCCCTCGACGGCCTTTTTCAGCTCCCCCAAATCGCTCTTCAGGCTCTGGAGCTGACCCTTGACGTCCTCCGGAGCCTGCCGGATTTCGCTGTCCAGGGCGTTCATCAGGTAAGGAACCGTGTCGGCGTAGCGCTCCACGTCGATCCCATAACTGCTCTGGATCTGGAGCTTTGTCGGATCGTTCAACCGGATGTCGTACAGACTCATCCAAAAGGATCGAAGCACCGGCCAAATCGCGATCACGAGGATGACGACGAGTGCCGGCAGCACCAACAGGTATCCGATGTGTTTTTCGGACAGACTTCGCTTTTTCCCCATGAGTTCTTTCACCAACTTTGACTGTCCTTAGGATAAAGGGCGGAGTTGCCGTTTTTCCCGCGGGCATGCGCCTATTGAAGGGGGTGGAAGCCGCCCCCTTCAAAGGGGATGCGGCTTCCTCCCGATGTCGAGGAGAACCTCATTTCACCACTTCTTTCAGCTGCTTCTCCATGTTTTTGACGGCTTCCTTCGCCGACTGCTTCCCGGCNAAGGCTTTGGAAACTTCGACCTGGATGATTTCGGAAATCTTCGGATATTCCGGGGACACCGGACGAGGAATCGCCGCGCTTACCCCTTTGACAAAGTTTTCATCGGCGTAGAGGGGGTTGGCCTTCTGCACTTCCGGATCGTCATAGGTCGGCAGGTATGTCGGNGAATGGCTGTAGAGAGCGGAAATCTTCTGNCCCTCCGGTCCGGAGACGAACTTCACAAATTCCCAAGCCGCTTCTTTGTTTTTGGAATACTTGTTGATACCGATCATCCAACCGCCCAGCGCCGCGGCGGATTCCTTGTCCCCTTTCGGCAGCGGGGCCACTCCCACCTTATCCACGATCTTGGATTCATCCGGGTTTTGGACAATCGCAAACATGTACGGCCAGTTGCGGGCCAGCACCGATTCTCCTTCTTTGTACATCTGGTGCGTTTCCGGCTCCTTGATCGCCAGGATGTTGCCAGGCACCGCGCCGGANTTGACGACCTCGATCATCTTTTCCAGACCCTTAACCGTCTCGGGAGAGTTGATCACCACATTCCCCTTTTCGTCAAGGATCCGGCCGCCGTAGGAACCGGCGAACTCGATGAAGTTACAGACCAAACCTTCGTATTGGGCGGCCTGCATCACGAAGCCGGACTTGGTGCCCTTATCGCCCTTGTGCTTCTTGGCGAGTTCGATCAGCTCATCCCAGGTTTTGGGGGGCTCCTTCACGATATCCTTCCGGTAGTACAGAAGCCCCGCGTCGATAAACTTGGGCATCGCCCACTGTTTTCCGTTGAAGTTCCCGGCTTCCACAGCACCTTGAACATACTGGCTCATGTCGATGTTGTCCCGCTGGATGAAACGGTCCAGATCCTGCACGTATCCGGCCTGGGCGAATTCCGCCGGCCAAATNACATCCAGATCGAACACATCGATTTCCGAAGACTGTGCGGAGAGCATCGTCACGTACTGGTCGTGGCTGACGCCGGTGTCCGTCGGCATCTCCTTGTACTTCACCTTGATGTTCGGGTGTTTCTTTTCAAAGGCTTCCACCAGCTTCTGGGTGGATCCCGTGTCATCCTTGCCCCGGGCGTAGACGATGGTCACCTGTTCGCCTTTTCCTTCATCCGATCCGCTGTCGGAACTGCCGCAGGCGACCGTCGTCAACATCAACGCCAACGCCAAACCAATCGACCCGATTTTTTTCCATAAGTGCATGGCTTTTTCCCCCTTTGCAAACTGGATATTCCGTCTGAAGCGGTCTAGCATCCCTCCCTCGGCCATCACCCCCTTTTCGTATTAATCCAGCTCCACCAGTTCGCCCGTCCGGGACGAGCGATAGATGGCATCCAAAATCCGGTGGATATACACCCCGTGTTCCGGAGTACAGATGGGAGAAGCNGTCCCTTCCATGCTGTCGATGAAATTTTTCAACAGGTGAAGGCGGTCATCCCGGCGGGCCGGCCGAAGCACCGAATCCACCGGCGTGTTTCCCTCCTCGTGAAACAGGGTGATCTTCCGGTCGTGGAGATCGACAGCGGCGCCGCCTTCGCTGCCGAACAGGTTGACGAAGACCCGATCCCGCTCCACGTAGGCGGCCCAGCTGACATCCAGGGTCAGGGTGACTCCCCCTTCAAACCGGATCATCGCCACCGCCAGGTCCTCCACATCGAAGACACCCCGTTCGTCGATCGATCCATAGCCGGACAACCCCTTTTTCCTCGGGCCGAACACCCCGTAGGTCTGGCCGAAGACGGCGAGGGGCTTGGGAAAGCCCATCAGCCACAAGGTGAGGTCCAGCATGTGGACNCCGATGTCGATCAGGGGCCCACCGCCGGCCCTCTCCATCGACGTGAACCAGCTCCCCCAGCCGGGAATNCCGTTCCTGCGGATCCAGCCCGTCTTCGCATGGTAGATCTGGCCCAATTTCCCTTTTTCGATCAATTCCTTCAACAGGAGGGTTTCGCTGTGGAATCGGTTGTTTTGGCCGATCATCAGCACCCGGTTCGTCTCTTTGGCAACCTCCGCCATCTTCCGGGCCAGATCCCCGTTGATGGCCATCGGCTTTTCGCAGAGCACATGCTTGCCCGCGCGGAGGGCATCAATCGCCACCGGTGCGTGGAGATCGTTGGGCACGCAGACGATGACGGCATCCACATCCTCCCGCCGGATCAAATCCCCNAAATCTTTGTAGACATGGGGAATCCCGTGCCTTTCCGCCCGTTCCCGCGCCTTCTCGACGGCCACGTCCGAAATGGCGACCACTTCCGCNCGGGGTTCCTTTTCCAACGTGTTCAAATGCAGTTCGGAAATGCCTCCTGCCCCGACAATCCCGAAACGCCACTTTTCCCGCATGATTTCACTCCACTCCATATCCGTCATAGCTCGACGCTTGCGATCCGCTTATCCTCCGCCGACTGCAGGGCGGCCAAAATGACGCTCAGGGACTTCATCCCCTCTTCCCCGGGAATGAGCGGAGGCGTCCCGTTGAGAATGCTCTCCAGGAATGCGTCGATCACTCCGCTCTTCGTCTGCCCGCCTTCCTCATTGGTGGCGATGGGCCCCACCCGGTGTTTTTCCACGTTGCCGTCGGCCCGTTCGACGATCAGCGGATACTCCGGATCGGCTCCGATGCGGATCAACCCCTTTTCACAGTAGAGGACGGTGCTGTTGTCCTCGCCGGGGACGTGGGTCCAGCTGGCCGCCATGGTACCCATCACTCCATTGGAGGTGCGGAGGATGAACACCGCGTTGTCATCCACGTCCGTATCTTCCTTGTGGAGCGTATCGACGAAGGCTCCCACCTCGACGATCTCATCCTTGAGCAGCCAGCGAATCAGGTCCACCTTGTGAATNCCCAGATCCCCCAGGGCCCCGAGAAATGCCCTATCCTTGCGGAAGAACCATCCGCCCTTCCCTTCGACGCTCCAGCTTTCCGGTCCGCCGTGCGCGAAGGCGGTGCGGAAGGTGAGAACGCGCCCCAGCGTGCCGCTCTCCAAAACCTCCCTCGCCTTGACATGGGGGGGCATCAGCCGCTGGTTGTGGGCGATCATCAGAACCACGCCCCGCTCCTTCGCGGCCCGGATCATATTCAGCGCCTCTTCCCGGGATGTGGCCATCGGCTTTTCGCACAGGACATGCTTGCCGGACTCGGCGGCGGCGATGGAAATGGGCGCGTGATACACGTTGGGAGTGCAGACGCTGACAGCGTCGATGTCCTCCCTCCGAAGCAGCTCCCGATAATCCGTGTAGGCCTCTCCCCCGTACCGGTCGGCGAAGGCCGCCGCCCTTTCCTCCACCGCGTCACAAAAGGCTGCCAATTCCACTTGCGGATGAGCGGCAAACTCGGGAATGTGCCGATGCTTGGCGATGCTGCCGCATCCGATCACCGCAACCCTCACTTTTGCCATATCGTCTTTCCTCCTCTGCTGGTTCATATCCTGTTCTGAGGGGGATGCGCCGCCGCGACCGATGAGCGGCACATCCCTTCCGCCCCGCTCTCTTTCACCGCTTCCGGAACTTCCCGAAAATTACACCCACCACATCTCGCCGAGGGATTCTTCGGGCAGAACCCGTTTCAGGTTTTCCACCGCCTTGAGGAATCCCTCTTCGATGGACAACAGGGCGTCCTCGTGCTCGATGCTGACCACATAATCGTAGCCGACCAGGCGCAGCGCGCTCAGAATGTCCGCCCAGGTTTTCAGATCGTGTCCGTACCCCACCGTCCGGAACAACCAGGCGCGCTCCTGCATGTTGGCATAGGATTGCATATCCGTCAGGCCGTACATGTTTACGTTATCCTGATCGATATAGGTGTCCTTGGCGTGGAAATGGTGAATGGCTCCCTCTTTGCCCAAAATTTTGACCGCGGCCACCGGATCGATCCCCTGCCACCACAGATGGCTGGGATCCAGGTTGGCGCCGATCACCTCGCCGACGGCCTCCCGGAGGCGCAGCAGGGTGGCCGGCGTGTGGACGAGAAACCCTCCGTGCAGCTCCAAACCGATTTTCACGTTGTGATCGGCAGCATATTTTCCCCATTCCTTCCAGTAGGGAATCAGCTTCTCTTCCCACTGCCATTTCAAGACTTCCCGATACTCGTTGGGCCAGGGAGCCACCGGCCAGTTGGGGTACTTGGCTCCTTCGTGATCCCCCGGCGTCCCGGAGAAGCAGTTGACCACGGGAACCTCCAATTTTTCAGCCAACTGAACGGTTTTTACAAAAGTTTCGTGGGATTGTTGTGCAAACGCTTTATCAGGCGACAAAGGGTTGCCGTGACAGCTTAATGCGCTGATCTGCAACCCTTTTTGTGCAACCGTTTGCTTAAATTCTTTCAATTTATTTTCATCAGACAACAGTACGTCGGGATTGCAATGTGCATTTCCCGGATAATTCCCGGTCCCCAGCTCCACCGCATCCAGTCCGGCTTCCTTGACGTAATCCAGCATTTCCTCAAAGGGCTTTTGCGCAAACAGAACGGTGAACACACCCAGTTTCATCGATCGCTCCTCCCCCTTTGATCAGGTTTTGGCGTTCGTCGCAAGCGGATGAAGCCGCTTTCCAAAGATCCAACAACAAACTGCAATCCTTTGAACCGGATCCCTCCCAACCGGCATGTAGTNCGGGAAGATGCTTCGCGTGAATCATACGACAGGATTCCGCGAAATGTCAAACTCTTTTTTGTCATGAATCGACGATGATTTTGATGAAAACGCAAATCATTTTGAGAGGGCTGCCCGACGAGAGCGGTTTTGCTTCCGAGCGCCTCTCGAGCGCCTCTTTTTTGAAAGGGATTACACATTTTTAGAATATCCCACCCTCCGCGGGGACACAAGACTGAAAAGTTTGTCAAAATCTTCCCTGGGACGTCCCAGCCCACATACCTTTTGCCCTCTTTTCCATTTCCCGCTACAATGGGGGATGATCCCTTCGGGACTTTTCGCNTCGGCCATTGCGGCCTNCCATTGCCGCATATTGCCGATGAAACGGAACGGAGGACGAACGAAGCATGAGACTCAGAAGAAACCCCCGCGCCAAAGAGCTGGTCAGCCGCCATCCCCGGGTCGTCGGCGAGCCGGAACGGATCCGGGGAAAGTGGCGCACCTATTTTGGCAATGACAATCCGATTCACGTGGAGCTGGGGACGGGAAAAGGGCGCTTTCTCTCGGTCGTTTGCGGTCTCAAACCGGCCGTCAACTGGATCGGGGTCGAACGGATCGAGGAAGTGCTGTTGACGGCCTTGAAAAAGTCGGACGAAACGGAATGCGACAACCTCCGCTTCTTGTGGACGGACGTCGCCCGTCTCGCCGAGATCTTCGCCCCGGGTGAAGTGGATCGCCTTTATCTCCACTTCAGCGATCCCTGGCCCAAGCGCCGGCATGCCAAGCGCCGGCTGACCCATCGGCGGTTCCTCGCCCTGTACCGGCAGGTGCTCAAGCCCGGCGGCCACCTCCTGCTGAAGACGGACAGCCGGGATTTGTACCAGTTCACGCTGGAGGAGCTGGAAGACTCCCGCTTCCGCGTGCTGGAAAAGAGCGAAGACCTGCACCGAAGTCCCTATGCCGAAGAGAACATCATGACCGAGTACGAAGAAAAATTCGTCTCGGCGGGCCTTCCGATCTACTATGTGTTGGCGGAACCCCTCCCCCTGGATGACGATCCGTCGAAAGGGGATGCCCCGGAAACATCACCGGAGGACCGCTGAGCACCCTCGAAGGGCTTCCGGCATTCCGCTTCCCCGAAGCTTCTCTGAGGCGCCCTTGACGCAAGGCGTTGACTTTTCCCGCCCGAACCTTATAATATTGATTTGTATGGCTCAAAGACCCACTCCTAGGGGACTTGAGGATGGCTTTGCAAAGGATAGGTGATGGATCACCCTCACTGGTTCCGCCCCGATGGCAGAGCCGTCGGGTGTCCCGCTTTTCGCCGCCATCCGGAAAGCGCGGGCAAGTTTCAGCGGACCAGCCACCCTGTCATTTGCAATCACGCAAATGATGAAAGGAGTCAAATTTCATGGCACGTTACACTGGACCGCGTTGGAAATTGAGCCGCCGCCTCGGCATCTCCCTTTCCGGTACGGGAAAGGAGCTGAAGCGTCCGTATCCCCCGGGGCAGCACGGTCCCGGACAGCGGCGCAAACTGAGTGAATACGGTCTCCAACTTCAGGAGAAGCAGAAAATCCGCTTCATGTACGGCGTAAGCGAAAAACAGCTCCGCAACCTGTATGTCCGATCCGGCAAGTTGAAGGGTGTCCACGGGGAAAACCTGCTGAAGCTTTTGGAATCCCGCCTGGACAACCTGGTTTACCGCATCGGCTTCGCCCGCACCCGTCCGCAGGCCCGTCAGCTGGTCGTTCACGGCCANATCACCGTGAACGGGAAAAAGGTGGACCGTCCCTCCTACCAGGTAAAACCGGGCGATGTGATCGGGCTTCGGGAAAAGAGCCGGGATCTCGCCATCGTGAAGGAAGCCCTGGAAGATCGGGACTATCTCCCCGACTACCTGACCTACGACGAAAACAAGATGGAGGGTACGTATACCCGCCTGCCGGAACGGGAAGAACTGCCGGCGGAGATCAACGAAACGCTGGTCATCGAGTACTACTCGCGTTAAAATGCGATATGCGGCTTCTGGAAAAGAAATCCGCCGACCCGAACGGGTCGGCGGATTGTTGTTTTCCCGCCCATCAATGTGCCTCCCCCGACTGACGGGCCGAAGGGCCGTCTCCCCCGCGTCGTCCCGATATTTTCGCACCCGGTTCCGGAAAGGAAGCGGAAAGAGGCGGTGAAGATTTCGGAAAGGGCACTCCCTTCCGGACGGACTCGACCCACTCCTCGTAGCGGTCGATGAGAAGCCCTTTGTTTTCCCGGTAAATGCGCTCCAGTTCGAAGACCGGATCCGGGTGGTGATCCACCCGGAAGTCGACGTAGGGAAAATCGGCCAGCGCCACGACTCGAACAGCAGCGGATCGTTTCCCCCGCCGGTCCCCTCCATGCAGATCCCCGGCGATCAGGGCGGCGAGAAGCCGTTCCGCCAAGGGGCCCACGCTTTTCCTGAACGCTTCGGCCATGGCGGAAAGAACGCTCTCCGTCGCCAGACAGTTTCCGACGACGGCAAACTCCTCCCCCGACAGGTGTCCNCTCGCATGATCATTGTCCGCCCCGGTATGGACGGCTACCGTTCCGTTGCGGTCGATGATGGCCAGTTGCCGCAATTCCCGGCCGGGATCCCGAAAGAGAAGCCTTTCCAGTACTTCCCCGCTGCACATTCCCCGCTCCAGCATCTCCATGCCGTGAAGGCCGAAGGAGGGGTTGACCCATCCCTGAATCACCATCGCGCCCACACCGGACCGGACATAGGGAGCGTAGGCGCCCACCCCCGGAAAATGGGAGGCCACCGCGGCACCGAAGCGGCCGGTTTCCCGGCAGCGGGCGATCACGGAAAAGGTGTGGAGGAGCATACGGCATCACCCCGAATCAGGCGACAAGCATCGGTGAAAACCTCCTTCTCGGTTTATGAATATGCCGAATCCTCCGCAGAGGGAAGGGTGCAAAATCAATCTTCTTCCGCCAACCAGCAGGAGACCCGGTGCCCGCCGACGAGCCGAAGGGGCGGCCGGTCGATCCGGCAACGCTCCACTACGTGCGGACAGCGATCGGAAAAGGGACAACCCGGCGGAAGCTCCGAAAGGTCGGGCGGCTGGCCGGGAATCGGGGTCAGGTCTTTTCCTCCCTCCGGCTTGGGAAGAGAAGCCAGCAGGCCCCGGGTGTAGGGATGGCGGGGTGCGGCAAACAGCGATTTGACGGGGGCCTGCTCCACAATCTTTCCGGCGTACATCACCGAGACGGTGTCACAGGTTTCCGCCACCACGCCGAGATCGTGGGTGATCAGGAGGATCGCCGCTCCCGTCTGCTCCCGAAGATCCTTCATCAAATCCAGAATCTGCGCCTGGATGGTGACATCCAGCGCTGTGGTCGGCTCATCGGCGATCAACAATTCCGGTTGGCCGATGAACGCCGAGGCAATGACGCTCCGCTGGCGCATCCCGCCGCTGAACTGATGGGGATATTGCTTCGCCCGCACTTCCGGAGAAGAGATCCCCACCTTTCCCAACATCTCCACCGCCGCAGACCAGGCGGCGGAGCGGCTCATCTTCCGGTGAAGTTCGAGGACTTCGCCCACCTGCCTGCCGACCCGGTGTGACGGATTGAGGGAGGTCATGGGATCCTGCAGAACCATGGAGATTTCATTGCCGCGGATCCGGCACCATTCCTCCTCGCTCTTCTCCAGCAGATTTTCCCCTTTGAATAAAATTTCCCCCTCCACCCGTTCGCCGGCTTTTCGGCCGATAAGGCCCATGATCGCCTGGGCCGTCACGCTCTTTCCGCATCCCGATTCACCGACCAGGGCCATCATTTCCCCTTTCCTCACCCGGAGGTCCACCCCGTCAACGGCCTTCACCGTCCCCCGGCGGGTGTCAAAAGAGCACCGGAGTCCTTTTACCTCCAGAATCGCATCCACCGGCGCATCCCCCTTTTGTGATCGGTGCGTCACAGGCGCTCCCCCCTCAGCCGGGGATCCAGGGCGTCCCGCAGACCGTCTCCCAGCACGTTGAACCCCAACACCGCCAACGTGATGGCCAATCCCGGAAACACGGCGATCCACCACGCGGCTTCCATCCAATCTTTCCCTTCATTCAGCATGATCCCCCAGGACGGGGTATCCGGCTCCACCCCGAGACCGATGAAGCTCAGGGCCGCTTCGGCAAGGATGGCAAAGGCGAGGGAAAGGGTGGTCTGGACGATGATGGGCGCCATCACGTTGGGCAGGATGTGCCGCCGGAGAACGGTCAGCCGGCCGGCGCCGAGAACCCGCGCCGCATCGATGAAGAGGGATCCCTTGATCTCCAACACCGCTCCACGGGTGATCCGGGCGAAGATCGGAGTGTAGACGATACCGATGGCGATCATCACATTGGTCAGGCTGGCTCCGAGAACCGCCATGATCACCAGGGCCAGCAAGATGTCCGGAAAGGAGAACAGGACATCGATCACCCGCGACAGGGCCGCATCCACCCACCGTCCGCTATAACCTGCCAACGCTCCGATCAACACCCCCGCCGTGAGGGCGATGCCGACGGAAATGAATCCCACCTTGAAGGAAATTCGGGCGCCGTGCAGCAACCGGCTCAGCACATCCCGGCCGAAGGAATCGGTGCCCAACGGGTGTTCCGCCGACGGGGGACTCAAAACGGCGCTTTCATCGATCCGATAGGGATCGTACGGGGCGATGAGCGGGGCAAACAGCGCCATCAGCATAAAGAGCAGGATCAGGACCAGTCCGGCCAGAGCCAGCCGGTTTTGGCGCAAGCGCAACCCGATCTCCCGCATGATCTCCCTCCTTTCGACAAATCGCGGCGCTGTCAATACCGGATCCGCGGATGGATCAGGGTGTACAGCAGATCGACCAGCAGATTGATCACCACGAAAGAGACGGCGATAAACAGGATGCTGCCCTGCAGCAGCGCGTAATCGCGGTTGGTGATCGCCTGCAAGACCAGCTGACCCACGCCGGGCA
>JGI1652J44930_10000802_pt1 | contig 12066 bp, 10 predicted proteins | sample NewIslsDNAsample_FD_44930 | JGI IMG/M metagenome (IMG submission 44930)
GGCACCTTCAAAACGACGGGACTGGCATCCGTCGCCCTTCTCTTTGCGGTTCCGATGGTGAAGGTGTTCATCGGTTCCTCCGGGGGAGCCGCCGGTTACGACAGCATGCCCATCGAACTGGCCAAGGGCGTGGCCGACACGGTGGGGTCCGTCTGGCCCATTTTCGCCCCGTCCATCGGCGCTCTGGGAGCCTTCATCGCAGGCAGCAACACCGTCTCCAACATGATGTTCTCCCTGTTCCAGTTCGGGGTGGGAACGCGGATCGGGGCGGATCCCTCCTGGATCGTCGCCCTGCAGGCCATCGGCGGAGCCGCGGGAAACATGATCTGCGTCCACAACGTGGTGGCCGCATCCGCCACCGTCGGGCTGATCAACAAGGAGGGGGCCATCATCCGCAAAACGCTGATTCCCACCCTGTATTACGTCCTCTTCGGCGGCGCGCTGGGCTACACGATCCTGCACGGCTTCGGATGGAACATCGGAACGGTGATCGTCCTCGGAACCGTCGCCGGTTTCGCCTTCCTCCTGGTCCGCTTCGGCGGAACCCCTCCGGGGGTGTCCCAATCCCGCTCCGTCTCCAGGGGATAAAAAGATGCGGGGGATGCGCCTCCCCCCTTGCGCAGGAGGGGCATCCCCCCTTTTTGTCTTCTTCACACAAACTCCGTCGCCTCCTGGATGCACCGGTCCAAATCCGCCCGGCGGCGGGAACAGGTCTCCTCATCCCAGCCGCACACATCCCGCATGCACGCAAGAACGGGTTCTTTCCACCGTTTCACCCGTTGGATGTCGAAAAACAGATCCCCGGTCCGGCGAACCCAGAAGTCGGCGGGGGTTGCGGCCATCTCCTCCTCCACGGCGTAGATCAGGGTGGCGTACAGGGAAGGCGGCAATCCGTAAGCCTCCGCTTCCTTCCCCCGCGAGGCGATCAGCCCGAACACCTTGTCGATGTTGGTCCCATAGCGCCGGACAAGCTGCTGCGCCTCCCGTTCGTCCAGTCCCAGCCCCGTTCCTTCCCGCGCCTTTTCCTCCACAAAGGCGGGGAAGCGGTCGGATCCGCCGAAATCGCCGCCGGAGAGGGGAATCCGCTCCGTCACGCAGGGCCCGAAGGGACCCGCCCCCTCCTCGGCCAGCTCGGCGCACACCCGGTCCACCACCCGCTGGGCCATCTTGCGGTAACCGGTCAATTTCCCCCCCGCAATGGTGATCAATCCGGTTTTGGACAGGAAAATCTCATCCTTCCGGGAAATTTCCGTCGTCGGCTTTCCTTCCTCGCGGATGAGCGGGCGGATCCCCGCCCAACCCGATTCGATCTGATCCGCCGTAAGCCGTACCGAGGGAAACATCCCGTTGACCGCCCGCAGGAGATAGTCGCGATCCTCCGCGCTCATGCGCGGGCGGGCCAGGTCCCCGTGATATTCGGTGTCCGTCGTTCCGATGTAGGTTTTTCCGTCCCGCGGAATGGCAAACACCATCCGGCCGTCCGGGGCGTCGAAATAGACGGCGTGCCGCAGAGGGAAATGCTTCTGGTCCGTCACGATGTGGATCCCCTTGCTCCACTGGATGGTCTTTCCCGTTTTCGACCCGTCTTTTTCGCGCAGCTCATCCACCCAGGGTCCCGTCGCATTGACCACCTTTTTGGCATAAATCCGGTGGGACTCGCCGGTCAAGGTGTCGACCACCTCGGCCCCGGCCACTTTCCCGTCCCGGTAAAGCAGGTTTTCCGCCTTGGCGTAATTGGCGGCAAGAGCGCCCCGCTTCACCGCCTCCTTCAACACCTCCAGCGTCAGCCGGGCGTCGTCGGTCCGGTACTCCACATAGAGTCCGGCTCCCTTCAATCCCTCCTTTCTCAACAGCGGCTCCCGCTGGAGCGTTTCCTCCGGACTCAGCATCCTTCTCCGCTCTTCCTTCTTCACCCCGGCCAGGCGGTCGTACACGAACAACCCGATCGAAATGCCCGTCCTGCCGAAGGTGCCTCCTTCAATGACCGGCAGCAGCATCCATTCCGGTGTCGTCACATGGGGGCCGTTTTCGTAGACGATCGCCCGCTCCTTTCCCACCTCGGCGACCAGCCCGATTTCCAGCTGTTTCAGATACCGGAGCCCTCCGTGAACCAGCTTGGTCGAACGGCTCGAGGTGCCCGCGGCAAAATCCTGCATTTCGACAAGCCCCACGGAAAGCCCCCTCGTCCGGGCGTCCAGGGCGATTCCCGCCCCGGTGATCCCCCCTCCGATGACAAGCAGGTCCAGCTCTTNTTCCGNCATCGCCCGCAGATGATCCGAACGCTTCAGGCCGGAAAACGGCTGTTTCAACGCATCCACCCCTTTCACGGAAAAAACCACAATTCCCCGTGCATCCGCACGAAGCATTGTGGTCTTCTCCCGTCTCATCCAACTTATTAACTTTTCCCGAAATCAAGTGAGAAAAGGCACTTTCATTATTCCTGTTCCCTTTTCTCCGGGCGATAAACCCCGGACTGCATCTGTTCCCATATCTCCCGGCGCGAGGTGGTCACCGCCACCGCCCCCGCTTCCAGGGCGGCGCAAACCTCCTCCCGGCTCCGGATCAAACCGCCGGCCAGGATGGGGATATCCACCCGCTGCCGTACCTCCCGAATGATGTGGGGAAGGATGCCGGGCAACACCTCGATGTAATCCGGACGGAAGGAATCCAGCAGCCGGTAGCCGGTCTCCATGGCATGGCTGTCCAGAAGGAACATCCGCTGAATCGCCATCAGCGACCGCTTTTTTGCCACCTGGACCACCTGGGTGCGNGTGGAAATCAAGCCGGCGGGGCGGATCTGCTGGCACAAAAATTCCGCCGCGTGTTCGTCGTTTCTCAGTCCCTTGATCAAATCCACATGCAGCAGCACCTTTTTGTTCCGCCTCTTCGCCATGGACACCAGGGACTGGAGCTGCGCCGCGTGACTATCCAGCAGGATCAAATATTCGTACGGGGATTTGAGCATCCGTTCGAAGTCCTTGACGCTCCTCGCCGCTGGCACAATCTTCTGATTCCCCAATCGCATTTTTCCGCTCCCCCAAGGCCTTGACGACGCCCGCCGAAGGGCACGGTTTAGCCATACCTCCGGGCTTCTTCCTTATCTGGCGGCTTGCGGACGAAAGTCCGCCAGGGCATGCTGACCGATCTCCGGGACCGGGGCGGAAAACGATTTTCCGCATCCCGCTCCGTCCCGGAAAACATCCTTTCCACCGATACTCTTTTTCGATCATTCTTGAAAAATTTCCTTCACGTGGAAACTGTCACCTTCGGTACATGATCAAAAGCGCAAGTCCGTAAAGAACCCACGCGGCCGTCCCCAAAGCCGCTCCCGAAAACGTCAGCGCTCCCTGACCCAAACCGGTTCCGAGGGCCAATAGCACCGCTCCCGCGGCGGAACCCGTCAAGGAGACCACCGTCATCCTCCGGGGCATCATCTCTTGCAAAGCGGGAATCCGCTTCGAAGAATCCTTCGCCGCCCCATGGCCGTAGCGCCCCATCCAGCGTAAAAAGGGAAGAATCTTGGCCATGAAGGCGCCAATGTTCCATTGCAGAAATCCCAGCAGGGACAGCAAGAGGCCGGAAGCCGCCCAATTCTCCCGGAGGCCGCCCAGGGAGGCAAACGCCCACGCCGCCACCACCGGCCATCCTCCGTACAGCCCCCCGAGAATCCATTTCAGCACCCACTCCACTTCCCGCCGGCGACGATGGCGAAAATGGCGATACAAGTCAACCAGCACCCAGGCATAGCCGATCAAGTAAAGGAGCCACCCGGCGGCCGACAGTCCCCCGGACACCGCGACCCTTCCGCCCGCTTTCAGCGCTTCTCCCGCAAGCACCGCCGCCATTCCGGCAAGCACCAGGAAGCCCGGGCCGCTTTTGCGCAATCCCTTGTACCGGGAAGAGACGAAAAACCCCATCAGACGGGGACTGATCAGGAGGATCAAGGTGGTGAACCAACCGACAATCCCCGACATCATGTGCAACGGCAGGGTCCCCTCCCCCGCCGGAAACCGGCCGAGGGACATGGAGACCCCCAGCAAAACAGTGACAAAGAAGAAAGGAAAGGCGGCCACAAGCAGCAGCGCCTCGCCCTTCTTTTTCAAGGTCCGCAGGGTTTGTCCAAGATTCCACAAAAGAATGACGGTCGACAGGATCAAAAGCAGCCCGCCGACCGCGGCGATGCGCCACACATCGACAAGGAAGCCCAGGGGGAGGGCGACGGCGCCGAGCACGATCAAGGCGTACTGAACATAGCCGAGCCGAATCGAGTACAGTCGGCCCTGAAAGGCGACGGGCACGATTTGCAGCATCGCCCCGTGCACCACGATCATCGCATATCCGATCACGAACAGGTGAACCGCCGCCAGGAGCGAAGAATCGAGCCACCTGCCCCGGGAGAGGGACTCCGCCGCCTGAATCAAGAAAAACCAGCAGGCGCCGAGAAATCCGACCCCGGTCAGCATGTACACTCGGGTGATCCGAAAGCGGGATGACAGGAAATTCTGATTCGTCGCAGACATCGGTGTTCCCCCTTCACCCCCGGGTCAAAGCGCTGTTTTTTCACGAAAACCTATTTCCGATATCCCAGTTCGGGAAAATCGGTGACGATCCCGTCCACGCCGAGGGCGATCATGCGATCCGCTTCTTCCTTCGTCTGAATGGTCCACGGAGTGATCTTCATGCCCAGGTTGTGGATGCGCCGGACCAGATCCTCATCCACCAGCATCTGGTTGGGATTCACATAATCCGCATAGCGGGCAAAATCGGCCAGCTCCTCATCGCTCACCCCGTCCCGGTAATCGCCGTAGCTGAGGAGAACCCCCACCGGCACCGAAGGCAAAAGGCGGTGGAACTTTTTCACCGAATCGTGTCCNAAGGATTGGACGATCACTTTTCCGTTATTGGGCCGGTGCATGTTCCGCTTTTTCAGGGCATTGGCCACCTTTTCCTCGATTCCGGGATACAGTTCGGGGTTTTTGATTTCGATCAGGATGCCGATCTTCCCCCGGTACCGGTCGAGCACCTCCTCCAGGGTGGGAATCCTTTCACCGGCAAACTCCGGCCCGAACCAGCTCCCCGCATCCAGCCGCTTCAGTTCCTTCAGGGTGAGATCCCCCACCCGGCCGGTTCCGTCGGTGGTTCGATCCACGGTGGCGTCGTGGATGACCACCAGGTGGCCGTCCTTGCTCATCTGCACATCCAGCTCAAAGAAGTCCGCCTTCATTTTCACGGCCTTGTCAAAGGCCGCCAGGGTGTTTTCCGGCGCATGGCCCGAAGCGCCCCGGTGGGCGATGTTCAAAAACGAATCCTTGGCCTCGGCTCCGGGTCCGCCCACCCCAAAGGCGCTCCACACCAACAACGTCAGCAAGGAAACGAGCAGCCAAAATCTCCCGCGAAACATCGGATCTCCCCCTTCCCGATGATTCGGGCGATTCGCCCGGTTCTGGTTCCGATTATATATATACGGGGGAATCCAAAAATTTTATCACCTTGAAATCACCGGAAGGATGATGGCGGAGGGGTACTGTTTGCTGTGGTAGACCGTCTGTTCCGCCACTTCCATGTCGGTGCTCCGTCCCAGGGGCGCGCCGGTGTTCAAATTGCGGTCATACTTGGGAAAGGCGCTGGAGGCGATCTCCACGCGGATGCGGTGCCCCTTCTTGAACACGTGGGAAGTATTCCAAAGATCGATCTCAAACCGGTAAACGCGCCCCGGCTCGAGCAGCTCCGGACGATCCATCCCCTTGCGAAAGCGGCCCCGCACCATGCCGTCCGTCAACCGCTGGGCAAACCCGTTCGGCCACACATCCAATAGTTTTGCCATGAAATCGGTGTCCCTGGCGCTGGTGGAGGCGAACAGCTCCATCCGGACCGGCCCGGTCACCTCCAGATCCTCCTCCAGGGGAGGCGTGGTGTACACCAGCACGTCATCCCTCCGCTCGACGGCGGAATAATCGTCGGGGCCGCCGATCTGGGCGGAGGTCATCTCGGTGATGTAGGGCACGGGATCGGCGGGGTCGTACCGGAACCGGTCAAAGGGCGCCTCTCCCTCCCCCGGGGGATCGGTGCACAGGCGGCCGTCGCCGAAGCGGCTGTTGGCCCGCCCGCCGCTGCGGAGGTAATACCGGGTCCACCGGGTGTCGGGAAGGGGCCAATCCTCCTCCTCCCGCCACCGGTTTTCCCCCATGACGAAAATGCGGACCGGGGGCTCGTCCATAATCCCGTTTTCCTTTCCCTTCAACCAATAGTCGAACCACCGAAGCTGGTATCCCAAGAGATCGATGACGGACTCCGGCCCGAAATCGATCTCTCCCAGGCGGGTGGAACGGTTGATCCGGTGCGGCCAGGGGCCCATGATCAGCTTTTGGCTGCGCCGGGCCCGCTCCGTGGCGGCATGGCGGACCATGCCCATGTAGTTGAGGGGCGTGCCCACCTGCTCGTCGTCGTACCAGCCGGAGATGTGGAGCACGGGCAGGTCCAACTCGTGAAAGCGGTCCTGATAACAGATCTCCTTCCACCAATCGTCCAGCTGCGGATGGCGAATCTCCTCCCGCCAGTGGGGGAGGGACTTTCCCGTCAGCTCGTCCATGGTTTCCAGGGGCAGATGCCAATAGATCCGCTCCCAGTCGATCACGTCCACATTCTGCATCACCCGTCCGCTGGTCATGTAGAGCCAACACAGGTGATGGGGCGTGGGCACCCCCGTCGGCCATTCCACAAAGGGATCCGACGGGGAAACGATGCTGATCATCGCCTTCAGGTGGGGCGGATGGTGCAAGGCGGCCAACCACTGAATCCGCGCCAGATACGACGCTCCCATGGTGCCGACCGCGCCGCTGCACCAGGGTTGGGCCGCCGCCCATTCGATGCTGTCGTATCCGTCGCGCCCCTCGTTCCGGTAGGGGACGAACTCCCCGTCGGAATCGCCCCGGCCGCGCACATCCATGTACACCACCCCGTAACCGCGGGATGCGAAAAAGCGGGCCGTGGCGTCAATCTCATCGCTGGTCTTCCCGTAAGGCGTCCGGACCACGATGGCCGGAACCTTTTCCTCCGAACGGGGACGGTACACATCCGCGGAGAGGGTGATGCCGTCCCTCATCGGCACCCGGACATCCCGCTGCACCATGACCTCCCGAGTTTCAGATCTCGCACGGCTCATGCCGATCCTCCTTTTCACGTTTCGCATCTCCCTTGAAGTCCGGAGGGTTCCCGGCGGGACCGAAGCCCCCTGAATCACTTCCCCCTTTCCCTCCCCGGATCCTCTTTCCCGCCGCTGGCCCGGGGGATATCAAAATGGTATACTGAAAGAGGCCAAAAACTTCGGGGGCGGACCGGCCCCACTTCCTGAAAGGGAGCAAAAAACCATGCTGTTCGCCAATAAAATCAACAAGCTCCGCACCTTCGGCCTGTTGTTCATCTTCTTGGGCTTCGGCGCCATGTATCTCGGCTTTCTGTGGCCTTCCCTGCACAGCCTCTTTTTCATCCTGGGACTGCTCGTCATCCTCGGGGGTGTGGGCATCTACTTCTGGACCGGCATCCTCTCCATGCAGGCCGTCCAAATCGAGTGCCCCAAGTGCGGAAGGATCACCAAGATCCTAGGTAAAATGGACCAATGCGCCCATTGCAAGGTCTATCTTTCCCTCGACCCCAGGCACGCGCCGAAGGAAAACCCGTCCCAGCCGCCTTCCGCCAAATGAACGGCATCGGACAGGGGGCGCACCTTTTTCAGCTTTTCCCGGGACTCCGAGGGACGGGACATGCGCGCAAAGGACGCTAAAACCCCCGTATCAGGGGGTTTTTTGGTTTAGAGAGATGTTATTACCAAAGACATATTTTTCCGAAAGTCATTTTTTTATGTCAATTCCAACTGTATAATGATACGTAGCGTACCCCAGGATCGACATTCTTCGCGGGAAACCAGTATCGTCCGGGAAAATCGGCGTTGGATACGACCTTGAAAAAAGTCCGATCGCTTCGCCGCCGGTCTTCCATCTTCCGTCACCCATTCCTCTCGTTTTTTTGTCAATTCCCCCAATTTTCTTTACCCGAACCGCCCCTGCCCGGACGCATCCATCACCTCATTTCTTTCAAGGGGGGCCTTTATGTGGCAGAAACCTCAAAACCTCCTGGAAATGCTGCATTTCACCGTCAAGCGACATCCCGGCAAACAAGCCGTCCTGTGGAAGGAAGAAGGCCGATGCCGCAGCCTTGACTACTTCGAACTGTGGGACCAGATCCGTCAGTTGGCCTTCGCCCTGCGCCAAATGGGCGTCCAGCGGAACACCAAGGTGGCCATCGTCGCCGAAAACGGCCCCCGCTGGTTGATCAGCGACTTCGCCATCCTCAGCCTCGGCGCGGTCACCGTTCCGATTCATCCGTCCCTGAACGGCAATCAGATCCGCGCCATCCTGCAGGACGCCGACGCGGAAGTGGCCATCGTGCAGAACCGGGAAATGGCGGAGCGCGTGAAAAACTGGCCGGAACGGGTCAAAAAGGTGATCCTGATGGAGGCATCCGCCTCCGACCACCCCCTGATGATCCCCTTCAACACGGCGATGGATCAGGGAAAGGCGTGCCCCATCATCGACCGTTGGGGATGGCAAAGCCTGGGCCGGAACGATCTGGCCACCATCGTGTACACCTCCGGAACGACGGGCGATCCCAGGGGCGTGATGCTCTCCCACGGAAACATCCTGGCCGATGTGGAAAACCTCCGGCACTTTGTTCCGGTCACCCACCGCGACACATCCCTTTCTTTCCTTCCCCTCTCCCACATCTTCGGCCGGACCGCCGGTCTCTTTCTTCCCGCGGCGGCCGGCGGAACCGTCGCCTATGGGGACGCTCCCGACACCGCGCTCGAAAATCTGCTTGAAATCAGGCCCACCCTCCTCATCGGCGTTCCCCGGCTGTTTGAAAAATGGCACGCCCGGGTGATGGAATCCGTCGAGCGGAGCTCCCCGCTGAAAAAGCGGCTCTTCCGGTGGGCCCTCGGGGTGGGCGAGGAACGCCTCCGCCACATCAGCCAAGCCCCCGGCCGGCCCCTTCCCCTGGCGCTCGAGAAAAAATACCTCCGGGCCAGAAAGCTCGTCTTCTCCGGGATCCACGAAAACGCCGGGGGGAACCTGCGGCTGATGATTTCCGCCGGGGCTCCCCTCCATCCGGAGATCAGCCGGTTCTTCCTCGCCGCCGGGCTTCCCTTGGTGGAGGGATACGGCATGGCCGAATCGCCGGTCATCGCCTGCAATCCGGTCCACCTCATCAAACCGGGAACGGCGGGGCGGCCGATCCCCGGCACGGAGGTGAAGCTGACCGACGACGGGGAACTCCTTGTGAAAGGCCCCGGCGTCATGACGGGCTACCACAAGCGGCCCGAAGAAACCGCAAAAACGGTGGTGAACGGTTGGCTCCACACCGGCGACATCGCCCAGATCGACGGGGAAGGGTACCTCCGGATCGTGGACCGGAAGAAAAACCTCATCGCCCTGTCGACGGGCAAACATGTCGCCCCCCAACCGGTGGAAAGCGCCCTGACCGCCAGCCGGTTCATAGAGCAGGCGGTGCTCGTCGGACACAACCGCCCCTTTGTCTGCGCTCTGGTCGTGCCGGAGTTCGACGCGCTCGCCCGGCACGCCAAAAAACGCGGATGGCCCTTTCAATCCCGGGAGGAATTGGCGCGTCTGTCCCGCCGGCTGCTCAAGGGGGAAATCGAGCGACTGACCGCCGAATTCGCCCCCTTTGAGCGACCCAGGAAGTTTTTGGTGCTGACGGAACCCTTCACCCTTGAAAAGGGGGAACTGACGCCGACACTGAAGGTTCGGACCGGCGTTGCAGAGAAAAAGTATGGGGAAGCCATCGACGCCCTCTATTCGGAGGAGGGTTGGGAAGAGGTCATTTCCCAATCGGGCGGGGAGGCGGAGCCGCCGACGCCTTCGGAAGGCCCCGCCGTCGTCCCGCTTTTTCAGCCGGAGGAAAGCGAAGCGTCCGATTCGCCCAAAAAAAGCCTCCGCTGGAAAGAGGTGATTCTGAGCCGCCAGGTGTTTGTCGGCATCCTCATCGGGGTTCTCGCCGGAATCATCGCGCGTGTGCTATTCTGAACCAAAAGGAGGCTGGAAGATGCGTTACCTCCCCGCCATCCTCGCTTCCGTCATCGCCTTCGGACTGACGGTCTCTCTTCCCATGCTGTTCGCCGACAAGTCCGGGAAAGGGGACAATCCTTTTCCCTTTTCAGCGGATCGGGAAGCGGAGGTCAGCGCCCTGAAAGGGCTTAAAGAGCAGGTGGATCTCAACGGTATGCTGGAGCGGATCGGCCAAAACAACCAACAACTGGGCCTCGTCAATGAAAACATCCTGGGCGGATTGTCTTCCATCAGCCAAAAGTCGGGCCAGACAGCGCAGGTCCACGAAAAACTGCAAACGGTCAACGAAGGGCTCAAGGATCAGTCCTTCACCCTGGGCGATCTGGAATCGGTCACCGGAGACCAGGTCGATCTGAGCCGAGACCTGAACGATCTCAGCTCCTTTCTCAGCGGCAAGATGGACTTGATCTCCTCCTCCGCAAAGGCCCAGGTCGACCAGACCGACCAGCTCAGGACGATCACCCTGGACACCAAAGCCAAGCTGGAAAAGGCGCTGCAGCAGAATCAGGTGCTCACCGGCAAACTGAAATCGGCAGCGGCGAAAAGCCGGCAAGCGGCCAACTCTCTGCCGTAAAGGGGAGATTTCATGATTCGAAAAACCTTGTCCATCGTCGCCCTCCTTCTCCTGAGCGGCTTTTTGATCAACGGCATCACCATGACGCAAAATTTAAAGCGCCTTCACGCCGGATTGGAATCCAATCTCGAATCGGTGAAAACCCTGAATCAGGTCCAGTCCTCCATCATCGACAAAAACGGGGAGCTGAGCAAAATGCTTTCCACCATGGACCGGGCTGACAAGGGGCTGGACGATGCCATCGGAAAGACGGATCAGCTGCTGACCCTTCTGTCGAAGGTGGTGGATTACAACGCCGACACGCTCCGCCTCAACGACCAGATGCTGAAGCACTCCTCCGCCTCGAAGCGGGACATTCAGTCCATCAGCCAAAACCTCGCGGAGCTTGACCCCTATATGAAACAAATGGACGAGATGCTGAAAAACCTCGCAAGCACCGCCAAGGAGGACGAGAAATACTTGAAGGAGATTCTCGATTCAACCCGTCACATGAACAGCAAGCTGCCCGGGGTGAATACCCGATGAACATGCTCAAGATCACCACCCTGCTGATCACGGTGCTGCTCGCGGTCAACGCCGGGAACACCTGGCTGCAGCTTTACATGCAAAGGGACATGGTGTCCCTGTCCCGGGAATTGGAAAAACAGTTGGCCCTCTCCGCCGAAAAATCCAAAAAAATGAACGACCAACTGGACGCCATCGCCGAATTGAAAAAGAAAAGCNAATCCCTCAGCAAAAAGGTGTCCCGGATTGAAAGCAACACCGCCGGTTTGGACAAGGAACTCCGGGAACTGGATCAAATCGTCGCCGCCATTTCCCAGCGGGTAAACTCCATCGGCGAGAACACGGGAGTCACCTACCAGGACCTGAAACAGATTGAAACGTCCGTCAGCACCAGCATCCAAACCCTTCAATCCATTGAAGCCTCCAATCAGGAGATCGTCCGGACCCTGAACCGCATGAAGTCCCTTCAGGCGGAGATCAACGCCAACCTCCGGCAAATGAACGAAAAAACCAAATTCCTNCCGGAAACCACGGTGAGGAGGTGACGCCCGTGAACTTCAACCACTGGAATTTCGGCGGCCCCAAGTGGAAAGTGGCACTCCTCGTCGGATTTTTCGCCTTTTTTGTCGCCGCCACCCCGACCCTGGCCAAATGGAGCGACACCGCCGTGCTCCCGGGTCTGGCCCAGTACAACATTTTCGGACTGACCAGCGACCTGGTGGACCGGACCAGCGGGATGTTGGAGGACACGAAAAAGCTGGAAAGGGAAGTGGCCAAGGCGGAAGAGGCCCTGGAGGGGCTGAAGCATCAGAATGAACTTCTTGTGGAACAGATCCGGACGAACGAAAA
>JGI1652J44930_10000805_pt1 | contig 11998 bp, 10 predicted proteins | sample NewIslsDNAsample_FD_44930 | JGI IMG/M metagenome (IMG submission 44930)
CATACCGGTTTTTTGTATCGTGTTAAGGAAGACAACTTTCGCATGTTTTTATCTTTATTTTATTTACCACTAAAAACATAATTTTATTAAGATAATTTAGAAAATAATGTATAGATAAAAAATTATTAAATAACACTTTGAAATAAGAATAAACGCTTTCCCGTATCGGTAGTGTCAAAAAGTTTTGTGTAAAGCATGGCAGATAGGGGGAAGTGCCAGCCAAAAGCTTTATACAAATTTTATACATCATCATTTTTTATCCATGTTATTTATATATTTTATTTAACTTTCTCCTATTCCTTGCTATAGTATAAAAAGAAACTTGCACATAGCAACTATATATTTTACAATAAAAATCAACAAAACTGGACGGAACATGCGATGAGAAAGAAGAGTACATATTGCGATGCCTTCAGAGAGCTTGTGGCTGGTGCGAACAAGCGGCTAGCAATATGGAATGGGCTTTCGAGCATCCGGCTGAACCGCAAATTAGTAGGCTTGGACGTTTGCCTTACGTTATCGAGGCGCCATGTGCAGGCGTACATGGGCAAAGTGATTGCACGCAACGTGCAATAACTAGGGTGGCAACGCGGTCCTACCGTCCCTAACGTTTAGGGGGTAGGGCTTTTTCTATTACAACTATATAAAGGAGTGGTCGTATGAAAACAAGCTTTTCCGGCATTCAACCAAGCGGCGTCATTACGCTCGGCAACTATATCGGAGCGATGCGCCAGTTTTTGGAACTGCAGCACGAGTACAACTGTTACTTTTGTATTGTCGATCAGCACGCGATTACCGTTCCGCAAGATCCAAAAGAGCTGCAAAAAAATATCCGCAGCCTAGCTGCCCTTTACCTNGCGGTCGGCATCGATCCAAATAAAGCGACGCTGTTTATTCAATCGGAAGTTCCGGCGCATGCGCAGGCGGGATGGATGTTGCAATGCATTGCCTATATTGGGGAACTCGAAAGAATGACGCAGTTTAAAGATAAATCGGCAGGCAAGGAAGCGGTCAGCGCCGGACTGCTCACCTATCCGCCGTTGATGGCGGCCGACATTCTTCTCTATAAAACCGATATTGTACCTGTCGGAGAGGATCAAAAGCAGCATATTGAATTGACACGCGACTTAGCGGAGCGGTTCAACAAGCGGTATGGCGAGATTTTTACNATTCCGGAACCGCGCATTCCAAAAATCGGGGCGCGCATTATGTCGCTGGCCGACCCGACAAAAAAAATGAGCAAATCCGATCCAAATAAAAAAGCGTTTATCACCCTTTTGGATGACGCGAAAACGATCGAAAAGAAAATCAAAAGTGCGGTCACTGACTCTGAAGGTGTCATCCGCTATGATAAAGAAAANAAACCGGGAATCTCTAACCTGCTCAACATTTATTCCATTTTAGCGGGTAAAACAATCGAAGAGCTCGAACAAGAATATGCTGGAAAAGGATACGGCGTCTTTAAGGCAGACCTGGCTCAAGTCATTATCGATACCCTTACGCCGATTCAAGAAAAATATTACGATTGGCTCGAAAGCAGCATGCTCGACCAAGTGCTCGATGAAGGTGCGGAAAAAGCGAATAAGACAGCAACAGAAATGCTCGAAAAAATGGAACAGGCGATGGGGCTTGGCAGAAGACGCTAAAGAAAAAAGTGGCTGACGCAAAATCGCGTCAGCCACTTTTCCTGTTTCATCACCTCAGGCGTGTTGATGAATCAATAAATAAATCGTTCACAATCCGTTTTTCTGACGAAATTAGCTCATAAAAAGCGAAAACATCCCATCATTACCTGTGTTGCTATTTAATTCACTTTCGGTTCTTGCTCCATTTCCCAAATTTTTTCAAAAAACGGCTGTCCTTTGATTAATTTTTCGCANAGCTGCTCATGCCGTTCCGACCATCCGNATTTTGTCTCCTCGTATAAGTGCTGCCACGCCTCTTCAAATGACATTTTTTGGATGTCAGGGTATTTTTGCGGCGCCCATTCCGTATACCAGTAACGCACTTCTGCCACATTTTTCGTCGAGTAGAGCTGATCAAGCGCCATAAATAAAAGCTGTTTCAACTGCCGTTCTTTCCGTGTCAGCCCATGCATTAGCTCAGGTGATGGAGATAAAATGTGATACTCTTTTTCGTATGTCGGCAGCGGATATGGTTCTTCCTGNTGATCGGCTACCATTTCATACACAAGCTGTTCCTGTCTTGGAATGAGACGGCTCTTCCGAATCGGAATATTGTAGCCAATCGTATCAACGGCAAGAATGCCAAANCCATCTGTTACCACAAAACAGTAATCGAGCTGAATGCGTTCATGATTTTTACGCACATACGCCTTCTGGTATACATCCTCTAAAAGTGGTTTTGGAATCTCTGATAAGCTGTTTTCAATATAGTCAAATAAGGCGGAAGAAACTTTTAACAGCGGCACTTGATCGAGAAGTTCGACTTGATCGTCCTTTCGCCACTCATGGAAATGACATACGTTGTATCCGTTCTCTTCCCCTTCAAACCAGTTCACCCAAATGTCATGCAGATACAGCATACGATACCCCTCACTTCCAAATCTGTTTGTCCATCAGTATAGGCAGAGGGGAAGAATTTTATTCCATGCAAACCTCTTTTCTCCATTACGGTTCTCGGCCGGGAAAATATAAACTTCCCCACATAAGCAATACGCCAATAGGAAATAAATAACACTCACTTCTCGTGCAAATATAGAAAAAATATTCACTCCATCCCCGCTCTGGCGTCATGATGTTTAAGTATGTAATGATCATCATTCCGCCAACAACGGAAAAGCCAAAGCCAACTAAGTAAAGAAATATGCGAACCATCGGGTCCCACTTCTTTCATCTCAACTTGTCCATCCTAGTTTTACATATATGAGCACCCGATGGTAATCATGACTATTCGCCGCCTTCGAACGCGGCAATCTGCAACATTTGCTCCGAATCCATATCCATCAACTCGGCTAATTCTTTTCCCCGCTCCAAGCAACGGCAGACAATCGCATACCCAACCGCATATCCAACCATGTCCGGATAAAAACCTAGTCCGTAAAGGATGCGGGAACATAACGGGTGTTGCGNCGAAATNGAGCGATGCGGCGCGACATAACGTTGCCAAAAATGATGAAGCAGCTCATCGGAATAATAAGAAGTCCAGCTGGCCCGATGATCTTTTCCGACATAACGCTCTACGGCGCTTTCAGCAAGCCCTTCTAATATGACCGCATCTAAAAGCGTCATCTTTTCGTATTTCTTTTTCTGTTTATTTAGGCGGCAAACATGATTGTACTCATGCGTTACTAACGCTTCGATTTCTTTATTGGTGTGGTGCGGCAATAAAAAAAGAAACAGTTTGTCATGAAAAGCGACGCCGCCTTTCCCGTTAAATTCACGCACTAATTTTCGATTATAGGAATCAGCCGGAAATAGAAAAATAGGGACATCCGGGCCGTTCCAATCTTTTTTCCGCTTCTCGTAAACCGCTTCGACCCGTTTCCACATATCCTTTTGTTTCATTTGTTCCACAATCTCTTTTATAGTTTTCGCCGGTCGATACATACCGTAAGGAAGCAAATAATGATAAATGTCCTGGGCGCTCGCATCTGGAAAATAACGAGTAAGGCGCTGGCATAAGCGAATTGGCTGGTCGCCGTCTTTCTCGAGCCATCGGTCTGTCCGGCAAACGGCCATGTCCTCTCACCTCTTTTTTCACTATCGTATGATTCAGCAGAAAAAGAGGTGAAAAAAGAGGCTATCTCACCGTTTGGAGAGATAGCCTGACCGTCATTTTACATATTTTTTAAAAATCAATGTCGCATTATGCCCGCCAAATCCAAACGAGTTGCTTAACACCGTGTTTACTTCCTGCTTTCTTGCTGCGTTAGGCACATAGTCCAAATCGCATTCCGGATCCGGAGTTTCATAGTTAATTGTCGGCGGAATAATTCCGTCTCTGATTGACAAGATCGAAAAGATCGCCTCAACGGCGCCGGTCGCTCCAAGCAAATGGCCAGTCATTGATTTCGTCGAGCTGACGGCGAGTTTGTACGCATAGTCGCCGAATACTTCTTTAATGGCCATCGTTTCATATTTGTCATTATATTCCGTGCTTGTGCCGTGCGCGTTAATGTAATCGATCTCTTCCGGCTTCATCCCCGCATCTTGCAATGCCTGGCGCATCGCACGCACGCCGCCTTCTCCGCCCGGAGCCGGTGCAGTAATGTGATACGCATCTCCTGTTGCTCCGTACCCGACAATTTCCGCATAAATTGTTGCGCCGCGGCGCAAGGCATGCTCTAGNTCTTCTAATACAAGAATGCCGGCACCTTCGCCCATGACAAATCCATCCCGNTTTTTATCAAACGGACGGCTTGCCGTTTTTGGATCTGGATTCGTCGATAAAGCGGTGTTGGCGCAAAATCCGGCAAACGCCATTTTCGTAATTGGCGCCTCCGTGCCGCCGGTAATCATNACATCGGCATCGCCGCGCTGAATCACTTTAAACGCGTCGCCGATCGAATTGGCNCCTGTCGCGCAAGCGGTGACGGTACAAGAATTGATTCCCTTTGCACCTAAAATAATAGATACTTGCCCTGCTGCCATATCCGGGATCATCATCGGCACAAAAAACGGGCTGACCCGGCGGTAGCCACGTTTTTGGAAAATTTCAAACTGCTGTTCAAACGTTTCCATGCCGCCGATTCCCGAGCCAATCCAAACGCCGACTCTTGCTGCGTTTTCTTCTGTGATTTCCAGCTTTGCATCTTTTACCGCCATCAACGAAGCAGCAACCGCATATTGTGTAAAGCGGTCCATTTTCCGCGCTTCGCGGCGATCCATAAAGCTTTCCGGATTAAAATCTTTTACTTCCGCTGCTACTTTCGCCGGAAACTCATCGGGATTGACACGGGTAACAATCCCGATTCCGGACTGGCCGGCAACGATGTTTTTCCATGTTGTTTCCACATCGTTTCCAAGCGGGGTTACTGCCCCAAGACCTGTAACAACGACTCGTCTTTTTTCCATCGCTTCGTCTCTCCTTTTTCATCCATCTTGATCTGTTATCGGCCCCAGCGCAAAGCGATTGCGCCCCACGTCAGTCCTCCGCCGAATCCGACCATAATAATCAAGTCATCTTCTTTGATTTTTCCTGCTTCGAGCTCCTCAACAAGCGAAATCGGAATCGAGGCAGCTGACGTATTGCCGTATTTGCGGATCGTTGTCGACATTTTCTCCTCCGGCAGCTCAAGGCGCTGTCTTGCCGCTTCCACAATACGGATGTTCGCCTGATGCGGAATAAGAAAATCGACATCTTCTTTCGATAGGCCTGCTTTTTCTAAAACGTTAATGCTCGATTCTCCCATTTGCCGAACGGCAAATTTAAACACTTCCCTGCCGTTCATCACGATATATTCGTCTTTATATAAATGTTTTCCTCCTGTTCCATCGGCCCCTAATTCAAATGACAAAATTCCGCGGCCTTGCGAAACAGGCCCCATGACGACTGCTCCGGCGCCATCGCCAAATAATACTGCTGTATTGCGATCGGTCCAATCCATGATTTTGGATAGTTTTTCTGCCCCGACTACCAATATATAACGATACGCTCCATTGTCAATAAATTGGCTTGCTGTCACCATTCCATAAATAAACCCGGCGCACGCCGCGCTAATGTCCAGCGCCGCTGCTTTAACNGCGCCAAGCCGCTCCTGCAGCATGCAGGCGACAGATGGAAACGCCCNGTCAGGCGTNACTGTCGCTACTAAAATTAAATCAATGTCTTGTGGAGCAATTCCTGCGTCTTCCAATGCCTTTTTTGCNGCCAAATAGGCCATATCGGAAGTGTCCATGTCGTCTGCAGCAATTCTNCGTTCTTCAATCCCCGTTCGTGTTCGAATCCATTCATCGGACGTATCCATCATTTTTTCCAAATCAAAATTTGTCAACACCTTTTCCGGTAAATACCGGCCGATTCCAATAATACCTGCTCCCACACCGAACATCTCCTTTAGAATTATATAACCAATTATTATTACTTGGTACTAATTTTATCGAAAAAATGAAAAGTGCGCAATAAAAACATGTGATTTGTCTAGTCACTTTCGCTTCCTTCGCCATACAGTGCTAATAAGGAAAACGAAAAGGGAGGGCAGTGCGATGGCTGATCACGAAGAGCAAAAGCAGCAGGACAGACCGCTAGACCGTTTTTCCCGCTTAATGTTTGGTCCCTTTCCTCCGTCTCGCCAGTCAAACGATGGAGCATCTATACAAAATGAGGCCCCTTCACAGCAAGGCCTTGATTTTATGCAGCTTCTCCAAAATATTGATACACTCGTCGCCTCGTTTGATCAATTAAAGCCGTTAATGAAAAAAATCACTTCCTTTGTCGACATGCTCAAAAAATAAAAAGCGCCGCCTGCAATAACGGGTTCGGGTTTGAAGTACAAAAAGATATTTAACAATCTAATTTTAAGACCAATTCGCATAGGAATTGGTCTTTTTATTTTTATTGTTTTATATTTATAAAATCGCAACTAAATTAGCATACCAATTAACAGAATAATAATAATTATTGTCACCGATAAAATGGATGTGTCAACATGATCATCGGATAACAATATACGGTCTCATCATCTCATAATCCTCGTGCTCCAAGATATGACAGTGCCATACATACAACCCTGTATAAGGACCAAACTTCATGATAATTCGAGTTACCTGGTTAGGATTAGCTCTTACTGTATCCTTCCATCCCCGCTCTTGTGGTTCGGGAGGAATCGCCGGACCCGTATAATGGATAATTCTCTCCTTTTTATACTTTTCTACATCGAAATCTCTCCGGTCTAATATTTGAAAATTAATTAAGTGAAGATGAATAGGGTGTGTATCTTCAGTTAAGTTAATTAGATACCATATTTCGGTTGATCCCAATTTGGGATTTTCTGTTATAGGGTCATCCCACCGTTTATTATCCAATAGCATGAGTTTACGACCGTACTTATCCACATTATCGTTTAATGTTAGGTATCGTATCTTTGAAGCTAACTGTTCTTTTATTTTTGGAAGAGGCCCCATATAAGACGGTATAACACTCGTATCAATATTTGAAAGAGGAAGAGTCACTCTAAACTGCATCACAGTACTTGTATTTTCATCTGGCGGATCTCCGGTTGGAAAAGGAGCGGGNGCATCATTTGTCATGATGATATTCTTNCCCTCAAGATTGGTAAAATCAATGATTACATCTGCNCGTTCCGCAGGTGCCAACGTGATTTCTTTGACTCCTATCGGGTATTCCATCAATCCTCCATCCGTCCCGATTTGATAAAAAAGTTGTCCCGAATCAAGCTTTAGCCTATAAAAACGGGTGTTAGAGGCATTTAGCAGCCTGAATCGATATTTACGGGGTTCCACTTTTAGATACGGCCATACTTTTCCGTTCACCAAGATGGTATCCCCAATAAATTCAGGAACTATCGACGTTTCTAATTCCGGGATTGGTTTTTCTGGTTGTTTCGGATAATAAAGAGAACCATCTTTATTAAAAGTCTTGTCCTGTATCATAAGAGGGATATCATATTTCCCACTTGGCAAATTCAATAAACGTTCCCGATGATCTCTGATAATATAGAAACCCGCCAATCCAGCATACACATTGAGCCTCGTGATACCAATCGCATGGTCATGATACCAGAGGGTGCAAGCTCGATCGTGATTATTATATCGATATATTTGCTTTCTAAAATATGGACCGACTTGTTTGAATCCCTTTGTAAACCAAGCATCCGGGTAGCCATCGCTTTCCCATTCAACACTAGCGCCATGTACGTGTACCACCGTTCGTACTTCCGGTACATCCACATGGGCACCATGCACCGTATAGTCTATTGGCAAAAGATGCTTATCTGGAAGATTGTTGATCCATTTAATAAACACTTTTTCTCCGCTCTCTACTTCAATTGTAGGTCCTGGATAGCTGCCTTCATAGCCCCATACGGTTGTATCATTTAACTCACTATGAAGTGATTGCTTAAATTCCGTCATATTCACTTCATAATAAGTATAAAACTGATCTTTCCATCGAGGATTTAAAATAGGGGGAATGGGGAGTTCATCTACAAATTTAGAGAGAATCATATTTCCACTCCTTTATTACCCTGATGATGATAATGACCTTCTTTTCTAAAGGTTATCAATATTACAAGCCCTGTATGACAAATGGAAATGGTTTTTGCGGTTGACAAACAGTGCGATTGCGCGAGAAAATCAAAGAAAACAAAAGAGAAGCCCGGCGCTGTACACATAGTGCGCACCATTGGAATAGGCGCTTGTTCAACGAACAGGCGCATTAGTTCAACATAACATAAGATTAAAGCAAAAAGGCATTGTTTTTCCTAACAATGCCTTTTTGCTGCGAATGATAATGTTTTTTGCCGCTAATTACATAACCATTTACCAAACGAATAGTTATGCTAATTTATATTTTGTACCCCTAATCCGTATCCGTTACGCCTGCAAGCGCTTTTTGTTTTTTATCCACCAAAATAATTCCTCTATCGTGTCTAGAGAAGATAGAGGAATTTACGGGAGCTCGTTATATTTCCTGAAAAATTTAACAATTTCCTGTGCCAATTGGTAGTTCTTTTCCGGTAAGTAATAAACAACAAGAACACGATCGTTCATCGCTTTCATCCATTGCTCATACTTGCGGCAATGAAGCGACGATGGATAATGGGTCACTCCTGATAATTGCCATATTTTAACCGGAACTTGGTGTGGGATGAGAAGCAGCGAAGGAACTGCTTTTTCGACGTTTGCTTCTTCTATGTCATAGGCAAGCGCAATCTCCTTTACCATGCGCTTATAAAAAAATTGATTTTCCTTTTCATATTCGAGCTGGGCGCGCAAATCGAGACAAGGGGTTAACATCACAACCGCACGGATTTGTTTCGGCATCGCTTCAAGAAGCTGCAAAGCAACGAGCGCTCCCATTCCTTCGGCAAGAATGTAAATGCGATTGTTTAAAATTTCACTTTTCAATACGTAGTAAATCAGCTGCTTCGCTAGACGTACCGCTTTGGAGCTTCCCCAATGCCGGCCATACAGATGAGAGTAAAATACTGTGTAACCATATTCGAGCATCTGATCAAGAAGATTGCGGCGACCTTTATGCTCGATCCAAAAACTTGTATGCTCGTTTACAAAATGGTTCGTATCACCAATAATAAAGAGAGCAAATCCATTTGGGCGTTCCGGCAGATGAATAATGCACCATTGGTCATCGAGCTGAAAAAACCGTTGTTGAACTGTCATATGGATATTCACCCTTGTTTTACGATGCATAATTGTACAGTATACCATATGCGGCGCATAATAAAACGTATGGGTATATGCCTAATGAGCAAGTTGTGGTAAGATAAGAAAAGGAATTTGAAATGATGGGAGGAATAATAAGAAGATGCGGCTGTTTTGGACGTTTTTCTGGACGTTTCTGTTAGTGCAGATGGCTACCTATGTAATGGGATCCATGCAAGGAATCACCTATAATTTTTCTACCGGAGCCTTACTGGGCGTCATTGTGACCGTTCTCATCTTTATTGTCGCCAGTCTGATTCCGGATGAGCCGGTAGAACATCACCATCATTAATCACTTGCATCATAACAAAAGGCTGTCCACNATCNTGGACAGCCTTTTGTTATGATTGCGTTTTTATCACAATTTGCCCGTTTTCATAATCGACCACTACCGTACTGTAATCTTTCACCCGTCCAGCAATGATTTCTTTCGCCAGCGGGGTTTCAATTTGCTTTTGCATAAACCGTTTCAACGGCCGCGCTCCGTAAACCGGGTCAAATCCAGATTCAGCGATATATTCTTTTGCCTTATCTGTCAAAGAAAGCGAAATATGGCGGTCGCTGAGCCGTTTGGATAATTCGTTGGCAAATTTCGAGACAATTCCTTTTATTTCATTCATCGTCAGCGGCTTAAACAAAACAATATCATCGATGCGGTTTAAAAATTCCGGACGGAAATGGGCACGCAGCTGCTGCAAGACTTGTTCGCGCGTTTCTTCTTTAATTTCCCCGCCTTCCGTCACCCCTTCTAGCAGCAGGTGGGAGCCGATATTGGACGTCATAATCACAACCGTGTTTTTAAAATCAACGGTGCGCCCTTGCGAATCAGTAATCCGCCCGTCATCGAGCATTTGCAGCAAAATATTNAACACTTCTGGATGCGCTTTTTCGATTTCGTCTAATAAGATGACGGAATACGGTTTGCGCCGCACCGCTTCGGTCAGCTGCCCGCCTTCTTCATAGCCGACATAGCCTGGAGGAGCGCCGATTAAGCGGGAAACGGCATGTTTTTCCATATACTCGGACATATCGATGCGAATCATTTGTTCTTCGCTGTCAAATAATGCTTGTGCCAACGTTTTCGCCAATTCTGTCTTTCCGACGCCGGTCGGTCCTAAAAAGATAAACGAACCGATCGGACGGTTTGGATCTTTAATGCCGGCACGCGCCCGCAACACCGCATCAGCCACTAGTTCCACCGCTTCGTCCTGTCCGATGACCCGTTCATGCAACAGTTCATGCAAGCGCAGCAGCTTTTCCCGTTCTCCTTCGACAAGCCTTGTCAACGGAATTCCCGTCCAGCGCGAAACGATTTCGGCGATTTCCTCTTCTGTTACTTCCTCGCGAAGCAGCCTTCCCTCATTATTTTCGTTCATTTCTTGTTCTAGCTGCTTTAATTGTTTCTCAAGCTGCGGAATGCGGCCGTGGCGGAGTTCCGCTGCNTTGTTCAAATCATATTCATTTTCTGCTTCTTCTAACTCACGCTTTGCTTTTTCCAGCGCCTCGCGCACATCGCGCACACGCCCAATTGCTGCTTTTTCCTGCTGCCATTGCGCTTTCATGCTGTTTGCCTTTTCCCGTAAATCCGCAAGTTCCTTTGTGAGCGCTTCAAGGCGTTCTTTGCTCGCCTCATCCGTTTCTTTTCGCAGCGCCGCTTCTTCGATTTCCAGCTGCATAACGCGGCGCATCACTTCATCCAACTCCGACGGCATCGAGTCCATTTCCGTACGAATCGTCGCGCACGCCTCATCAACTAAGTCAATCGCTTTATCCGGCAAAAAGCGGTCAGAAATGTAGCGGTCNGCCAATGTCGCGGCGGCAACGAGAGCACGGTCATGAATTTTTACGCCATGATGGACCTCAAACCGCTCTTTTAAGCCGCGCAAAATCGAAATCGTATCTTCCACGCTCGGTTCTTCGACAAGCACTTGCTGGAAGCGGCGTTCGAGCGCCGGATCTTTNTCGATATATTGCCGGTATTCATCCAGTGTCGTCGCACCGATGCAGTGCAGCTCCCCGCGCGCCAGCATCGGTTTCAGCATATTGCCGGCATCCATTGCGCCTTCCGCCCTGCCGGCGCCGACAATCGTATGCAATTCATCGATAAATAAAATAATCCGACCTTCACTTTTCTTTATTTCGTTTAACACCGCTTTTAAACGCTCTTCAAATTCGCCGCGGAATTTTGCGCCCGCGACAAGTGAGCTCATATCTAACGCAAAAATCGTTTTGTCCTTTAATCCTTCGGGAACGTCTTTGCGGACAATGCGCTGCGCTAAGCCTTCGACAATTGCCGTTTTTCCGACCCCCGGTTCACCGATTAATACCGGATTGTTTTTGGTTTTCCGCGATAAAATGCGAATAACGCGGCGAATTTCGCTGTCGCGGCCGATCACCGGATCGATTTTTCCCGCTTTCACTTCCGCGACTAAATCGCGTCCATATTTTTTTAACGCTTCGTATGTAGCTTCTGGCGTCGGACTTGTCACGCGCTGATTCCCCCTTATTTCCACCAATACTTTCCATAATGAAGAACGATGAATGCCGTAGCGGCGAAAAAGCTCACCGATATCATCCGTTTCTGATGCCATTGCAAGCAGCAAATGCTCTACGGAAATATATTCATCTTGCAT
>JGI1652J44930_10000807_pt1 | contig 11990 bp, 14 predicted proteins | sample NewIslsDNAsample_FD_44930 | JGI IMG/M metagenome (IMG submission 44930)
CCAAAGATTTCGGCGGTCATGCGCTTCAGATCGACTCCTTTGGCGATGGCGTGGTGGTGGGGACGATGGGGGGCGGTGACGGTGTCCTGATCCCGAAGGTGAGCACAAATGCCCACGGCTGCCGGTTCTTGTCCGGCTGCCAGATGCATTTCCCCGGGAACGGTTCCCGCACCAATGTTGAATACCGGTTTTTTCCCCTCTTCGTACACCCTGGCCATGTTCTCTTCGTAGTAGCGGATTTTGACCATCTGTTCATACATCCATTTCAGTTTCTGAAGCGGCACGGTCATCCTGCCATTCCCCCTTTGTGAAACTTCCTTGAGTATCCAATTGCAAAATTCGTGCCAATACCGAATCTTCGGAAAAGAAACGCTGAGCTGTGCCTTTTTGAAACAGTTGTTTCATCCCTCTGCGTTGATTTGAAACGGCGAAAAAAGGGACAAAAGGACATGGGCGGCGTGTGGTAAAATGGGATCACAGCCCTTTTTCCCTTGCAGGATGGGCGGGGATCGAGAAAGAGGGGGGAGGAGCAGGGTGGAGACTCACGTCTTTCTGGTTCGGCACGGGGAAACGGCCTGGAACCGGGAACGTCGGTTCCAGGGACATCAGGACATTCCGCTGAGTCCCGCGGGTCTCTCCCAGGCGGAGCGGCTGGCCCAAAGCCTCAGGTCCGAAGCTTTCGACGCCATCTATTCCAGCGATTTGCAGAGGGCCGTTCAGACGGCGGAAATCATCGCCCGCGAGCAGTCCCTTCCCGTCGTGACGTTGAAGGGATTGAGGGAGCGCTTCATGGGGGAGTGGGAAGGACTGACCCGGGAAGAGGTTGCCGCCCGTTTTCCCGACTGGCCACAGCGGATCGCCGAGGGAAAGCACGGAACGGAGTCCCTTTCCGCGTTGCAGGAGCGCATGATGAACCAGTTGGATCATTTGGTGCGCCTCCACCGGGGCGGGCGCATTTTGGCGGTCAGCCATGGGGGAAGCATCAACGCCGTGTTGGCCAGAGTGAGCCGGGGCCGATACGGACCCGGTATGACCCGCATTGAAAACACCAGCCTGACTCACCTGGTATATGATCACCAACTGAATCATTGGCGTGTGGAAAAGGTGAACATCACCGAGCATTTGGCCGTTTGAGCGGGCCGCCCCGGGCGGCCCGCTTTTTATTCCTTTGGTACCTCCACCGTTTGACTGAGAAGAGATGGGCGGATGAGGCGGAAGCGAGGATCGTAGATGGTCACCCGGTAGGCGTCGTTTTCCTCGTTGACCGCGGCTCCGTAGAAGGGGGCGAAGCGGGCGATGGCCTTCGCGTCCGGATCCTCGAGCGCTCGTGGGACGGCGGGATGACGCCGGTCATCGACGATCGTTTTTTCCTTGACCGGCGGGGCGAAGGCCGTGGTCCGCCAGTATTCGAAGCGGTCATCCCGCTTCACGATGATTTGAAACTGGGTGGGGATGAATTGGGCGGAGGTTGCAACCCGGTCGTAGCCGTCGGGGATTCGATCCACCGCTACCGCAGCCAGGATTCCCTGCAATGCCGTGTAACAACCGATGGCCACCCAGGCCCACCGGAAAGCCTTGGCACGAGATGCAAAGCGACGGACCAGCCAGGCGGAGAGCAGGATCAGGAGGATCACGACGTCGACGATCGGCAGGATGCCGAGAGAATACCTTCCCTGATCGAGGGGCTCCCAGATGCCCGTTCCCCAACTGTTGGAAAGGTCGGACAATATATGGACGATCACGCCGCCCAGCGCCAGCAGGTATGCTTTTTTCCAGCGGAAAGAACGGTTNAAAAGAGCGACGATTCCCAAGGCCAAAAGGGCCATGACCGGCGAGAACAGGAAGGAGTGGGTGAAGCCGCGGTGCCAGGTGAGATAGGCCTCATCCCCGAGAAAGGTGGTGAAGGACTCGATGTCGGGGATTTCCGCGCCGATGACGGCGGCGGCGGCGTACCCGGCCCGCTCCTTCCGGCTGAGGTCCGATGGGGCTGTGGCGGCGTACAAGGCGTAACCCAGAAGTCCGTGGGTGAGGTTATCCAATCCAAATCCCCCTTTTTGCGCAGCGAGTGGCGGTTCAGTCCCCCTTATCGGCTGCCAGGGACTTGGCGTTTCCGCCCGGGACCAGGAAATAGGCGGAGGCCAGCGCCAGAAGGCTGAGGGCGGCGGCGGTGAAGAAGGTGGAGTCCAGGGCTTGGGACAAAANCTGGCTCACCTGGTCGGCCACTTGTTCGGGAAGGGATGCCAACCCTTCGGGATGGGTAATTCCCTGGGCCTCCCGAAGCTGCCGGATGGTTTCCGGATCGAGATTGCCTTGCCGGGCGGAGAGGAAGGAGTCGATTTGCTCCCGGAGGCGCGTGATCATCACGGCTCCCAGGATCGTGACCCCGACGGCTCCCCCCAGGGTACGGGCGAACATCTGCGAAGAGGTGGCGGCACCTCTCCGATCCGCATCCACGGCGTTTTGCACCGCCACGATATAGGTGGTCATCGACAATCCCAGCCCCAGTCCCAGGATGAACATGGAACCCAGGACCAGCAGATAGGGAGTTTCCGCATCCATAAAGGTGAACAGGGCCGCAGCCGAGCTGATCAGGATCACCCCGGCGAGAATGGGAGGACGATATCCGCTTTTCAGCATCCAACGTCCGGCCACGACGGAAGCGGTGCTCCATCCCAGCACCTGCGGGGTGATGGACAGACCGGCCAGGGTGGCGCTTTTCCCCAAGACGCTCTGGACGAACAGGGGAACGAAGGAGATGGCTCCGAACATGCCGATTCCCGTCAGGAAGGCCGTCAGATTGCTGGAATAGATGATCCGGCTCTTAAACAGCTCCACCGGAAGAAAGGGTTGGCTTTCCCTCCGTTCCCACAGGACAAACGCCGTGAGCAGCAGGGCGGCCAGGATCAACAGCAGCCAGGCCGCCGGCGCGTTCCATCCGAGGCTGCCCATCTGCTGGGTGGCGAACAGGAAGGTGAAGACGGACAGCATCAGCAGCAGGGCGCCCACGATGTCGATCCGGAGCCTTTTGTCCGATTTCCGGTTCGCAAGGAAGGCGGCAACGATGGAGATGACGAGCAGACCGAAGGGAAGATTAAACCAGAAAATCCACCGCCAGGAGAAATGATCGATGGTCCAGCCGCCGACAAAGGGGCCGACCAACGCCGCCAATCCCCACATGGAAGAAAACCATCCCTGGATGCGGGCCCGTTGTTCAAAGGGATAAATATCCCCGACGATGGTCAGGGCGACGGGAAGTACGCCGCCGGCCCCCAATCCCTGAATGATCCGGAAAAAGACCAGTTGCTCCATCGATTCGGCCAGCCCGCACAGGGCGGAACCTCCTACGAACAGGACGACGGCGACGATGAATACCCGCTTGCGCCCATACAGGTCGGCCAACTTGCCGTAGATGGGCACCGTCGTCGTGTTGGCCAGCATGAATGCGGAAAAAACCCAGCTGTACAAGGAAAGGCCGCCCAGGGCGGAGACGACGGTGGGCATGGCCGCGTTGACGATGGTGGCCTCCACCGCCGCCAGAAACATGGCCACCATCAGGGAAGCGGTAATGATGATCCGGCGGGTCGGATTCATGTCTTCCCTCTCCGGATCGGTATTGGAATGGTTTTCGCGGGTGGACGGCATACAGATCTCACCTCTCGATTCGATTCGCGGGATTTCTCCCCGACGACAACATATCTCTATCTTAGTCCGTATCCCGAGAGTTGGGCAAGACGTTGAGTCGGCGCCGGAGGAAGGGGAGCATGCCGTAGGGACCGGGCGGGAGGATTTTTTCCGGCGATCAAGGAAAGATAAGGTCAAGGAAGCAGAATCAGGAGGAGGGAAGAGGTCATGCCGCAAACATCGCGGACCGTCATCGTGACGGGCGCGGCCCGGGGCATCGGTTACGCCATCGCCGAGGCCTTTGCCCGGGAAGGGGACCGGGTGATCGTCGCCGACTTGGATGGGGACGGAGCGGATCAGGCGGCCGAGGCGATCCGGGGCAACGGGGGAAGCGCTTGGGGACATGCCGTCGACGTGGCGANGGAAGATTCGGTCCGGGCGTTGATCGAACGGGTCCACGCGGAANAGGGTCGCATCGATGTCCTCGTCAACAACGCCGGGTTGCAGTATATCGCCCCGGTGGAGAAATTTCCGCTGGAGAAGTGGAATCATCTGATCGGCGTCATGTTGACGGGCCCGTTTCTGATGATCAAGCACGCGCTCCCCATCATGAAACAGCAGCGGTACGGGCGGATCATCAACATTTCGTCGGTCCACGGACGGACGGCTTCTCCCTTCAAATCCGCCTATATTTCGGCCAAGCACGGCGTTGTCGGCCTGACGCGCACCGTCGCCCTTGAGACGGCGGAATTCGGGATCACGGCCAATGCGATCATGCCCGGAGTGGTGGATACTCCCCTGGTGCGCAACCAGCTGAAGGATCTGGCGGATCAGGAGGGAATCGGGGAAGAAGAGGCCCTGAACAAGCACCTTCTACACAAACAGGCGCTGAAGCGTTTCATCCGGCCCGAGGAAGTGGCGGCGTGCGCCGTTTACCTGGCATCCGATCTGGCCGCATCGGTGACGGGGGAAACGATCGGCGTATCGGGCGGTTGGTGACCCGGTTCGGGGAACCTCCCCCGGCGTCTTTCTTCCCCGGAAGTTTTCGGGTAAGATAATAGGGTAAAAAATTTGTTTAAAATGGATGGGAAGAGAAATGACACTGGATGGGTTGTGGAGAGAACTGCAGGATTTAAACGAGAACGAAGTTTATACCATTCACAAGCTGGTTCAGGCGTTGAAACGGACGCGGGTCAGCCCCTTGGCCTACATTGAGGAGATGATGCATTTTCAATCCCTCGGGCTGGACCAACCGTCCGGCGCCTACATCCATCGCATGTTGGTGACGGATGAATTGCGGAACCGGCTCGGAATTCTCCACGGGGGGGTGACTGCCACCTTCATCGACACGGCCATGGGATCCACGGTGTTTCAGGACATGGGAATCGAACGGGGGGCGGTTACCCTGGACCTGAACATCCATTTTCTGTCCCCGGCCCGGGAGGGTTGGTTGACGGCCAAATCCCACATCATCAAAAAAGGGAAGACGGTTGTGGTGCTGGAGACCAAAGTGACGGACGAGGAGAGCCGATTGATCGCCTCCGCATCGGGTACCTTCTACCGGCTGAAAAAATGAGGAATAATGGAGAGGAGGAAGGATTCGCCTCTTCCCCGAAAGGGGGGGATCCGTCGTCTGTAAACCCATGCAAAAACCTTATAAAATCGCTGCGAAAGCGATCATTTTCGACGGAGATCGCGTCCTGGTGCTCCGGAAATCCCCCGCCGAGCGGAGCGCCCGGGACAATCACGGCTGGGATTTTCCCGGCGGGGGATTGGAACCCGCCGAACCGCTGATGGATGCGCTGGCCCGTGAAGTTTGGGAGGAGACCGGACTGGAGGTCAGGGTGATCGGTCCGGCATACATCTACGACGAGATTCAAGAGGAAAAACATCTGATCATCATCAAATTTGCCTGCCATCAACCGACCGGATCCCTCAAGCTGAGCAAGGAACACATCAGCTACCATTGGGTGTCGATGGATCGGTTGTCCGACACGCCCTTTCCGGAATGGATGAAGGAGGAAATCCGTCGGGCCTATCGGATCTATGAGGAGGCGACGGGCGGAGGCAATTGAAGGCCCGGCTCGTCGGCAAGACCTTTGCGGACGGCGGCAGGCCGCCTCATCGGCTGCCGCTTAGGACGTCAGATGCCCCTCCGGTTTGCGGAGGGGCATCTTTTACTTCAGGGGGCTCCAGTCCACGTGACGGACGAGCCTTTCGACGAATTGTTCCAGGTATTTTTGGTCGACGGCGTCAAACCGGTTTTTTACGGGGCTGTCGATGTCCAGCACGCCGACGAGGCGGCCTTCCGGCATCATCGGTACGACGATTTCGGAGCGGGAGTCGGCATCGCAGGCGATGTGACCGGGAAATTGGAAAACGTCGGGCACTACCTGGGTCTCCCGCCTCGCGGCGGCGGNCCCGCAGACCCCCTTCCCCACGGGAATGCGGACACAGGCGGGTTTTCCCATGAACGGCCCCAGGACGAGTTCTTCGCCCCTGAGCAGATAAAAGCCGCACCAGTTCACCTGTTCGAGGGAAAAGTAAAGGAGGGATGCGGCGTTGGCCAAGTTGGCCACCCAATCCCGTTCCCCTTCCAGGAGGCTCTCCGCCTGTTTCAGCAGGAGCCCGTAGCGCTCTTCCCGATTCCCTTCCGCCTTTTGGAGGACGAACACGGCTTTTCCCTCCTTTCTCCCGGAGATTTTCCCACAGGGTAAGCATATCATATTTTCCCATCCGACAAGCCTGGATGTAAATCATCCCTTTTCAGTGATAAAATAGTCTGCGGAAATCATCACAAGGGGGTTGGGTCATGCGAGATCCCAGAATTGCAAAATTGGCGCATTTGTTGGTCCATCATTCGTGCCGAGTTCAGAAGGGAGACAAAGTGCTGATCGAGGTGTACGATGCCGGCCACGAACTGGCTCGGGCGTTGGTGTCGGAAATTTACGCGGTGGGGGGATATCCTCACGTGCAACTGCACGATGATACGCTGTCCCGGGCGCTGCTTTTGGGAACCAGCGATGAGCACATGAAGCAGATGGCCCGGTTCGATCTGGTGCGGATGAAGGAGATGGATTGCTACATCGGGATCCGGGGCAGCAACAACATCAACGAGGCGGCCGATGTGCCGTCGGACAAAATGCGGTTGAAGATGGAACTGTACAACAAGCCGGTTCACAAGGAACAACGGGTCAACCACACCCGCTGGGTGATTCTGCGCTANCCCAACGCTTCGATGGCCCANCTGGCCCAGATGAGCCAGGAGGCCTTCGAGGACTTCTTCTTCGACGTGTGCACCCTGGATTACGCCAAAATGGACCGGGCGATGGATCCGCTGGTGGAGCGCATGGAGCGGACGGATCAGGTGCGGATCGTCGGTCCGGGAACCGACCTCACCTTCTCCATCAAAGGACTGCCCGCCATCAAGTGCGCCGGGCAATTCAACATCCCCGACGGGGAAGTGTTTACTGCACCCGTTCGGGATTCGGTCAACGGCGTCATCACCTTCAACACGGCCAGCGTTTACCAGGGAACCACCTTTGAAAATATCCGCTTTGAGTTCCGCGATGGGAAGATCGTGGATGCGACGGCCAACGACACCAAACGGCTGAACGAAATCCTGGACACCGACGAGGGAGCCCGCTATGTCGGGGAGTTCAGCTTGGGCTTCAATCCCTACATTCTCCACCCGATGAAGGACACGCTGTTTGACGAGAAAATCGACGGCAGCTTCCACTTCACTCCCGGCTCCGCCTACGAGGAGTGCAACAACGGCAACTCGTCGGCGATCCACTGGGATCTGGTGTGCATTCAGCGTCCGGAGTACGGCGGGGGAGAAATCTGGTTCGACGGTGAATTGATCCGCAAGGACGGCCGGTTCGTGGTGNCGGATCTGGAACCGCTGAACCCGGAAAATCTGAAGGGATGAAATCGAAAAAGCGGGTGCGGGGAAGAATGTGCGGTACATACCCTGCGACGCCCCGAGAGAGTTTCNCNCGAGCACGGGATGTAAGTCCCGTGCTTTTTTGTTNGGCGTCCGGCAGGCGCCTGCATCTTTGAGACGCGCGTTTTCACTCGGGCAGGATGATGGCGGGGAGAGGGCGCGGTGATCCGCATCCTGCACGCATCGGATGCGTTGTCCTTCGTACATTGATTTCGTCGTGACAAGGGTTGTGGAATTTAACAGAAAATTGAATATATATGGAAGGCGGTCGAAATTTTTTCTTGAAATCAAAGGGGTGAAAGGGTTGGTCCGCCGTCCGTGGTGTTCGATGCTCTTGGCGGGGGNGTCTTTTTCCCTCCTGCTCGCCTTGCTCCTCAGCTTTTCGCTGAGCCCGGCTCACATCTCTCTGGTTTATGGAGAGGAGGGACCGCTGATCCGGATGATTCCCCACACCGATGATCCCTACTGGTTGAGCGTCATCGGCTTCACCGGATGGTTTGTCGCTTTGGGCGGGTTTTCCCTCCTGGGTTTGGGCGGCCTCTCCTTTTTCTTTCGCCGGATGGTTGTGGGCGAGGTGAATCGGAAAGGAAGAGAGGAGCCGGAACCGTGAAAAACCCTCCCCGTTTTTTCGGGGAGGGTTTGTTGTACAGCCGTGTGCTTCAACCGGCAGAAGAGGCCTTTTCCGATTCCAGGCGTTCCTTCTTGAGATATTCGCGGAAGGAACGAGTTTCGGAGACGACGACGCCGGAGAGGAAGAGCAGGCCGATCAAGTTGGGAACCGCCATCAGCCCGTTCATCATATCGGCCGCCGCCCAGACCAGGTCGATCTTCAGCAGGGAGCCGATGAAGACGGCGATGATAAAGGCGATGCGATAGGGCATGGTCATGCGGTCACCGAACAGATAGGTGAAGCATTTTTCCCCGTAATAGGACCAACCGAGCACCGTCGAGTAGGCGAACAGGATCAGTCCGAGGGTGACGATCAGTCCACCCAGCACCGGCAGAGCGCTGTTGAAGGCGGCCACCGTCACCTGGGCGCCTTCAAGAACCCCCGGTTCATAGTCCAAATACGCGCCGGTCATCACGATGGTCAGGCCNGTAAAGGTACAGACGACGATCGTATCCAGGAAGGTTCCCGTCATGGAGACCAGGGCTTGCCGTCCCGGATGGTCGGTCTTGGCGGCCGCCGCCGCGATGGGGGCGGAACCGAGCCCCGATTCGTTGGAGAAGAGTCCGCGGGCCACCCCCATCTTGATGACGGTGCCGATTGCGCCGCCCGCCATGGCCTGACCGGTAAAGGCGTCGGAGAAGATAAGCGCAAAGGCCGACGGCAATTTATCCAGGTTGAGCAATATGACGATCAGTCCACCCGCGATGTAGAACAGCGCCATGAAGGGTACCAGGTAGTTGGAGACGCGGCCGATCGATTTGATGCCCCCGATGAGCACCAAGGCGGTGCAGACGGCCAGAATCAGGCCGGTAATCCAGGGGGTGAGGCCGAAGGTTTCCTCGAACGCGGAGGCGACGGAATGGGACTGCACCATGTTGCCNATGCCGAAGGCGGCCACGGATCCGAACAGGGCGAACAGGACGGCCAGCCATTTCATGCCCAGGCCCCGTTCAATGTAGTACATCGGGCCTCCGGACATCTCGCCCCGCTCGTTGGTGACNCGGTATTTGACGGCGAGGATCGCCTCGGCGTATTTGGTGGCCATCCCGAAAATGGCCGTGATCCACATCCATACCAGGGCACCCGGCCCTCCGATGGTCACGGCGGTGGCCACGCCGGCGATGTTACCGGTTCCGATGGTCGCCGACAGGGCGGTCATCAGGGCGGAAAAGTGGGAGATGTCCCCTTTCGATTTCTTGTCCTGGTGTTGGCGNCCGAAGGCCAATTTCAAGGCGTAAGGAAGTTGAGAAAATTGAAGAAATCCAAGCCGAAGGGAAAGAAAAATGCCCGTGCCAACCAGCAGGACAAGGGTTGGCCATCCCCATACGTATTCGTTGATCTTGTTGATGATGTCCAGCAAGTGGTTCACCTCGCTTAATCAATTGGTTGAAATCGAATAAGAAGCAAAATTGCCTGATGGTTATATTCTCATCTTTTTCGGCAAAATCCTTCCCTAAATATAAATAGGGAATTTTTTACACATGTATGCCAAACATTTCCGCTGGAAGTGCGGCATGTTAACCCTTAAGCTAAGAGTGGTATATCAGTTAAGAATGGTAAATATCAACAGGAAAATTGGCTGCTAGGAGGTCTCATGATGAAGGCGACGGGGATCGTTAGAAAAGTGGACGAACTGGGCCGGGTCGTGCTNCCGGTGGAATTGAGGAGAACCCTGGGCATCGATGTCCGGGATCCGCTGGAGATTTACGTGGACGGCGGCAGCATNGTTCTCAAGAAGTATACCCCCTCCTGTCTTTTTTGCGGTCAGTCGAAGGATATGATCGTGTTCCGCAATCGGAACATCTGNCGGAGCTGCCTGACGGAGTTGGCGGCGGCTGCGGAAAAGGAGCTTTAAAGGGCTGGAATTGTGGAAAATGGGAAGGGAAGCCCCGTAGGCGACAGGGCTTCTCTTTTTTCGTCTCTGTTGGAGGAGGGATGACGGTTGAAGCTGTGGGATGAGCTGAAACAGGTGGCCATGACGGGATCGGAGGAGGAACGGGCCCTGCTGCGGTTGACGCTGCAGGCGATCCGTCAGAAGCGGGAGAGGGGAAGCGCTTATCTTTCCGGCTTTTTGGGCCTCGCCGGCGAGTTCGTCGAGGAGGGCGCGTATCAGTTCCGCGTGCCGATCACGCCGTTCATGCTGAACAGGGGAGGAAACGTCCACGGCGGAATCATCGCATCGCTGGCGGATTCCACGATCGGCTCGCTGATCAACAAGAGCCTTCCGTCGGGAAAACGGGCGGTCACCGCCGAGATGAAGGTGAATTATCTTCGACCCGGAAGGGGGAAAGAACTGGTCTCCCGGGCCCGCCTGATCCACCGGGGACAGCNCCTGGCCGTCGGCGAGTGCGAGATCTTTGACGACCGGGGAAAGCGGATCGCTCTTTCCACCGCAACCTTCTACATCCTCGATTGACGGATGACCGGGTGCCGGTTGCGCCGGCGCCCCTCCCGGCCGATGTCACTCCCGATGGTCAGGGGATTCTTCCGCACAGACCACTTCCAGCCGGGTCAAATAACCGATCGGCTGATCCACGTTGCTGCCGTCGGCCAGATAGAGGAGAGCAGGGCCGTCGGGGCGGATCGGTTTGCCGTCGCGGCTGAAACGTAGGATTGCGCTGCGGGCCTGATCCATGGATATCGTCACCTTTTCCCCTGTCGACTGGTGGCAGATGACGTGCGTGGCTTTCGGATCCGGCTGGGCGTACTCCAGGAAGGGACCGAGCCGCATTCCCCATCCCTCCACGCCGGGAAACCATTGGCTCATTTCCGTTTTCCGGTCATCGAAAATCCAGACTGTGGGATCGAGGTTGATCTGGAAGGCGACCGCTCCGGTGATCAGAATGACGTCGTTCATCGCTGGATTCCTCCACATTTCCTTTTTTCAATCAACCTCCATTATACTTGACCGGCGGGCGGAGAAGAATAAAAGGGAGTGAAGAGGTCGAACAGTCGGGGTGGAATCATGCAAAAGTTGTTGGAATCGTTGGTGGAGAAGCACCGTCCCGCCGCGAGGGAGGGAAAGGTGGCGGAATACATACCGGAACTGGCCAAACAGGATTCCCGGCTGCTGGGTGTGGCCGTGGTCAATCCGAAGGGAGATGTGCATGCCGCCGGCGCGTATCGCACGCGCTTCACCCTTCAGAGCATTTCCAAACTGATCTCGCTGATGGTGGCGCTGATGGATCACGGGGAGGAAAGGGTTTTTGCCAAGGTGGGCATGGAGCCTACCGGAGATCCATTCCATTCGTTGTATAAATTGGAGATTACCGAGGAGGCCAAACCCCTCAACCCGATGATCAATGCCGGCGCCATCGTCGTCAGCTCGTTGATCCGGGGAAAGTCCGTCGAGGAGCGGGCGGAGCGCGTGATTCAATTGGTCCGGGAGATGGCGGACAACCCGGAAATCGACATGAACCGGGCCGTCTACCGCTCCGAGAGGGACACCGCAGACCGCAACCGGGCATTGGCTTATTTTCTCAAAGGGTGCGGCGCCATCGACGACGTGGAGGAGACGCTGGATGTTTATTTCCGACAATGTTCCATTTGCGTGGATTGCATCGATTTGGCCCGCATGGGACTGTGCCTGGCCCAAAACGGAGTGACCCTGCGGGGAAAACGGGTGATCCCCGGCGATATCGCCCGGCTGGTCAAAACCTTCATGGTGACCTGCGGGATGTACAATGCGTCGGGAGAATTCGCCATCCGCGTGGGAATACCCGCCAAAAGCGGCGTGTCGGGGGGGATACTGGC
>JGI1652J44930_10000808_pt1 | contig 11988 bp, 14 predicted proteins | sample NewIslsDNAsample_FD_44930 | JGI IMG/M metagenome (IMG submission 44930)
GGGTTGTTTTTTTTTTTGAAATCGTAAGCAAATTTGAGAAAAAAGAAGGAAACGGCTCAATATGTTCGTTATATAGAACAATTTAACCAAATTCAGGATTTTTTTTCGTGTTTTGTTCGTTATATAATCATTAGTGTTAGTTATAACGAACAAGAGGTGTCAATGATGCGAAAAAAAGCCCAAAAAAAAATTGTATATGCGATCGCAATACAGCTCATCATCATTTATTGTGGAATGCTCATTTGGGCGTTAAAGTTTCAGTCTGAAACAAGCGCTGCATATAACGACATTGAACATGTGTCGTTCCAAATTACCGCAGATTGGACTGATAAAGATGATAAGGAGAAAGGAAAAGACAAACCTGAAAAACTTTCGCTCAGTTTTATCAAACATGAAGTGCAGTGCAAACACAATGCGATTGTTGCAGTCATTAAAAATAATTCCCAGTCCAGTCATATGAAAAATCCGGCGGTTTTTGAAGTGTACTGGTCAGAAAAAGGAAATCCAAAACCAATATATGGAGGAAAAAAAGTTCACAGCGGCATGATCCCGGCTCTCCGTGCTGGAGAAAGTCATACGATTACTTTCAAAGTGACGACGCCAGGCAATTATGTCTTTAAAGTAAGCTATTCAAATCATGACATCTGGAGCAATGTGCTTCAAGTCGACAAGAAATGTATTGGTAAATATGAAGATCCGAAATCAAAACATCAACAAACGATAGAAACATTGCACGCGGAAAATGAAAAAACATTCATAGAAGATGAAGACTTGCCATCTCAAACTGAACCTTCAGAAGCATCACGGGAACCTGAGATGCTCAATGAAATTCAAACAGAAGGAAAGGAGGGTCTGAGTGAAGATACTCCTGCGCTGGATTAACCATTTCATTACGTTTTTGTTGTTTGCGTTGTTAATATTGATAGCTTTTCTAGTCATATCGACAAGATCTTCAGGAGGTGAGCCGTCGCTATTTGGCTATCAGTTGAAAATTGTATTGTCAGGGTCGATGGAACCCGAAATTCAAACAGGTTCAGTGATTGCCGTCAAGCCGGTGGAAGACAAAACCAGCTTCAAAGCAGACGACATCATCACTTTCGTAGATTCACGCAGCCAGATTGTCACCCATCGAATCATCGATGTGGTTGGAAGCGGAGAAAATACGCAATATGTCACGAAAGGCGATAACAATGAACATCCGGATGCCGAGCCCGTACTTGCAGAAAATGTGATCGCCGAGTACACAGGTTTTACCATTCCGTATCTTGGTTACTTTATCGAGTTTGCGAAATCGCAAAAAGGTGCTGTGATTCTCTTCATTGTTCCAGGCATTTTGCTTTTGATTTACGCTGCGTTTCAGATTTGGAGCGTAATGAAAATGATCGAACCAAACTCTCGGAAAATATCAGAAAACAAAGACAATTCTTCAATTATTTGAAACTTCTCATGAAACCATGAGAGTTCAAAATAAAATCAAAAAATTTTAAAAATTTTTAAAGGAGGAAATATTTTATGTCGATTAAGAAAAAATTAAGTCTTGGAGTTGCATCTGCGGCACTCGGACTAGCTTTAGTTGGAGGTGGAACTTGGGCGGCATTTAACGATGTCGAAAGATTGAATCATTCCTTTGCAACAGGAACGTTAGATCTTGAAATCGAAGATGTAAAACTTAATGGCAAGAAAATTCCAAAAACATTTGAACTCAGCAACCTCAAACCTGGCGACCAAATGGTTCGTGCGTTTAAGCTAAAAAACAAAGGTACGCTCGCCATTCGAGAAGTCCTCATGAACGTAAGTTATTATGATTTTAAAAATGGAGTCAATGAATTTGTTAGCAAACACAAACAACAAGACAACAATGCAGAAGAATTTTTAGATCAGTTTAAAGTCGAGATTTTACTAACGGGAGCAGAAAATCCGAACGCTCAGCCTCGCGACAATTTTTACATCATTAAACCGAGCGACAATAAAACATTAAAAGATTTAGTCAAAATGAAAGATATAAACTTGGCGCCTGCAAACAAGGATGAACAGTGGACCGGCATCCCTAAAATTCCTGACGATTATGAAATTGTCATCATTGCGATTACGATGAAAGACGATAAATCAAAAGTAACAAGTGGAGATGCGGAGGGAGAATACAAACAAAACAAATATCAAGGCGACTCGATTAAGCTAAAAATGACGTTTGAAGCTACTCAGTGGGAAGGATTAGATTATAACGATACACGGAATAACGGCGAATTAGAGAAAAACAAAAAATCGAATTCAAATCCTAATCCGCCAACATTGCCTTCAAACTTTAATGTTCAATAATTGAGATTGGACGAGACAAGTGAAGCCCCTTCCGCTTTCGAAAGCGAGGGGCTTTCATGAGGTGTTTGAAATGAAAATGAAATGGAAATTTGTCCTTCTATACTGTTCGCTTATGTTTGTTGTCATTTTAATGATTCCATTTGGTTCAACAGGCGCCAACGATGAAGAAATACACGTTGATCTCGCAGCGAAACCTGCGAACATATTATTTCAAGTCCACAATTTAAAACCGGGAGATATAGTTAAAAGAACATTGGTCGTTGAAAATCATGGAAATATTGATGTCGACAATATAACGAAAGCGAATTTTTTAGCTGGTTCCAAAAAATTGTATAAACAGTTGAAATTATGGGTAACTGATAATGAACAAGTGTTATACGAAGGTTCATTAAGCGATTTTCATGGCTTGGATGCGCGTAAACTGAAATTAACGAAAAATGATGAACTGCATTTTTATGTAGAATTTCCATACGAATCTGGCAATGAATTTCAGGGACTGGCAACAGAATTTGAAATCGTGCTGGCTGCTGAAGCGGAAAAACCGGTCGGAATATTTTCTTCTCCAGATTCTCCAGACAATCAATTGCCTAAAACAGGCATGATTCATCCAGTGATGTATGTCATTCTTGGCATTGGTTTGCTTGTTGCCGGTGCAATTGGATTGTATTTGAGGCGTTTGAAAAAAAACATAGGTTATTTTCTTAATTTATGAACGAGCATTTTTTCCGGTTCATACAATGTTGGTGAACAAGGCGTGACAAGGGAGGAGACAAAACTGACCGGAAAAGATGACATGAAACGCCCGATTGCACATTATCGCAAACCGTTCACGGATTTAATTTCAATATTTGATCAATGGTTTGAAGACCCTTTGCGCATTTTTGACCGACAGATTAAAATCGATATGTATGAAACGGATAAAGACTTGGTGATCGAAGCGGAAGTGCCAGGAGTAAACAAAGACCAAATTCAGTTGGAATGGCTTCCCGATGGGTTAAAAATTACGGTTGAAAACCGTACGGATGTGGAAGAAACGAATGAAAAAGAACGATATTACCGGAGAGAGCGCACTTTTTCCCGTAAGGAACGCTTTATCCCAATCGATTTCATTGCAAAGCCGAAAAATATGAAAGCGAAATATGAAAATGGAATGATTACGATTCACATTCCAAAGTATAACTTGCGCCGAAATCAACGACACGTGATCGACATTGAGTAAAAATAAAAAACCACGGTCATTTCTGACTGTGGTTTTTTATTTGTTTTGCTTTGCATTTTGTTGCATTCTCCAGCGGTTGAATTCCAAAAATTCGCGAAACTGCTCTTTGCTGATTCCAGATTCAATCGCTTCGTGAATGAGACTTTTCCATTCGTCGTCTAATTCAGTTTCTTCATTTTCGGCTTGTTCCGGTTCGTGAATAAGCGATTCGATCGGTATATTTAAAACAGAAGCAATTTTTTCAAGAAATTGAATTGATGGATTGGATTGAATGTTGCGTTCAATCGAACTTAAATACGATTTGGCAACGCCTGCACGTTCAGCCAGTTCAGTAAGTGAAAGCCCTTTTTCTATTCGGAATTTTTTGACTTTGTCGCCGATCATGTTGATCACCCTTGTGGAAAGCTATATTAGAAATTATGATTTATTATACAATGATATGATTTTCATGTAAATTTGCCCTGAAAAGAATAAAAAAGGAGTGACACCGGATTTTTGCGATCCTCCTTTTTTATTCTTTGTTTTGTTTTGTTTTGTTCGCGGTTTGGCGGATGAATGCTCGAATTTCTTCTTTGGTCAAATTCATATTTTTTGCGATGAGCATAAGCGTTACCCATTCTTTGTCAAATGGCGCTTTTGTATCCGTCTGCATATTATCCCCTTTCAGAACGAAGTTTACAATCTGAATTATAAAAAGTGCAAAATAAAAAGCGTGTCGCAACATAGACGAAACATATAAAAATTTTTCTACGCATAGCTAGCAAATTCTGCATTTCGCGAGTATTATGTTAAAAGTTGTTGAGATTTGAAACCAAATATTTGTCTTTATGTTTAAATATAGTCATAATGAAGGTGTATGTGGATATTAGCAGGAGGGATACCAAATGGATGATACAATGTTTCGCAATGCGATGAGCAAATTCGCGACAGGCATCACGGTTGTAACGACCGAAAAAAACGGTCAAGCTCACGGAATGACAGTAAATGCATTTATGTCTGTTTCCTTGAATCCGAAACTTGTTGTTGTTTCTATTGATAAAAGAGCGAGCATGCTTAGCATTTTGCAAGAAACCAAAAAGTATGCTGTCAGCATTTTAAATGAAGATCAAAAGGAATATTCCATGATATTTGCGGGGCAAATGAAAGATAGACGCGAAGTGGAATTTGACTGGCTGAACGGTTTGCCGGTATTGAAAGATGCAGTCGCAAGAATTGCTTGTGACGTGTATTCGGAATATGAAGCAGGCGATCACATTTTGTTTTTTGGAAAAGTGACTGGCGGAGAAATCAGCGATCGCAATCCGCTCGTTTACTTTAACCGCAAGTATGGAAAATTTGAAAGCGAATAATGGAAAAAAGGACTTTTAGAGAATTCTAAAGTCCTTTTTTTGTCGCTTTCATTTGCAATGATTTATAGTATTGTCCTCTTTCCACGTATTCGCGGCGCACTCGTTCCATTTCTTTCAAATCTTCTTCCGTGACTTCGCGGATCACTTTTGCAGGTCGTCCAAAAGCGACGCAGTTTGGCGGAATTTTTTTGCCTGGCGGAACGAGGCTTCCAGCGCCGATAAACGCTCCTTCACCAATTTCCGCTTTGTCGAGAATGATGCTTCCCATACCGATCAATGCGTTTTTTCGGATGATGCAGCTGTGTAAAATGACCTGATGTCCTACGGTCACGTCATCTTCAATGATGAGCGGATTGTTTGGGCTTTGATGCAATACAGAGTTATCCTGGATGTTTACGCGTTTTCCAATTTTTGTTGGAGCAACATCGCCGCGAATGGTAGTATTAAACCAGATGCTGGTCATTTCATCGATAAAAACATCGCCAGTAATGGTGCAATAATCTGCAATAAATACCGTTTCATGAATGTTCGGTTTTTTGTCGCCATATGGATAGATCATCGTGATGTCCCCTGCTTTCTTAGTTTCTTTTTTTCTAATATGAAGTGTAACAAATGTTTATGAAAAATTCATTACGGAGATGGTGGTATGGATGTGATGAAAACAGCTGCACAAGCAAAAGCGGTCGTTGTGATCGTGCATGGCGCCGGTGAACATTCCGGCCGTTACGGATGGCTGATACGCAAATGGAACGAACAGGGCTATCATGTCATCATCGGAGATTTGCCGGGACAAGGGAAAACTACTGGGTTAAGAGGGTATATCCGTTCATTTGATGATTATATTGAAACAGTGATGCGCTGGATCGAAAAAGCGAAGAAGTTTCAGCTGCCGATTGTTCTGCTTGGGCACAGCATGGGCGGATTAGTGATTATCCGGACATTAATGACAAGAGAATTTTCTGTGCAGGCGGTCATTCTTTCGTCGCCCTGTTTGGGATTGGTTCAATATCCGCCGAAATGGTTAGAAGCGCTTTCAAAACTGTTGAATTTCATTTGGCCAAAATTGCAAGTTCACGCGAATCATCCGCCTGGCATTGGAACGAGAAATGAAGACATCAAAACGAAAGATGCCCTCGATCCGCTTTACAATCGAAAAATAACGGTTCGTTGGTATCGGGAACTCCGGCGTGCGATGTCACTTGCACACGAACAGGCCGATCAATTTCCAAACATTCCTTTGCTGATTTTACAGGGAGGAGACGACCGAATTGTAAACAAACGGGATGTCAAACAATGGTATGATCGATTGCGGATTGATACAAAAATATATAAAGAATGGCAAGGGCTTTATCATGAAGTGTTTAACGAACCGGAACGCGAAGAAGTGTTTTTGCATGCTTTGCATTTTGCTCAAACGCATGTGTCAGGTGGAAAGGAGTAGTTCATTGAACGTTCCCAAAAATGCGCTATCATTAGTGAAGCAAATGTACAAACAAGTTTTGCCGAAAGTTCATGAAGAGTTAAACAAATGGAGGAAACTGGCGGATGCGATTCCAAATCCGGAATTAAGAAAGCAGGCTTTGGCGAGCATTCATTTAAAAACGTTTCATTGTGAAGGCGGCGCCATTTTTTCGTTGCTCGCTTTGGAAAATCGCGATGAAGCGATTCGGTTTATTGTTGCTTTTCAAACGATCAGTGATTATTTGGATAATTTGTGCGATCGCAGCACTTCGCTCGACGCCAATGATTTTCGCATGCTGCATGAAGCGATTTTTCATGCGCTCAATCCTGAAAACAAGCCGGTTAATTACTATAAGTATCGAAAAGAACAAGATGATGGCGGGTATTTGCGTCAACTTGTGGAAACTTGTCAGTCGGTGATCCGAAATTTGCCAAATCGAAGCAAAATAAAAACGTTTATACATGAACTTGCTTCCTATTATTGTGATCTGCAGGTGCATAAACATGTGAAAAAAGAAGAACGTGTTCCAAGATTGATTCATTGGTTTCAACAGCATGAAGAAAAACTTCCAAACATGAGCTGGTTTGAATTCTGTGCCTGCGCCGGGTCAACGATCGGGATTTTTTGCCTCGTTTCTTATGCCATGCAAAAATCTTGCCGTGAAGAATTGTTTTCTCAAGTGATGAAAAGTTATTTTCCCTGGGTGCAAGGCCTTCATATTCTGCTTGACTATTTTATCGATCAGCAAGAAGACCGGGAAGAAGGGGATTTGAATTTTTGTTTCTACTACGATAATGATGACGAGTTAAAAAAACGCTTAATTTTCTTTATTCACCAAGCGAAAAAAAGCGTGCAGCAATTGCCGGATGCTGCTTTTCATCACATGGTTCAAGCTGGCATGCTCGGGATTTATTTGACGGATAAAAAAGTGAGCGAGCAAAAAAAAGTTTCGGATATATCGAAGCATCTATTAAAACACGGCGGGCGCTGGGCGACGTTTTTCTATTACAACAGTCTGTTTTATCGAAAGATAAAAAAGCTGACTGCCATTTTTTAAGCAGTCAGCTCTTTTTTTCAATCGCGAGGATAAACGGGGGGTGATTTTTTTGGTTGATAAACTCATAGCGGAGAACGTCCGCTTTCGTTTGTTCAATGTTTGCAACGTAAGCTAACAGTTCATCGCGTTCGCGTTTGCCTTCTTCATGACCGTGATAGACGACGATCACGATCAGCCCGCCAACGGTTAAAATTTCAAGCAATTGTTCAATCGCGGCAATGGTTGAAGGAGCTTTTGTAACAATCGATTTATCGCCGCCAGGCAGGTAGCCTAAATTAAAAACGGCAGCCTTCACTTTTCCGTGCGCATCTTTCGGAATTGTTTTGAGAAGGTTTGCGTGGCTCGTCTGAAAAAGCTGGACGCGGTCAAGCAAGTTTTTTTCTATTAGCCGTGCTTTCGTTTTTTCGATCGCTTCTTGTTGGATATCGAAACCGAACACTTTTCCTGCATGTCCGACTTGTTCTGCTAGAAAAACGGTGTCATGACCGTTTCCGACGGTTGCGTCGATTGCGATATCACCCGCTTGCAAAACGGACCGAAGCAGCGTTTTGGAAAACGGTAAAATTCGTTCTAAACTCATTTGTTTGCCACCAAGGAATGATAATATTTTCCTTGCCAGCTGTTGCGTCTTTCCAGTTCTTTATCGATGCTGTTTAAAATATGCCATTTTTTTGTACTCCACATCGGACCGATAAGCAGATCGATTGGAGCATCGCCAGTCAATCGATGAATGACCATATCCGGAGGCAAAATTTCGAGCTGATCGGCGACAAGATTGATATAAGTGTCGAAATCCATGAACTCAAGCAGGCCTTTTTCATACTGTTTTACCATCGGTGTTTTGTGCATAAGGTGGAGCAGATGAATCTTGATTCCTTGTATGTCGAGTTGAGCGACCGTTTTTGCGGTTTCCAGCATCATTTCCGGCGTTTCCTGCGGCAGGCCGTTAATGATGTGAGTGACGACTTCGATATTGTGTTTACGCAATTTTTCCACGCCTTCAACGAAACAGTCAAAATCGTGGGCGCGGTTGATTAATTCGGCAGTTTTTTCATGAACCGTCTGCAATCCGAGTTCAACGATCAGATATGTTCTTTCATTCAGTTCCGCTAGATATTCCACGACATCATCCGGCAGGCAGTCCGGTCTTGTTGCAATCGAAAGACCGATTACGCCTTCCTGTTTTAAAATGACTTCGTATTTTTCCCGCAGTTTATCAACAGGCGCGTACGTATTCGTAAAGGCCTGGAAATAACCGATATATTTTCCTTCCGGCCATTTTTTGTGCATTCGTTCTTTCACTTTTTTAAACTGCGTTTCCAGATCGTCCCGGCGATCGCCTGCGAAATCGCCTGATCCGCTTGCGCTGCAAAACGTGCATCCCCCGTATGCGACTTTCCCGTCCCGGTTTGGACAGTCAAAACCGCCGTCGAGCGGCACTTTAAAGACTTTCGTTTTAAATTTATCGCGAAAATATTGATTGAGCGAATAATAACGTTTTGAACCAAAATGTTTTGGAATAAAATCCATGCGATTCACCTTTTCTACAATTGACTTTAAGTTTCTTCTGGATTGTATCATGAAATTTTGCGTTTGTTCAAACGTTTCAGCAATGAAACAACGAAACTAGTGAATTTTTTTACTTTATGTTAACATAATGTTACAATGTAAACTAATTTTAAAAGGTGGGGAGGAAAACAAAACATGCAGCCAAAGTATATTACAAGCATCGATAAAGTTACGCAACTGTCGGAAGAAGAACGTGAAAAGTTAAAACCGATTACAGAAAAGTTCGTGTTCCGCGTCAATGATTACTATTTGAATTTAATAAATTGGGATGACCCGAATGATCCGATTCGCAAACTTGTGATTCCGAATGAAAAAGAATTGTCTGATTACGGCAGATGGGATGCTTCAGATGAAGATACAAACTACGTCGTTCCAGGTTGTCAGCATAAATATAAAACAACAGCATTGCTGGTTGTTTCAGAAGTATGCGGTGCATATTGCCGTTTCTGTTTCCGGAAACGTTTGTTTAGAAATGACGTGAAAGAAGCAACGATCGATGTGGAACCAGGTTTGAAGTATATTTCTGAACATCCTGAAATCAATAATGTGCTTCTAACTGGTGGAGACCCACTCATTTTGGCAGCATCACGATTAGATGCGATTTTAGGTCGCCTTCGGGAAATTGATCACGTGAAAATTATTCGCATCGGTTCTAAGCTCCCTGTCTTTAACCCAATGAGAATTTATGAAGATGAAGAATTGCTAAATGTCATTCGCAAATACTCCACACCGGAAAAACGGATTTATATTATGGCTCACGTCAACCATCCACGCGAACTTACAGAAGAAGCCCGCAAAGCATTCCAAGCTCTTCACAATGCTGGCGCAATCATCGTCAATCAAACTCCAGTTTTAAAAGGTATCAATGATGATCCGAAAGTGCTTGGTGAATTGTTAGATAAATTGTCATGGGCTGGTGTTACACCATACTATTTCTTCGTGAATCGTCCGGTACGCGGTAATGAAGATTTCGTTTTAACGTTAGAAGAAATTTATAACATTGTTGAAGAAGCAAAAGCGTTGACTTCTGGTCTTGGTAAACGCGTGCGCTTAGTGATGAGCCATACGTCAGGTAAAATTGAAATCCTTGCGATTAAAGATGGAAAAGCATATTTAAAATATCATCAGTCTCGAGAAGGAAAATACGGAGAATTTATGATTCTCGATTGTCCAAAAGATGCGACTTGGTTTGATGACCTGCCAGGCAATGAAAAATATTGGACAAAACCGAAGAAAAAAATTGCGGAAGTTGTATCTGTTAACGAAATGAGCGATATGCCGCAGAAAAAAAGAAGAAGAGCATAAACAAAAAATATCGATTTCAACTCTCATCCAGTCTACAATCTTTTGATGGATGAGAGTTTTTTGTTATACTATGAAGAAATGAACTCGTTGACATGTTATTATAATAGATAGGACTCATAGTCGCTCGCCGTGAGGGCGAGTTTTCTTGCTTGCCGAATTTTGTACGGATTGAGGAGGGAAACGAATGAGTTTCGATCATCGCACGATTGAAAAAAAGTGGCAAAAATATTGGGAAGAAAATAAAACGTTCAAAACGGAAGAAAACAGTGATAAACCGAAATTTTACGTTTTGGATATGTTTCCGTATCCATCCGGTTCCGGTTTGCACGTCGGTCATCCTGAAGGATATACAGCGACGGATATCATTGCGCGTATGAAACGGATGCAAGGGTATAATGTGTTGCACCCGATGGGTTGGGATGCTTTCGGATTGCCTGCGGAACAGTATGCACTTGATACGGGCAATAATCCGCGTGAGTTCACGAATAAAAACATTGAAAACTTTAAGCGTCAAATTAAATCGCTCGGTTTTTCTTACGATTGGGATCGTGAAATTAATACGACGGATCCGAAATATTACAAATGGACGCAATGGATTTTCTTGCAATTGTATAAAAAAGGACTTGCATATATCGATGAAGTGCCAGTCAACTGGTGCCCGGCTCTTGGAACCGTGCTAGCGAACGAAGAAGTCATCGACGGTAAAAGCGAGCGCGGCGGACATCCGGTCATTCGCAAACCAATGAAACAGTGGGTGCTTAAAATTACGGAATATGCAGACCGTTTGCTTGAAGATTTGGAAGAGCTGGACTGGCCGGAAAGCATTAAAGAAATGCAGCGCAATTGGATCGGCCGTTCGGAAGGAGCCGAGGTCATTTTTGACATCGATGGCCACGACGAAACGATTACCGTCTTTACGACGCGTCCGGATACGTTATTTGGCGCAACGTATATGGTACTTGCTCCAGAACATAAACTTGTTGACAAAATTACAACCGATGAACAAAGAGAAGCTGTTGAAGCGTATAAAAAAGAAATCGAATCCAAAAGCGATTTGGAGCGCACGGAACTATCAAAAGAAAAAACGGGCGTCTTTACGGGCGCTTATGCCATTAACCCGGTCAACGGCAACAAAATCCCGATTTGGATTGCCGACTATGTACTAGTAAGCTACGGCACCGGTGCGATTATGGCAGTACCGGCCCATGACGAACGCGACTATGAATTTGCCAAGAAATTTAACCTGCCAATCATTGAAGTCGTCAAAGGCGGCGATATCGAAAAAGAAGCGTACACGGGCGACGGAGAACATGTCAACTCCGATTTCTTGAACGGATTAAACAAAGAAGATGCGATTAAAAAAATGATCGAATGGCTTGAAGCTAACGGCCGCGGGCAAAGAAAAGTGACATATCGCTTGCGGGACTGGCTCTTTAGCCGCCAGCGCTATTGGGGAGANCCGATTCCAATTATCCATTGGGAAGATGGAACGATGTCACCGGTTGATGAAGATGAATTGCCGCTTCTTCTTCCGGAGATGGACGAAATTAAACCATCGGGAACGGGAGAGTCGCCGCTTGCCAATGCAAAAGACTGGCTGGAAGTTACCGATCCGAAAACGGGCAAAAAAGGCCGCCGCGAAACGAATACGATGCCGCAGTGGGCAGGAAGCTGCTGGTATTATTTACGCTATATCGATCCGCATAACGAT
>JGI1652J44930_10000809_pt1 | contig 11987 bp, 10 predicted proteins | sample NewIslsDNAsample_FD_44930 | JGI IMG/M metagenome (IMG submission 44930)
ACCGCGCCGCCGGCCAGTTCGGCCAGCGCCGGCCCCGGGCGCCAGCGCCCGTCCGGGCCGCGCCGCAGCAGACGGTGCACTTCCAGGCCGACGGCGAGCCGGTGCGCGGTCGCTCTCGGCAAGCCGGTGCGGTTGCACAGTTCGGCAAGCCCGCACGGATCGTCGGCGACGGCGTGCAGGACGGCCACCGCCTTGTCCAAAACTCCGATACCGCTATGCTGTCCCACGTAGCGATACTAACGTCCCGGAATCTGGGAAGTCCACTTCGTGGGAGTGGACCGGTCCCAGATCACAACAGTCGCAACGGGAGCAGCGATGGGAAAAACGCTTGCTGAGAAGGTCTGGGACGCGCACATCGTGCGCCGCGGCGAGGGCGACGAGCCCGACCTGCTCTACATCGACCTGCACCTGGTGCACGAGGTCACCAGCCCGCAGGCCTTCGAAGGACTGCGCCTGGCCGGCCGCAAGGTGCGCCGTCCGGACCTGACTCTGGCCACCGAGGACCACAACGTGCCGACGGTCGGTCTGGAGCTGCCGATCGCCGACCCGGTCTCCCGCACCCAGGTGGAAACCCTGCGCAAGAACTGCGCGGACTTCGGCATCCGGCTGCATCCCATGGGCGACACCGAGCAGGGCATCGTGCACGTGGTCGGCCCGCAGCTGGGATTGACGCAGCCGGGCACGACGGTCGTCTGCGGTGACAGCCACACCTCGACGCACGGCGCGTTCGGCGCGCTGGCCTTCGGCATCGGCACTTCCGAGGTCGAGCACGTGCTGGCCACCCAGACCCTCCCGTTGAAGCCGTTCAAGACGATGGCCATCAACGTCGAGGGAACGCTGCGGCCGGGGGTCACCAGCAAGGACATCATCCTGGCCATCATCGCCAAGATCGGCACCGGTGGCGGGCAGGGCTACGTGCTGGAGTACCGCGGTGAAGCGATCCGCCAGCTGTCCATGGAAGCCCGCATGACGATCTGCAACATGTCGATCGAGGCGGGTGCCCGGGCCGGCATGATCGCCCCGGACGAAACCACCTTCGCCTACNTGAAGGGCCGGCCGCACGCCCCGCAGGGCGCCGAGTGGGACGCCGCGGTCGAGTACTGGAAGACCCTGCGCACCGATGACGACGCCGTCTTCGACCGCGAAGTCACCATCAACGCCGACGAGCTGACCCCCTACGTCACTTGGGGAACCAACCCCGGCCAGGGCCTGCCGCTCAGCGAGCGGGTTCCGGACCCGGAGCAGATGGCCGACGAGGCCGAGCGGCTGGCGGCGGAGAAGGCGTTGGCGTACATGGACCTCAAGCCGGGGACCCCGCTGCGGGACATCGCTGTGGACACCGTCTTCCTCGGCTCCTGCACCAACGGCCGGATCGAAGACCTGCGGGCCGCTGCGGAGGTCTTGAAGGGGCGCAAGGTGGCCTCCGGGGTGCGGATGCTGGTGGTCCCCGGGTCGATGCGGGTCCGCAAGCAGGCCGAGGAGGAAGGCCTCCACGAGATTTTCACCGCGGCGGGCGCTGAATGGCGTTCGGCGGGCTGTTCGATGTGCTTGGGCATGAACCCGGACCAGCTGACCCCGGGGGAGCGCAGCGCTTCCACCTCGAACCGCAACTTCGAGGGACGCCAGGGCAAGGGTGGCCGCACGCACCTGGTTTCCCCGCTGGTGGCCGCGGCCACCGCGGTCCGCGGCACGCTGTCTTCGCCGGAAGACCTCGACTGAGCCGGCGAATGGCTCAACCAGTGATCCAGTCCACAGCCACGACGCACAACACCCATCGGGAGCAGTGACATGGAACCGTTCAAAAAACACACCGGGGTCGGCGTCCCGCTCCGGAGGTCCAANGTAGACACCGACCAGATCATCCCGGCGGTCTACCTCAAACGGGTCGCCCGGACCGGTTTCGAGGACGCCCTGTTCTCCGCCTGGCGCGCGGACCCGGACTTCATCCTGAACCAGGAGCCTTTCCGGAACGGGAGCGTGCTGGTCGCCGGGCCCGACTTCGGCACCGGCTCGTCCCGGGAGCACGCCGTCTGGGCGCTGAAGGACTACGGTTTCCGCGTCGTGATCTCCTCCCGGTTCGCTGACATCTTCCGGGGGAACGCGGGCAAGCAGGGGCTGCTGGCCGCCCAGTGCGAGCAGTCCGATGTGGAACTGCTCTGGAAGGTGCTGGAGAACCACCCCGGCACCCAGGTGACGGTCGACCTGGAAGAGCGAACCGTGCAGGCCGAGGACCTCACCGTGCCGTTCAGCATCGACGACTACACCCGCTGGCGGCTGATGGAAGGCCTCGACGACATCGGTCTGACGCTGCGACACGTAGAGATGATCGACACTTTTGAGAAGCAGCGGCCGAGCTTCAAGCCGACCACCCTGCCGCCGCGCACGGCATAGCTGGTTTCCCCGGTGGATCAAGTTTTTCCTTGCGAGCAAAGGAAAAACTTTCCACCGGGGATAACCGGTCAGTCCCTCCCCCGCTTAACGGCACCTGTTGGGCCGCTTTCCGATTGCCGGCGCTTCAATGAAAAAATGAGGCGTGGNGAATGGCATTTGCCTGTCTGTGGCTTTACCGTTGACACACGAGTCGGCCCAATGGGGCCGTTGTTGTGTCCTGGGAGGGACTGAAAGTGAACAAGGCCCAACTGATCGAGGCTCTGGCAGAACGTCTCGGAGACAAGAAGACCGCTAGCCAGGCAGTGGAAAATGTTGTGGACATCATCGTCCGCAACGTCAACAAGGGCGAGAAGGTCAACATCACTGGTTTCGGGGTTTTCGAAAAGCGCGCTCGCGCGGCCCGCACCGCCCGCAATCCCCGTACCGGTGAAACCGTCAAGGTCAAGAAGACCAACGTGCCCGCATTCCGCGCCGGTACTCAGTTCAAGGAAGTCGTCGCCGGCAAGCGGAAACTGCCCCGGGTGTCCAGCCTGAAGGCTGCCACCACCCGTGGTGCCACCACCCGCACCGTGGCCGGCACCAAGGCGAAGTCCACCACCACCCGGTCGACCAAGGCCAGCACCGCCAAGGCCGGCACCACCAAGGCGGGCACCAAGGCCAGCACCGCGAAGGCGAGCACCGCGAAGGCCAGCACCGCGAAGCGCTCCACCCGCTCGACCGCGGCGAAGTCCACGGCGGCGAAGTCGACCACGGCTCGGAGCACCACCAAGCGCGCTACCGCGGCCAAGAGCACTCCGAAGACCGCGGCCAAAACCAAGTCCACGGCCAAGGCTTCGGCCAGCAAGTCGACCCGGCCGTCCACCCGGAAGACGACGAGCCGCAAGTCCACGAAGAAGTGAGCGTTCGCTTCCGAGCGATTCCCAGTGGACTGTGTGAGCGGGCAGCGTTATAGCCCTATCGGGGCGTTAGGCTGCCCGCTCATTGCATTTCCGGCGTGGTTGCCCGCACAATTCCGACCACGCCGAAACGACGCCAGAACGGCCTCTACCGAGCGGTAAGCCCCGCGCCGGGGGGATTTGCCTCCCCGGCGGAGGAAAAGGCGTGTGCGGCGGGCTCAGCGGCCCGCAGAGCGCTCCGTCCGGTGGTTCAGTCCGCGGTCGCCGGCAGCGGGCTCGGCAAGTAGTCGGCCGCCGCCAATTCCAGTGCCGGTGCACCGTCGTTCCGCGACCCGCTCCGACGGAATGTCAGCGTCCACACACTGGCTTTTTTGCTGGCTATCTCCCCGAGCACCAAACCGCTGCTGTCGGCCAATCGGGCAATCAAATCCGGAATGACGCCGCCCTGGCTGCACACCACCGCCGGACCATTCCCGGCCGCAATGGCCAGCATCCGGTCCACAGCAGCTCGCGGATCGCGGCGGTAGTCCTCTTCCGCGAACACCGGCTCCCGGTTTATCTCAATTCCGAGGTTCTCGGCCACGGGGGCCACGGTTTGCGTGCACCGAACTCGAGGCGCGGAATACATCCGCTTCGGGTTGTACAGCGGCAGCAGCGCGGCCAGCGCGTCCCGCTGCCGGAGACCGGCTTCGCTCAGCGGTCGGGCGTCGTCATCACCGGACCACTCGGAGCGGTTGCCGGCTTTCGCGTGCCGCACCAGCAGAACCGTGGCGGAGTCGACCGGCAGTTGCTCGAACGCGTCCAGGACCACCGAGTCCTGCCGGTAGCTGAGCAGTTCCCGGGCCTGCGGAACCGGAAGCCACCGCAGTTCATCCACTTCGCTGTTCGGCACGAACGCCCCGCTCGTCGCCCGGGCGGCGAAGTAGTCCACGGTCTTGCCGACCGGCTTCCCGGACTTGCCCGGAACTTGGTAGCTGATCCGGGTCAAGAACCGGTTGAGCACACCGCGGAACCCGGTTTCCTCCTGGGTCTCCCGCACGGCGGCGTGCGGCGGCAGTTCCCCGGGGTCGAGCTTCCCCTTCGGCAGNGACCAGTCGTCGTAGTGCGGTCGGTGCACCACGGCGATTTCCACCCCGNTGTTCCCGCACCGCCACAGCACGACCCCCGCGGCCCGGATCAACGTGGGCTGGGCGGCGGCCGGATCCGCCAGTGGGCTCTCCTCCTGCGGTACTGGCTGGTTGTCCGTTGACGCCATCACGACACCTGAGCTCCGTGCAGCCGAATCATGTTCACCTGGTGGTCGCGCACTTGTTCTTCTCCGCGCGGGAAGGCTTCCCAATCGCCCTTGGCGTTCATCACCCAGCACCGGGTGGACGGGTGCAGGGCCGAATCCAGGACCGCCTTGAGCTTGGCGGTCAGCTTCGGGTCGGTCACCCGGACCTGCGTCTCGATGCGGCGGTCCAGGTTGCGGTGCATCATGTCGGCGCTGCCGATCCAGTACTCGTCGATGCCGATGAAGTGGAATATCCGGGAGTGCTCCAGGAATCGGCCGAGGATCGACCGGACTTCGATGTTCTCGCTGAGCCCCTCCACCCCGGCTCGCAGGGAGCAGATGCCGCGCACCACGATCTGCACCGGCACACCGGCCTGGGAAGCGCGGTACAGCGAGTCGATGATCTGCTCGTCGACCAGCGAGTTCACCTTCATCCGGATGCCGCAGGAGAGCCCTTGGCGGGCGCGGGCGGTCTCGGCTTCGATCCGCTCCACGATCCCGTTGCGGATGCCCTGCGGGGACACCAGGATCCGCCGGTACTGGCTGTGCCGGGCGTAGCCGGTCAGCACGTTGAACAGGTCGGTGAGGTCGGCGCCGATCTCCGGGGAGGCGGTCAGCAGCCCGAGGTCCTCGTACTGGCGGGCGGTTTTCGGGTTGTAGTTGCCGGTGCCGAGGTGGCAGTAGCGGCGGATGGTCGAGCCTTCCTGCCGCACCACCAAGGCGATCTTGCAGTGGGTTTTGAGGCCCACCAGGCCGTAAACCACGTGCACGCCGGCCCGCTCCAGCGTTCGCGCCCACTGGATGTTGGCCTGCTCGTCGAACCGGGCCTTCAACTCGACCAGCGCGACGACCTGCTTGCCGGCTTCGGCGGCGTCGATCAGGGCGTTGACGATCGGCGAATCGCCCGAGGTGCGGTACAGCGTCTGCTTGATCGCCAGCACGTTCGGGTCCGCGGCGGCCTGTTCGATGAACCGCTGCACCGAAGTGGAGAACGAGTGGTACGGGTGGTGCAGCAGCACGTCGCCTTCCCGCAGAGTGGCGAAGATGCTCTTCGGACCTTCGGTGAAGGCCGGGTGGGTCGCGGGCACGAAAGCCCGGCTCTTCAGGTCCGGTCGCTGTAACTGGGCCAGCTGGAACAGGCAGGACAGGTCCAGCAGGCCCTTGACCTCCACCACGTCGTGCCGGTCCACTTCCAGTTCGCGCAGCAGGAGTTCGAGCATGTGCTCGCTCATGGTGTCGGTGACTTCCAGCCGCACCGGCGGACCGAACCGGCGGCGCGCCAGCTCCCGCTCCATGGCCTGCAGCAGGTCCTCGTCGCGGTCTTCCTCGACTTCCAGGTCCGCGTTGCGGGTCACCCGGAACACGTGGTGCTCGGTCACCTGCATGCCGGGGAAGAGCCGGTCCAGGTGCGCGGCGATGAGCTCCTCCAGCGGCAGGAAGGTGGCCTGCTCGCTTTCCCGTTCGTCCTCCAGGCGGATCAGCCGGGGCACGTTCGCCGGGACCTTGACCCGGGCGAAGCGCCGGATACCGGCTTCCGGATCGGCCACGGTGACCGCGAGGTTCAGCGAAAGCCCGGAGATGTAGGGGAACGGGTGCGCCGGGTCCACCGCCAGCGGGGTGAGCACCGGGAAGATCTGGTCCTGGAAGTAGTCGGTGAGCTTGCGCTGGTCGGCGGCGTCGAGGTCCGCCCAGGAGACGATGCGGATGCCCTGCTCTTCCAGTTCGGGAACCAGCTCGTCCAGGAAGATCCGGCTCAGCTTCTCCATCAAGTCCTGGTTGCGGGCGGAAATCCGCACCAGCTGCTCGTGCGGGGTGAGACCGTCCGCACTGCGGACCGACAGCCCGGTTTCCTCCCGGCGTTTGAGCCCGGCCACCCGCACCATGTAGAACTCGTCCATGTTCGACGAGAAGATCGCCAGGAACTTCGCCCGTTCCAGCAGCGGCTGCGACCGGTCCTCGGCCACCGCCAGCACCCGGGCGTTGAAATCCAGCCAGGACAGTTCGCGGTTCAGGTAGCGGTCCTCGGGCAGGTCGTTGCTGGCCGCTGCCCGGGTGACGGCGGGGGGAGCCGAGGGGACCCGGGCGCCGGAGAGCTGCACCGACCCCGTGGCCGCCCGGTTGCTGGGCCGCGGGGCCGGTTTCGGCGAGCGGCGCGCGGACGGGCGTCTTCTCCGGTGGCCGGTGGACGGATCGCTGCTGTCGGTGCTCACCCCACCATTGTCACCCATTTCACGGCCGTTCCGACCGGTGAATGCTGTGCTGGTCATCTTCCGGCCAGCACCGCGGCGGTGCGCGGGCCCACGCCCAGGGCGCGGGCCGCGGCCAAGTCCTCGGCGGTGTCCACGTCGCAGCGCAGGGATTCCCACGGACCGCGCAGCTCCTTGGCGCCCGAACCGGTGTGCGCGAGGGCCGAACCCGGCCCGAAACGGGGGTCCAGCGGCTGCCCGGTGGCCGCCAGCAGCAGCGTGGTGCCGGTGCCGTGCCGGTCGGGGCAGAACGCCCGCTCGTCCCCGGCAGCCTGCAGCGCCCGCTCCAGCTCGGCGGTGCGCAACGCGGGCAGATCGGCCTGCAAGGCCCCGATCCGGCCCGGGGGACGACCGGTTTCCCGCAATTGTTCGGCGGCGCACCGCAGCGCGGCGTTCAACCCGCGCCCCGGGAGGTCCGCCAGCACGTCGATCCCGGTCGAACCGAGCGCGGCCGCCAAGTCCGGATCGGAGGTCACCGCGATGACTTCGCGGACCCCGCGGGCCCGGCGGGCGGCGGTCACCGTGTCCAGCACCACTGCCGTGACCAGCTCGGCGTGCGCCTGGGCCGCGCCCCTGGTGACGCTGCGCAGCCTCGACTTCGCCGCGTGCAGCGGTTTGACCGGGACCAGTAGGTATGAACCTGCGGGCACCCCGCCATCTTGCCCGCTCCTCCGCCGCGGTGGGTCGGGCGGGCCTGGGAAGGCGGAACTCCGGAACCGGGCGAGCGGTTAATACTTCCCGGACGGCCAGCAGGTAATTTGGCTGCCGCCCCCCGAGCGAAAAGGAGTTGTCGTGACGGAACCCAGGAGTCTTCGACGACAGCGGAAGCAGACCTGTGAGACGGTGCACGGCTCCGGGAAGCTGTGGCTCGGTTTGGCCAGGACCACGTTCTACCCGATCACCGGTGCGCTGGGGCGCACCCGGGTTTCGGGGATGAGCAACATCCCGGCGACCGGACCGGCGCTGCTGGTGATGAACCACGTGTCGCACCTGGACCCGGTCTACGACGCGGTCACCGTGCACCGGGCGGGGCGCATCCCGCGCTTCTTGGCGAAGAACACCCTGTGGGACGTTCCGGTGTTGCGCAACATCATGCTCGGCACCGGCCAGATCCCGGTCTTCCGGGGCACCTCGGACGCCCAGAAGAGCTTGCGGGAAGCCCACCGCGGCCTGGCCGACGGCAAGGTGATCCTGATCTACCCGGAGGGGACCATCACCAAGGACCCCGCGGGTTGGCCGATGACGCCGAAGGTCGGGGTGGCCCGGCTGGCGCTGAGCAACGACGTGCCGGTGGTCCCGGCGGCTCGGTGGGGCACCCGGGACATCTACGACCACTACCAGAAGAAGTTCCAGCCGTTCCCGCGCAAGGAAGTCACCATCAAGTTCGGTGAACCGGTGGACCTGTCCAGCTACCGCGGCAAGGGCAAGGAGGAGGACAAGGGGACGTTGCAGGAGGTGACCCGGCTCCTGATGCTCCGGGTGCGAGAACTGCTCGCGGAGATCCGGGGCGAACAACCTCCCGCGGAGTTCTTCGACCCGCGGAACGCGAAGCGGAGCGGCAATGGCGCGGCCTGAGCGCATCGCGGTGCTGGGCGCCGGTTCCTGGGGGACCGCCTTCGCCAAGGTGCTCGCCGACGCGGGGTGCGAAACCGTGTTGTGGGCGCGGCGCAAGGAAGTCGCGGTGGCGGTGAACGAAACCCGGTGCAACCCCGACTACCTGCCGGGGGTGGACCTGCCCGCCGGGTTGCGCGCCACCGACGACGCGGCCGAGGCGCTGCGCGGGGCGGAAGCCGTGGTGCTCGCCGTGCCCAGCCAAACGCTGCGGGAGAACCTCGCCGAGTGGCGGCCGCTGCTGCCCGCGGGGGCTACTTTGGTCAGCTTGGCCAAGGGGGTGGAGCTGAGCACGCTCAAGCGGATGAGCGAAGTGGTCAGCGAAGTGGCCGACGTCCCGCTGGCGCAGGTGGCGGTGGTCTCTGGCCCCAACCTGGCGAAGGAGGTGGCCGCGGAGCACCCGGGCGCGACCGTCGTCGCGTGCTTGGACCACGAGCGGGCGACCGCGCTGCAGCAGAGCTGCTCCACCCCGTACTTCCGGCCCTACACCAACACCGATCTGGTCGGTGTCGAACTGGCCGGCGCGTGCAAGAACGTGATCGCCCTGGCTTGCGGGATCGCCGTCGGCCTCGGCTACGGCCACAACACGATGTCCTCTTTGATCACTCGCGGGTTGGCCGAAACGACCCGGTTGGGCGTGGCGCTGGGGGCGGAACCGAAGACCTTCGCCGGATTGGCCGGCATGGGGGACATGGTGGCCACCTGCATGTCGCCGTTGTCCCGCAACCGGNCCTTCGGCGAGCGGCTCGGCCGCGGGGAAACCCTGCAGCAGGCGCAGCAGGCCACGCACGGGCAAGTGGCCGAAGGCGTCAAGTCGTGCTCGTCGATCCGACAGCTCGCCGACCGGTACGGGGTGGAGATGCCGATCACCGAGGTGGTGTACCGGGTTTGCCACCGCGGGCTCGGTCCGGCACCAGCGGCCGCAGAACTGCTCGGCCGAGAGCACAAGCCGGAATGAGCCGGCGGGAAGGAGAGACCTTGTTCGGTGACGGCACCCGGTGCGTGCACGGCGGACAGTCCACACCTGCTCCGGGAGCTCCGCTGCACCCCGGACCGGTCTTCGCGGCGCCGTACCACCTCGGTGGCGCCGATTCGCAGGGCGCCGACCACTACGGCCGGGCCGGAAATCCGACGTGGCGCGCGCTGGAAGCCGCGATCGGCGATCTCGACGGCGGGCGCTGCGTGCTGCTGCCGTCCGGAATGGCCGCGGTGAGCACCTTGCTGCACACCGTGCTGCGCAACGGCGACGGCCTGGTGCTGCCCAGCGACGGCTACTACGCGACCCGGGAGTTCGTCCGGGAGGAGTTGGGCGGCCTGGGCTTGCGCGTCCGGGAAGTCCCGACCGCGGGCCCGTGGGAGGACGACGTCTTCGACGGGGTCCGGCTGGTGCTGTTGGAGACCCCGTCGAACCCGGNGCTGGACGTCTGCGACATCGCCGCCCTGGCGGAGCGGGCGCACGCGGCGGGCGCTTTGCTGGCGGTGGACAACACGACGGCGACACCGCTGGGGCAGCGTCCGCTCGAGTTGGGCGCGGACATCGTGATCGCCAGCGACACCAAAGCCCTGTCCGGCCACAGCGATCTGTTGATGGGGCACATCTCGGTGCGGGACCCCGAACTCGCCGACCGGTTGGTGCGAGCCCGCACCCTGTTCGGTTCGATACCGGGGCCGTTCGAGACCTGGCTGGTGCACCGCAGCCTCGGAACGCTCGACTTGCGCCTGGCCCGGCAGGAGGCCAACGCCGCGGCGCTGGTGGAAGCCCTGCGGGACCACCCGCGGGTGTCCGGGCTGCGCTGGCCGGGGGATCCGCGGGACCCGGCGCACCAGGTGGCGAAGCGGCAAATGCGGCGCTGGAACGGGGTTTTCCGGTTCGAATTGGCCGATGCCCGGGCGGTGGAGGAGTTCGTCCAGCGCAGTGAACTGGTCGTGGCGGCCACCAGCTTCGGCGGTTTGCACAGCACCGTGGACCGGCGGGCGCAGTGGGGAGATCCGGTTCCGGACGGCTTCGTCAGGTTTTCCGCCGGCTGCGAGGATTCCGCTGACCTGGTGGCGGACGTGCTGCGAGCCCTCGGCTGAACGGGCGTCCGCCCACCCGGGCCCCACGGCGGTGTGAGATGGCCGCGCTCCGCTTGACGCGACCGGCGCGCGGCTGCTTTTCTACCCGGCGTGTTGTTGCGCGCAGTAGTCAGCGAAGCGGGGCATGGTCGGGTCCGTCCTGCTGCTCGCGCGCTGTGTTGTTGTCCTTCGTGCTGTTCGTGCTGACCGAATTCCCCTTCCCCGCAGCCCGGTTGAGCACCGCGGCTCGTCTCCGCATCCCACGAAGGACTTCCCATGTTCGCCGTACCACCGAACACGGTGGCCTTGCCAGCTGATTTGGCCATCGCGCATCCTGCCCGCATCGCCTTGGAGTTCGCCGCCCGGCGCGACCGGTGGGCGCACCTGCTCCGGTACGACCCGGACCAGCGTTGGGCGGGCCTGTTGGAGCGCACCGACGGCTACGAGGTGTGGCTGTTGAGCTGGTTGCCCGGTCAGCGAACGGAGCTGCACGAGCACGGCCCGGCGACCGGAGCGTTCACATTGATCACCGGTGCGCTCACCGAGCGGGTGGTGCGCGGGGTCGAGGTCATCCACCAACTGGTGGCCGGTCAGACGCGGGTTTTCGCCCCCGGGTACGTGCACCAGGTGCGCAACGCCGGCACGGACCCGGCGGTGAGCATCCACGTGTACCGGCCGAGCCGCCACCACCGGCCCGTTCCCGGTCCGCTGCCCGCGCTGGAAGCGGATGACACCTGCTCTTGCCGAGCTCGTCGGGAGCGGTGATCGCGGAGCGGCCGTTTCGTTGCCCTCCCAGCGACCCGTTTCCCGTCCACAGTGATCCCGGACGGAGGACGCGGAAGTCGTGCTGGGTGGTTCGGGTGGGCGACGAGCGCGGGGTGGGATTCCCGGTCTCCTGAGCGGTTCCGGGGGAAGGTCCGCGCCGGGAACGCGCGCCCCGGTGGACGACCGCGGCGGTGCGCCGCTCGGTTTTCGCCGCCACCGCGGGGATTTCCCGGTCGCCGTGGAGGAACCGGTGGTGTTCCCGGGAGGGTCCGGAGCGGCTGCCGCGTTCGCTGCGGCCAGCACGGGGCTGCGCGGGAGGGCGTGATCGGAAGTCGCCCACCGGACGGGGGAATCCGGCGAGTGGCATCATCGAGGGGCGGATTGAGGAGCTCTGCGAAATGCCACCTGCTGTGCCGGCGATGCGTTCCCCGCTGCTGGAGCTGGCCGTCGAACTGCGCCGCGAAGATCCCCGGCCGCTGGCCGTGCAGCTCGCCGACGCACTGCGGCACGCAGCGGTGGTCGGGCAACTGCGCGGTGGCGACCGGCTGCCCTCCACCCGGTCGCTGGCCAAGCACCTGGGGGTGAGCCGCACCGTCACCGCTGCCGCGTACGAACAGCTGCACGCCGAGGGGTGGATCGCCGGTCGTCGCGGCTCGGGCACCTACGTCACCACCGCACCGCCCGGCAGTCGCCCGGTCCCGCGGCACGTCGCGGTGGACGCCCAGCGCTCGCCGGCCGAACCGCTGGTGA
>JGI1652J44930_10000810_pt1 | contig 11971 bp, 12 predicted proteins | sample NewIslsDNAsample_FD_44930 | JGI IMG/M metagenome (IMG submission 44930)
ACGCTGCTGATGGTGTCCGGGATTCCCTACGATTCCGAGGAGGCCTTGGCCATCACCGGGGCCATCACCGCGCTGATGACCGGCACCGCCTACGTCACCTCGGCGGAAATGGCCAAAGAGCTGGGGCCCTTCAAGGCGTTCCCCGTCAACCGGGAGCACATGCTCAGGGTGATCCGCAATCACCGCCGTGCGGCCTACAACGCACCGGAGGAGGAGTATGAAGGATTGACCATCAAGCCGATGGGAATTCATCCGACGAAATGTCCCCCGGATCTGCTCAAGGCCGCGCGAGAGAGCTGGGATGAAGCCCTGGAAATGGGTGAAAAATACGGCTATCGCAACGCGCAGACCACCCTCATCGCGCCCACGGGAACGATCGGCCTGCTGATGGATTGCGACACCACCGGCATCGAGCCCGATTTTGCCCTGGTCAAATTTAAAAAGCTGGCGGGCGGAGGATATTTCAAGATCGCCAACCGGTCGATCCGTCCCGCCCTCAAGAACCTCGGTTACAGCCCCGAGCAGATCGAGGACATTCTCCGGTACGTGATGGGAACCCTCTCCCTGGAGGGAGCGCCCCACATCAACCGGGAGACGCTCAAGGAAAAGGGGTTCACCGACGAGGATCTGGAAAAGGTGGAGAAGGCCCTGCCCACGGTGTTTGAGCTTCCCTACGCCTTCAACGTGTGGATCTTGGGGGAAGAGTGCCTGAAGCGGCTGGGATTCAAGCCGGAAGAGTACCGTGCTCCGGGGTTCAACCTGCTGAAGGAGCTGGGATTCAGCCAGCGGGAGATCGATGAAGCCAATGACGTGATCTGCGGGATGATGACCATCGAAGGGGCGCCGCACCTGAAGGAGGAACATTATCCCGTCTTTGACACGGCCAATCCCTGCGGCAAACACGGGAAACGGTTCATTCACTACATGGGTCACCTGCGGATGATGGCCGCGGCCCAATCCTTCCTGAGCGGCGCGATCTCCAAGACGATCAACATGCCCGCCGACGCCACCGTGGACGACATTCTGGACGCCTACGAGCAGGGATGGCGTCTGGGGCTGAAAGCCGTGGCGCTTTATCGGGACGGTTCGAAGAGCTCGCAACCGCTGAATGCCCGGAGTGAGAACAGAGAGGATGAAGAAGCGGAGGCGCTTTCCTCCGGCGTCCCCGCCGCCGCGACGAAGCTGACGGAAATTTACGCGACGGGACACGTGCCCAGCGTCCGTCGCCGACTTCCCCGCAAGCGGGATGGATTCACGCAGGAAGCGCGGATTGCCGGCCAGAAGATTTTCGTCCGCACAGGGGAATACGAAGATGGTTCCCTCGGAGAGATTTTCATCGACATGCACAAGGCGGGCAGCACGATGCGGGGGCTGTTGGACGCCTTTGCCGTGGCGGTGTCCCTCGGCCTGCAGCACGGTGTGCCGCTGGAGAAGTATGTCGATTCGATGACTTTCACCCGGTTTGAACCGGCGGGACCGGTGGATCACCCCAACATCAAGATGGCAACGTCGGTCATCGATTACGTTTTCCGGATGCTCGGGATGGAGTATCTGGGCCGGACCGACTTTGTGCAGGTTCCGCCGAAGAAGGAAGAACTGAGAATGTACGCCAACCGCTTCAAGAAGGAGCGGGTCCGCCGGAAAGAGCAGGAGGCGGCGGATGCCCGGGCGAGTCAGGAATTGGATCAGGGATACAGAGAGGTGACCGGAAGCCTCGCGGGAGAGGAGCGGGGCGGCGTGACTCCCCAGGACAATCTGGATGCGATTCGGGCCAGCAGCGGCGCCCCCCTGTGCATCGAATGCGGAGGCATGACCAAGCGCAACGGTTCCTGCTATGTCTGCCTCGATTGCGGGGCGACCACCGGTTGTTCCTGAAGAAAACGTCCGTGCCCGTGCCGATTTCCGGCACGGGGCTCTCTTTTTAAGGATCGATTTTTTCCCACACCGCTTCGGCGATGATCCGGTGCCCCTCTCCGTTGGGATGGATCGGGTTTCCCCCGAACAGCCGGTAATCGGAAAGGGTGCCCGTCCGGTAGCCGTNAATCAGGAAGGGTTCCTTTCCCAAGAAACGATCGCAGATGTCGACGACGGGAACGTTCCACCGGGCGGCCACCCCGTCGATGATGGCGTTCATTTCGCGCACCCATCGGACGGCCAGGGGAGACAGGGGGAAGGGATTGTACAGGTTGAGAACAAGCAGGGGACCGGGGTTTGCGCGGCGAATCATGCCGATCAGATTGTTCAGATTGAGACTGTATAGGTGCAGGGAGCGGGGGATCGCGTCCGGTCGGCGGAGGAGGTTCATTTTCAGATAGGCGTGGAGAAGGTCGTTTCCCCCGATGCAGAGCGTCATCAGATCCGCCCGCCGGAGAGCGGACCGAAAAAAGGGAGAGAAGGTCATGTAAAACAGGAGATCACCGCTGGTTGCCCCTTTTTTTCCGCAGTTGGCAACCCATACGCGCGGAATGCGGGAACCGAGACGAAAGCCCAGCAGTTCCACATAGCCGCGCCGGTGAGGAGCATTGTAACCCGCCGTGATCGAATCGCCGAAGGCCACGTAATGAAAGGGTCTCAATCGCGTTCTCCCCTTTCCCCCGAAGGCGTCAGGAACAGGTCCCCGGAAGCATGCGTTCGATGACGGGGATGTGAGAAAAAGGGGCGCTTCGGATAAGCAAAGCGCCCCTCTGCGTCCGGTGGGATGGTTTGCAGCGCTTTGTGGCGGAAGGTTCTTCCCTTCCCGCTGTTGTTGAACCGTTGCTTCAGGATATTTTATGATGGGGAAGGCAGCGGAGACAGGGCAGTTGTTGCCCGTTTCAGCCGATTCCGGCGCGCATGATGGCCGGCCGTTTCGGGTAAGGAGATGTTGAGTTGTCTCGTTTTGACGGCCGCCCTTTACGAATCCGGTGGAAGGACGGGGTATGGCAAGTGGCGATATTTGCGATCAGCGATCTTCATCTTTCCTTCAACAAACCGACGGGATTGTTCGATGTGGATCATGAGAAAGACGTGTACAAGCCGATGGACGTTTTCGGATGGGAGCGCCATTACGAGAAAATCCGCGATGCCTGGCTGGAGACGGTGGGGGAAGAGGACACCGTGTTGATTCCCGGGGATATCAGCTGGGGCATGAAGTTGGAGGAGGCGCGCCACGATTTCGAGTGGATCTCCCAGCTTCCGGGACGAAAGGTGATGTCCCCCGGCAATCATTGCTATTACGCCCAGAGCAAAAAAAAGGTGCGGCAGGCCCTGCCGGAGGGCATGGAATGGATCGACGCGGACTACACCGTCGTCGAGGGAGTGGCCGTCGCCGGCACAAGGGGTTGGATCCTTCCCGGGGACAGGTACTGGGATGAGGAACGGGACCGGAAAATCTACGAGCGGCAGGTGGGCCGCCTTCGACTGGCGCTGGAGGCGGCGGCGCGGAATTGTCCCGACCTGCCCCGGGTGGCGATGCTTCACTTTCCCCCGGTCACGCGCAAAATCACCGCTTCCGGTTTTCTGGAGGTGATGAAGGAGTTTGATGTGCAAACCTGCGTTTACGGCCATTTGCACGGGGAAGCCCACAAGGAGTCGGTGGAAGGCGAGTTTGAGGGAATCTACCTTCAGCTGGTTTCCTGCGATTATCTGAACTTTCGTCCCGTTCCCCTCCATTTGGAGGCGGCATCCGCCCGCTGACCCGTCAAAGGGTCAAGGGGACGGCCTGCCGCACTTTCTCCACCAGGACCCCTTCTTCGATCAGCCGTGCGGCTTCTTCGATGTCGGGGGTTCCTTCCCGGTCCTCCGTCAAGGGGGGAACGCGGTCGCGGAGCAGGCGATGGGCGATTCGGGTTCCCAATCCCGGCGTTTTTCCGGCGAATTCCAACGCCTGGGCGGCGCACAGGTATTCGATGGCCAACACCCGGGTCACGTTGTGCACGACCGATTGCAGTTTTCTGGCGCCGATGGCCCCCATGCTCACATGATCCTCCTGGTTGGCGGAGGAAGGAATGGAATCGACGGAAGCCGGGTGACAGAGGGTTTTGTTTTCCGACACCAGGGAGGCTGCCACGTACTGCAGGATCATGTAACCCGAATGCAGGCCGCCCCTGCGGGTGAGAAAGGGAGGGAGACCGCTCAAGTTCGGGTTGACCAGCCGTTCTGTCCTGCGTTCGGAAATGTTGGCCAGCTCCGCCAGGGCGATGGCCAGAAAATCGGCGGCGAGGGCAACGGGCTGACCGTGGAAATTTCCTCCCGAAATCACCAGATCCTCCTCGGGAAAGAGGAGGGGATTGTCCGTGGCCGCGTTCATCTCCCGTGTGATCACGCTCTCCACATACCGGAAAGCATCCTTGGAAGCGCCGTGAACCTGGGGCATGCACCGCAGACTGTAGGCGTCCTGTACGCGTTTTTGTCCGGGCCGGCTGACCAATTGGCTTTCGCGAATCAACGAGCGCAAGTTGTCCGCGGTGACGATCTGTCCCCGGTGCCCCCGCACTTTTTGCAGGAGGGGATGAAAGGCCTGGGGGATGCCGCCGAGGGCTTCCAGGGTCATCGCTCCGATAATGTCGGCGGAGAGCAAAAGCCGCTTGGAAGCGACCAATGCCAAAGCGGCCAAACTGGTCATCATCTGGGTTCCGTTGATCAGGGCCAGCCCCTCCTTGGCCTCCAGTTGAACAGGGGACAGTCCGGCCANACGGAGGGCCTGGTCGGACGGCATCCGCTCTCCCCGGTACCACACTTCCCCCTTGCCGAGAAGGGGAAGGGCCATGTGGGCGAGGGGAGCGAGATCTCCGCTGGCTCCCAGGGAACCCTGGGAGGGAATGCACGGGTGAATCCCCCGGTTCAACAGATCGACTAGTCGTTGNACGACGGCGGGACGGATCCCGGAAAATCCCTTGGCCAAGGCGTTGGCCCGCAGCAGCATCATGCCCCGGACGGCCTCTTCGGGCAGGGGTTCCCCCACTCCGCAGGCGTGACTGCGGATCAGATTGAGCTGCAGTTTGGCCGATTGATCGCACTTGATGACCGTGTCGCTGAATTTCCCGAAACCGGTGGTGATGCCGTAGACGATCTGTTTTTCAAGAACCAGCCGTTCCACCATCCGCCGGGACGATTCCATCCGCTCGATCGCCTTCGGATCGAGAACCACCGGGCGGCGGTGGAAGACCGCATCGGCGAAGTCCTCCAGGGTCAAGGCTTCGCCGCTCAATACGAGGGCGGGTTGCCGATTCATGGGAGCGCTTTCCTCCTTTATCAGTGCAAAGTGACACGAGGAAGGGGGGATCAGGTTGAAAAACCCAATCCCCCCTTTCGGATCCCTTTCGGAATATGTCTGATGGACGTATAATTGTAAGCGATTCCTCCGCACTTTGCAAGCGGAGGAATGACCGGCGGGTTTTTTGGTTAAAACGGGATGTGAGCTTTGGTTATTTTATGATAAAATAAAAACTCAGCAGAGCCGNTATTATTGTTCGCAAGTGACAGGGGGTCAGTTTCATGCCAACGCCCAGCATGGAAGATTATTTGGAGAATATTTACAAACTGATCAATCAAAAGGGATATGCCAGGATATCGGATATCGCCGAAGCGTTGGAGGTCCACCCTTCTTCCGTAACCAAGATGGTCCAAAAGCTGGATCGAGGGAAATATCTGGTTTATGAGAAATATCGGGGTTTGGTGCTGACCCCCAAGGGCCAGAAAATGGGCAAGCGGTTGGTGGACCGCCATCAACTGTTGGAGGAGTTTTTGCGGATTATCGGTGTCAGCGAGGAATTGATCTACGACGACGTGGAGGGGATTGAGCACCATCTCAGCTGGGATTCGATCACGTGCATTGAATACCTGGTCCAGTATCTGAAGCAAAATCCGGAGCGGATCGCCGAGTTGCGGGCCCTGAAGGAAGCGGGAGAAATGGAGGAGGACGTCAACCCTTGAGGGAATCGTTCCCCCCGATGCATAAGTTTTTAAGTGGGGGATGATTCGCAAGATTCAGGGAGGGGTTGCCCGTGTGGGCGGATGCCGTGTTTGAAGGCGGCGGAGTAAAGGCGGTCGCGTTGGTCGGGGCGCTGCAGGTGGCGGAGGAAAAGGGGTTCGGCTGGAAGCAGCTGGCCGGAGCGTCGGCGGGGGCGATCATCGCGTCGCTGCTGGCCGCGGGCTATCGGGCAGAAGAACTGGCCGAGCTGATGATCAGGGAGGATTTTGGGCAATTTCTGTCCAAGACCTGGGTTCACCGCATTCCGTACCTGGGCCCCGCTTCCCGCCTGCTGGTGAAGAAGGGGCTTTATTCCGGCCGTCCGCTGGAACAGTGGATCGGAAAGTTGCTCGAAAAAAAGGGGGTCCGGNCCTTCGCCGATCTGAAAGATCGGAAGCTCCGCATCATTGCGTCGGATATCAGCCGGGGGGCGCTCCTGGTGCTGCCGAAGGATCTGGAGGAATACGGATATCCCGCCGAACGGCTGACGGTGGCCCGCGCCGTGCGAATGAGTTGCAGCATCCCGTATTTTTTTGATCCGGTCAAGATTTGGTACCGGCCGTCAAAACGGGTGAGCTACATTGTCGATGGCGGCTTGTTGAGCAATTTTCCGGTCTGGTTGTTTGACAGGGACCGGCCCCGCTGGCCCACCTTCGGTTTTCGCCTCATTTCGGAGACGGAGGGGNAACCCCGCGAGATACACGGTCCGATTTCCCTGTTCCGCGCAATGTTTCTGACAATGATGGAAGCCCATGACAACCGGCATATCAAGGAGCAGGACCGGCTCCGGACCATTCAGGTTCCGGTCTCGGGCGTCGGGATGACGGATTTTCACATCTCCCGCGAGAAGCGGCAAGCGCTGTACGAGGCGGGAAGAAAGGCCGCAGAAGCCTTCTTCGACAAATGGAAATTTTCGGATTATTTGGCCATGCGCCTCGGCTCTTCGCCGGTCCGTTACACGATGCGCCCGGCGCCCGAGGTGGAAGGGGATGTGGCGGAGCATGGGGGATAAGCAAAGGGAACCGGTTCCATTCCAATTGATCTCCCGGGATGAGGAAAAAAAACTTCCCGCATCCGTGGTCCAATGGGTTGCCTCCACCAAGGAGAAGCGGGGGATTCATTTTTTTGCCCATGCCGATCGGCGGTATTTGCTCATCACTGCGGGGATTCGTCCCAATCCGGGTTACCGCCTCACCCTTTCCCAAGTCCGGTCCGGCAAGCAGGGGTGGGAGATCGTCGTCAAGGAGTCGGCGCCCCAGCCAGGGCGGTTTTATCCTCAGGTCCTCGTCGTTCCCTATTTGCTGGGAGAAGTTCGGAAGACGGTCAAAGTGATCGAAGAGAGCACGGGCAAACCCTTCGGTGAAGATTCGGCCCCCGGTCCCTTGCGGTGATCGGATTTTGAGGGCCCCCGCAGCCTGCCCCGGATTCCGTTCTGCGGGTGTAAAGCCCTGTTGATCCTCGGATCAGCAGGGCTTTGATCATGATGAAAACGGTGAGGGATATCCGGAGGACCGGTTCGCCTGCGCCATGGGATCCGGGAAGCGATTGCCGCGGGATGCCCGGACGCCTGCGGATATCGCGCCCTGGACGGGCGGATGTCGTTCGGCGGGGACGCGACTGATCCGGATTTCTCCGCCGGTCGGCCTCAAGGGGGGTGAACGCCGCTGTCCTTGGCGGCAAGTCTTGTTCGCCGCGGGATGTGATAAGGGGCGATTTTCCTCGAATCGGTTCCGAAAAAAAGACCGCCGCCTTTAGGGCGGCGGGTTCAATTCACTTGCTTTGCCTTTAACGGGTGCTGGTGTTGGTTGTTTTCCCCCGGGGATTTTTCGCTTTTTTTCCTTCGATCACCCGGAGGCGGGGTCTTTCTTTGGCACTTCGCTTGCCGCTGCGGGGAAGGGGTTTTCCCGAAGGATAGGGGCGCGTCGGATGGGTAAAGCGCATCAACCATCGGGGGGGATGTTTGTAGAGAAAGTAGATGATCCCCACCAACAGCAGGGGGAAGAGAATGGCCCCGGGTTTTTGGCCGAAAACGTGCAGCACCCCGACCCCGATCAGCGCGTAAACGGTGTAGCGCCAGATTTTCCACTTTCGACCGTACATTCGACCAACCTCATTTCCCCAGGGGTTCATTGCAGGTCGAGCCGGGTCGTCCCGAACGAAACCTTGGAGGAGACGGCGGATTTTTCGGCATACAGGCGATCCAGGCTGCGCATGCGTTCAAAGGCGGCGATGGCCACTTCCACCTGATCGTCCCGAGGTTCGCGGGTGGTCAATTTTTGAAGCCACAGTCCCGGATAGCCGAGGTAGCTGAGGATGGGAATGTCCCGCACCGCGTTGGTGAAACGCAGCATTTCATAGGACAATCCGACGACGACAGGCAAGAGCAGCAGTCGGGTGACGATCCGATCCCACACGTTTTCATAGCTGAAGAAGGAGTAGACGACCACCCCGATCAGAATCGTGAGCACGATGAAACTGCTTCCGCATCGGTAGTGGAGGGTGGATCGCTGCTGAACATTGTCTACAGTTAATTCTACCCCTGCCTCATAGGCGTTAATCACCTTGTGTTCGGCCCCGTGATACTGAAACAGGCGCTTGATGGCCGGTGCCTGGGAAATGAGGAACAGATACCCCAGAAGCAGCAGGGTCTTGATCCCGCCTTCGATCAGGTTTTGGACGATCAGATTGCTGACGAAACGGTCAAACAGGACGCTGGCCAAAAAGGCGGGCAGGGCGGTGAACAGCGCTTTGCCGAACAAAAGGGACAATACGCCGGCGACGGCGACGCCCAGAATCATTTCCAGCTGGGAGGCGGATCCGCCCTTTTCGCCGTCGGAGCGGTCCGGAGCCTCATCCAGTTCGTACCGCTCGGAGGCGAAATGTAGGTGCTTGGCCCCCGAGATGCCGGCTTCGATCAGGGCGACCATTCCCCGGACGAAGGGAATCCTGCGCAGGGTCCGGAGGAAAGGGGAAGGCCGGCTGATGGTTTCATAGGTTTCAATCCGGCCGTCCTTTCGCCGGATGGCCGTCACCTGAACGTAGCGTCCGCCGAACATGACGCCTTCGATCACGGCTTGGCCGCCGTAGGCCACGGGCTTGTTCATATCGCAACCACCACTGGGCAAAGGATTGTGACCCGGGAATGTTTCCCGGGCAGTATGGAAATGCAAATCTCTCCCTCATTTTAACACAAATCGGACGAAAGGCGGAGCGGACGAACAAAAGCGATCCTCTCGGAGGAGATTTTGTGATAAAATGGCTGGCAGAAACGAGAGGAGGGGGGCGTGTGGCTCGCATTCTCATCTTGAACGGCCCCAACCTGAATCGATTGGGGCGGCGGGAACCGGACATATACGGACGGGTTTCCCTGGACGAGTTGAATGAGCGGCTCCGGGTCCGGGCGAGATCCTGGGGGTTGGAAGTGGAGTGCTTTCAATCCAACCATGAAGGGGAATTGATCGACCGGATCCACGCCGCCGAGGGCGCCTTCGATTACATAATCATCAATCCGGGAGCTTTCACCCATTACAGCTATGCGATCCGGGACGCCCTCGCCTCCGTGAATGTGCCCTTCGTCGAAGTCCACCTGTCCAATGTGCATGCCCGGGAATCCTTCCGGTCCCATTCGGTGACCGCTCCGATCAGCGACGGGCAGATTGTGGGCTTTGGCCCGCTCGGATACGAGCTCGCCCTGTACGCGGCGGCGGTGAGGTTGGGCGCTTTGCAGAGGGGGGATTCCATTGAAGGAACGGCTGGTCCGTCTGCGGGCGAAGATGTCGGAAAAGGGCCATGAGGCCCTGCTGATCAGCCATCCCGTCAACCGGCGCTATATCACGGGTTTTACCGGAACGGCGGGGATGGCGCTGGTCACGGACAGGGACGCGGTCCTGGTCACCGATTTTCGTTATGTGACCCAGGTGAAACAGCAGTCGCCCCATTTTGAAGTGTATCGCCATGACGGCGACATTTTTCAGGCCGTCGCCGATCTGTGCCGGAAGCGGGGTTTGAAGTCCCTGGCCTTCGAGCAGGATCATTTAACCTACGGGGAAGTGGAAAAACTAAAGAAGTCCTTGGGGGACATCATCGCGGTGCCCACGAGCCGCGTGGTGGAGTCCCTCCGGGCGGTGAAGGACGAAGGGGAACGGGATGCGATCAGGAAAGCGGCGGCGATCGCCGACCGGGCCTTTGAGCGCATTCTGGAGGAGCTTCGTCCCGGCCGGACGGAACGGGAGATCGCCCTGCGCCTCGAGTTCATGATGCGGGAGATGGGGGCGGATGGCGCCTCCTTTGACATCATTGTGGCTTCCGGTCCCCGATCGGCTCTTCCCCACGGTGTGGCCAGCGACCGGGTGTTGGAAAAGGGGGATCTGGTGACTCTCGATTTCGGGGCCTCATATCGCGGATACTGTTCCGACATTACCCGGACGGTGGTGCTGGGAGAGCCGAATGACGCGCAGCGGAGGATCTACGAAACGGTCAGGGAGGCCCAGCAGGCCGCCGTCGATGCGATCCGGCCCGGCATGACCGGAAAAGAAGCGGACCGGGTGGCCAGGGACCGGATCAAGGCGTCTGGATACGAGAAATACTTTGGTCACGGAACCGGCCACGGCCTGGGCATGGAAGTCCACGAGGCGCCGAGGCTTTCCCCGAGGGGTGAGGAAATCCTGGAGCCGGGGATGGTAGTGACGGTGGAACCGGGGATCTACCTTCCCGAATTCGGGGGCGTCCGCATCGAGGACGACGTGATCGTCACGGAGGACGGAAGAGAAGTGCTCACACAAAGCCCGAAACATCTCATCGTGATCCAATAGGGACAGAGAGCAAGGAGGATGAATCATGATCTCAACCAACGATTTTCGCGTGGGATTGACGATTGAGCTGGACGGGGAAGTCTGGCAGGTGATGGAGTTTCAACACGTGAANCCCGGAAAAGGGGCGGCCTTTGTCCGTTCGAAACTGCGCAATCTCCGCAACGGAAACATCCAGGAGCGGACCTTCCGGGCGGGAGAGAAGGTCCCCCGCGCCCACGTGGAGACGCGGCAGATGCAATATCTGTACGAAAGCGGCGGCGAATACACCTTCATGGACAACGAAACCTACGAGCAGGTCAGCCTGCCGAGGGAGCGGCTGGAGCGGGAAGTCAAATTTCTCAAGGAAAACATGAACGTCAACCTGGTTATCTACAAGGGGGACACCATCGGGGTTCAGCTGCCCAACACCGTCGAGCTGGAAGTGGTGGAGACCGAACCCGGCATCAAGGGGGANACGGCGACGGGCGGCAGCAAGCCTGCCAAGCTGGAGACGGGATTGGTTGTCCAGGTTCCTCTGTTCGTCCAGGAGGGAGATCGGCTGATCATCGACACCCGGAGCGGAGAGTACGTCTCCCGGGCCTAGAGGAACATCACAAGAGGGAGTGTGCCACAGGCGCACTCCCTCTTGTGCGTATCTGACGGATTTAGGATGATTGCATGCTCATCTGGACCATATCCAGTTGAGCACTTTGAGCAAAAAGGCGGTGATTCCCGCGGCCATCAGTGGGCCGACGGGAATTCCCCTCAGCATGACGATCCCGATGATGGACCCGATCACCAGCCCGATGATCAGTTGGGGATCCATCTTCAAAAGATCCAATCCCTTTCCGTTCATGTAGGTGGCCAGCATTCCCCCGATGATGGCCAGGATCCCGGGAAGAGAGGTGAACATGGAGGTGATCTCCTTGACGGAAATCCGCCCGGTGGCAAAGGGGACCAGGACGGCGATGGTGAGAAACAACAACCCCAATTCCAAACCGCGCCTTTCCACGGCGGGAAAATAGCGTTCCAGGTGGGTCAATTTCAGGATCAACAAAAGGCTGGCGGCGGTGGAAATGATGGGAGACCGTCCGACCAATCCGATGACGATGAGGATGACGAGGAACAGATCCGGATTCATGGGCATCCCCTGTCCGATGTGTTTGCTACCACATTATGTTCGGAGGGGACAAATTATTAGCCTTCCAGCAGTTCAACCTCCTCCTTTTGC
>JGI1652J44930_10000812_pt1 | contig 11957 bp, 10 predicted proteins | sample NewIslsDNAsample_FD_44930 | JGI IMG/M metagenome (IMG submission 44930)
GGCGATGTCGGGAAAATGGATCGGTTCGATGACGTGAAGCGGGGTGCGCCGGTAACCCGGAAGGCGGTGGAGCTGATTTTGGCCTTCAGCGAGAAAAACCGCAAATGAGTATCGATACGTTCCGCAAGTGCCGACGCCCCGGGCAAGCTTCGCAACTTGTTTCTTATCGATTAATCAAAGTTGACATTCACTTCCATAAATTGTGCATTGAAAAAATATACAACCTAAACTAAGATAAAAGCAGATTATAATAATTAGTTATCAAATAGTGATAACTGAGGGGTGTCGGAATGGAAAAGATCAGGGCGGCCCGCGGCTCTGCCCTGCGCTGCAAAGGGTGGAGACAAGAGGCGTTGCTTCGGATGCTGGAGAATGTGCTGGAGAACGGAGAGAATCAACGGGAACTGGTGGTTTACGCCGCACTGGCCAAAGCTGCGCGAGATTGGGGATCGTATCAAGCCATCGTTGAAAGTTTGAAAATTCTAAATGAAAACGAAACGCTTGTCATCCAGTCCGGCAAGCCGATCGGTATTTTCAAAACGCATGTTTTTGCTCCGATCGTGATCATGGCGAACTGCAACCTCGTCGGAAAATGGGCCAACAGCGATCATTTTTATCAGCTGCAGAAAAAAGGGCTGATCATGTGGGGCGGACTCACGGCAGCGGCATGGCAGTACATTGGGTCACAAGGGGTGATCCAGGGTACCTACGAAATCTTTTCCGCCATCGCCAGAAAGCACTTTAACGGCAATTTGGCCGGTCGCTTCATTCTGACCGCCGGTTTGGGCGGGATGGGAGGAGCGCAGCCGTTGGCCGGTGTGATGGCAAACGCGGCGATTCTCTGTGTGGAAGTGGATGAGGCGCGCATCGACAAGCGGATGAAGGTCGGTTATCTGCAACAAAAAACCGCCGATCTCGATGAAGCGTTGGCGTGGATCGAAGAAGCCCGATCAAAAAATGAAAGCGTTTCCATCGGGCTACTGGGCAATGCTTCCGAAATCTATCCGGAAATCCTCGGCAGAGGAATCATTCCTGACATCGTCACCGACCAAACCTCCGCCCACGATCTTCTCTACGGTTACGTTCCGGCGGGCTATAGCTTGAAAGATGTCCAGCGGATGAGGGGGGAGAACCCGGAGAAACTGCAGGCTGACGCAAGAGCTTCCATCGCCCGTGAAGTGGAGGCGATGCTGGAGTTTAAGCGGCGCGGTTCGATCGTGTTTGACAACGGGAACAACATCCGGACGCAGGCCTTCCAACACGGTGTGAAGGATGCCTTTGACATTGAAATCTTCACGGAGGCATTTTTGCGACCGCTTTTCTGCAGGGCGATCGGTCCGTTCCGCTGGGTGGCCCTGTCTGGCGATCCGGGGGACATTCGAAGGATCGATGAGCTGATCCTTCGGGAATTTCCCGACAATGAGATTGCGGTTAACTGGATTCGCCTCGCCGGCAAGTACGTCCCCTTTGAAGGGCTTCCGGCGCGCATCGGCTGGTTCGGTCACGGTGAGCGAACCCGACTGGCCCTGGAGGTCAATCGAATGGTTCGCGAAGGCAAGCTGAGCGGTCCTATCGCGTTTTCCCGCGATCACCTGGACGCCGGCGCAATGGCCCATCCCAACATCATGACCGAGAGGATGAAAGACGGAAGCGATGCGGTCGCCGATTGGCCGCTGTTAAACGGGATGCTCAACTGTTGCTCGATGGCGGATCTGGTGGCGATCCATTCCGGCGGCGGGGGTTACGCAGGGTACATGACCAGCGCCGGTGTGACGGTTGTGGCCGATGGCACACCGGAGGCGGATATGCGCTTGAAACACGCGTTGGACAACGACACGGGCATCGGTGTGCTGCGCTATGCGGATGCCGGTTACGAGGAGGCGCTGGACGAAGTGCACAAAAAAGGTCTTCGCCGGGTGTTGACCTGATCACATCAAATTCTGTATGGGAAGGGGAACGTTCATGAGAGTACTGACCAAGGACGATGTCATCGCGGCAGTGAAGGGCGGCTCGGTATTCGCTTCCGGCGGAGGGGGCTGGGTCGATCACGGATTGGAAATCGGAGAGGCGGCCGTCACGATCGGACAGCCGAAATTGCTTTCGGTCGATGAGCTGCCGGACGATGCCATCATCGTTACCTGCACGGCGATCGGCGCACCTGCCGGGGATCAATGGCAGATGCTTGGGAGCGATTATATCAAGGCGGTGAAACTCTTGATGGATCACTACGATGGCAGGGTGGTCGGCGTCATGACGCCGCAAAACGGCATGTCCAGCACAATTAACGGCTGGTTGCCCGCAGCCGCCTTGGATTTGGTGGTGGTGGACGCGACGGGGGATATCCGGGCCCATCCGACCGGAAAAATGGGATCTTTGGGGCTTTCCGCCCGCCTGGATTTTGAAACGATTCAGGTAGTGGTCGGAGGGAGGAGAGACACCGGTTCATACCTGGAGCTCGTCGTAAGGGGAACACCCGCAAAAACTTCCACCATCTTGCGCACGGCGGCCGATATGTCCGGTGGATTCATCGCGGCGGCGAGACATCCGCTTCCGGCCAGTTACATCAAGAAGCACGCCGCAATCGGCGGCGTTTCCATGGCGATCGAGCTGGGTAAAGCGATTCTCGAAGCCGAGCCCAAGGGCGCTGAGGCGGTGATGGAGGCGATCTGCAAGAAAACCCACGGTGAAATCATCGGCAGGGGAGTCGTAGCTCGCTCCACGGTCGCTTATTCCGGAGCCTTTGATATCGGGAAAGTTTATGTGGACGTACCGGAAGGGCGTCTCACCCTGCATGTGATGAACGAATACATGGCGGTGGATGATCCCGACGGAAACCGTGCTGCGACGTATCCGGATGTGATTACGACACTGTCCGCGGATACGGGGCAGCCGGTCAGCGTCGGCCATCTCAAGGAAGGGATGGAGGTTGCGGTCTTCCGCATTCACAAGCGTTACATTCCGATCAGCTCGAGCGTTCTCGACGCTTCCGTGTATCCCGAGGTGGAACAGGCGTTGGGCATCCAAATTGCCGATTATGCATTGGCAAAGTAGTGTGTTGTCCGCCCAGCGCGTGAACCCTTGGATCGGCGGCCCCTTCAGCTTTGCGGAGAAAAAGGGGGATGGATGATGGAAATTGCCGCGGAAGCCTACAGGTACGTTTTGGAAAATCAGCAGCGCTTTGTGGAAGCGGTTCAGGATCATTTGAGGTTAAGCTTTACAGCCTTGCTGATCGGCCTCGTGATTTGCATTCCGCTCGGCATCGTTTGCGCGAAAAAGCAAAAGATTGCCGGAACGGTGATGAGCGCGGTCAATTCCCTTCGCGTGATTCCCAGCTTGGCGATTCTGGTGATCATTTTGCCCCTTCTCGGGACCGGTTTTATACCGGCTTTGGTGGCTTTGACCGTACTCGCCTGCCCACCGATTTTGATCAATACGTATCTCGGATTTCGCGGAATCGATCCGGCCGTCATCGAAGCGGCTCAGGGAATGGGCATGGACGAGCGTCAGATATTGCGCAAGGTGGAATTTCCGCTGGCCATGCCGCTGGTGATTGCCGGAAGCAAGACGGCGGCCGTTGAAGTCATCGCGAGCGCGACGCTGGCAGCCTTTATCGGAGGGGGTGGATTGGGCACGTATATCGTGAACGGACTTGGAATGTACAATTTTCCGATGTTGCTGGTCGGGGCGGTCCCGGTCGCCATCTTGGCGATATTGTCGGAAGTGTGTTTTGCAGGTATCGAACGGTTGGTCATCAGGCATCAAAGAGACTGATCAAATTCGAAAAATGATGGGGGATTCGCATGAAAAAAGCATCTTTCCTGTTGGCTCTCACATTGACCGTATCGCTGNTNTTGACCGCCTGCGGGAGCGGTGNCGAGTCGGGNAAACCGGAGATTGCCGTCGGGTCGAAGAACTTCACTGAATCATTGATTCTCGGGGAAATGTACGCACTCGCGTTGGAAAATGCCGGGTATGAGGTGGAGCGGAAGCTGAATTTGGGGGGAACCATGGTCGCTCATGAATCGCTGAAAAGCGGAGAGATCGACATGTATCCCGAGTATACCGGAACGGGCCTGATCAACATCTTGCAGATGCCGCCTAAACCGGATCCGAAAGAAGTGTACGACATCGTCTCGAAAAACTACAAAGAGAAATTTAATTTGGTCTGGCTCAAACCGACGGATGTCAACGATTCGCAAGGGCTCGTAACGACGCGCAAAGTGGCGGAAAAATACGACATGTACACGATTTCCAAACTGGCGGGGCTGGCGCCGAAGCTGAGGATGGCGGCGGTACCCGAGTTTGAGGAACGCGAAGATGGACTGAAGGGGTTGAAGAAAACCTATGGCGGGATGGAATTTAATAGCATGGAACTCTATGACTACGGAGTGAAGTACCGCGTCCTGTTGAATGGCGAAGCCGATGTGACGGTCGGCTTTACCACCGACGGGGATCTGACCAACAAGGAATTGGTGTTGCTGGAAGATGACAAGAAGTTTTGGCCCCCTTACTATGTCGCTCCGGTGATCCGAGGAGAAGTGTTGGAGAAAGATCCGGAGATCGAAAAAGTGTTAAATGAGGTTTCCGCCAAGCTCAACAATGAGATCATGCAGTCTCTTAATGCGGAAGTGGATATCAAAAAGCGGGAATACGCCGAAGTCGCAAAGGAATTTCTGCAAAAAGAGGGCATCATCTCCGGGGAATAACACGGATTTTCGGNTTCCTTTCCGCGTAAAGGAAGCCAAGTCCCNCCTTGAAAAGGGAGTTGAGCAACGTGGCAAACCATTCCATCGTCTTTGATAANGTGACGAAAATCTTTCCGAAGGCGTCGGGGCCNTCGGTCAATAAGGCCAGTTTAAAGGTCGAAGAGGGAAGCTTTGTCACCATACTGGGAGCATCCGGTTGCGGAAAGACCACTTTGCTGAAGATGGTGAACCGCCTGTACGAACCGACATCAGGACGTATTTTCGTGCAGGGGGAAGATGTGGCCAAGATGCCGGTGACGCTGCTTCGGCGAAAGATCGGCTATGTGATTCAACAAGTCGGTTTGTTTCCGCACATGACGATNGAAGAAAACATCGCAACGGTACCGCGCATTTTGGGNTGGGACGAAAAGCGGATTGATGAGCGGATCGACGAATTGCTGGAACTGGTTCANCTGAAGCCGAAGGAGTTTCGAAAGCGATATCCGCGCCAGCTTTCCGGCGGACAGCAGCAGCGAGTCGGTCTGGCGCGGGCGATGGCCGGAGATCCGGCGATCATGCTCATGGATGAACCGTTCGGCGCCATCGATGCGATTACTCGGACAAGCTTGCAGGATGAGTTGATCCATATCCAAAGAAAGTTGCATAAGACGATTCTCTTTGTCACCCACGACATCGAAGAAGCGCTGAAGCTGGGGGACAAGATCGTGATCATGAACGACGGGGAGATCCAACAGTATGATACGCCGTTTAATATCATCACGAACCCGGCCAACGAATTTGTCCGCCGATTGGTACACTCCGATGATGTGCTGAAACGGCTGAGCGTCATGAAGGCGGAGAGCGTGATGACGGAGATGACCGGGACCGCTCATCCGAATGAAATCAGGGTGTCCATGGAGGAAAATTGCAAGACGATCCTAACCCATCTGCTCCAAAGCGAACAAGATTCCGTCGTCGTCGTGGACAGCAATAAAACACCCGTGGGCCGGGTGACGCTCAAGCAGTTGAAGATTCACGGAGCGCTCAGCGGATCCGCGTCCGCTTACTGAACAAGCGAGTAGGTGACCGCCGATGTTTGACTATTTGTTCAAGTATTACAACGAGGTCTTCACCCAGCTGATTGAACATCTTGTGTTGACGGTGAGCGCACTGGCTCTCGCCATGCTGTTCGCCCTGCCTGTCGGATTCTTCCTCTCGCGGGTCAAGTGGCTGTCCATTCCGGTGCTGTCCTTCCTGGGCATCATTTACGCAATACCCAGCCTAGCCATGTTCGCGATGTTGATCCCGCTGGTCGGATTGGGCGTGAAATCGGCGATTATCGCGCTCGTCGCCTACAGTCAGCTGATCCTCGTGCGAAACGTGATGGCCGGCTTTAAGACCGTCGATGACGCGATCATCGAGTCAGGCAAAGGGATGGGGCTCAGTCCCGCCCAGCTGTTTTGGAAAATCGAACTGCCGCTGGCCATGCCGGTCATCCTCGGAGGAGTGCGAATTGCAGCCGTTTCAACGATCGGAATCGCGACCATCGCCGCATGGATCAACGCCGGGGGGCTCGGGGAGCTGTTATTTGAAGGCTTGTACCAAAATTCAACCCCTAAAATGGTTTGGGGGACGTTGCTTGTCTCCCTTCTGGCGATTGTCACCAACCAGCTGCTGCTCTGGCTGGAGAAGCGTTCGGCGCTGAGGGCGAGAGGCGAACTGCCTTAGGTCAGGGAGATGACTGAAGGGTGATGAGGATGATTGTAAAAACAAGCCAGATAACGATAGACGGGGAAAGGCTTACTCTGCAACAGTTGGCCGCATTTATCGAAGATCCCTCCATCCAGGCGGCCTTATCACCCCGTGCGATCGAAACGGTGCAGGAGACGCGCCGCCAAGTGGAGAAATGGTTGACGAAAGAGCGCAGGGTCATCTACGGCATTACCACGGGTTTGGGGAAGTTGAAGGATTTTTTCGTTGAAGAACGGGATCAAGCAATCTTTCAACAAAGAATTTTGTACTCCCACGCCGTTGGAATCGGTCCTTATTTTCCTGATGATGTCGTCCGCCTGGCGATGCTGCTGCGCGCAAACGTGTTGAGCCGGGGGCATTCCGGCGTGAGACCGGAGCTGATCAAACGGATATTGACGTTTTTGAACAGGGGAATCATTCCGCTGATCCCGCAAATCGGTTCCTTGGGGGTTGGCGATCTGCAGCCGATGGCCCATCTCGGCTTGTGCTTGGTGGGAGCACCTGAGGGACGAGTGCGTTTTCAGGGAGAAGAGGGAAGCGCTGAACAAGCGCTGCAGAAGGCGGGTATCTCGCCGGTCCGCTTCCCGTTGGCGGCCCGGGAAGCGCTGGCCTTGATGAGCGGCAGCACGATGGTATTGGCCAATGTGATCTACGCCTATTACAAAGCGAAGCGGTTGAGCCGGCTGGCCGATGTGGCGCTCGCGCTCAATATGGAAGCGATACGTGGAGAGATGAACGCCTTTGACGAGCGAATCCAACTGGCTCGCGGAATTCCGGGGCAGATTGAGACAGCGCGCAACGTGAGGGAGCTATTGAAAGGAAGCGAGTGGGTCACCGAAGAGGGGAGAAGGAGATTGGGCGAAACGAATCCCCGGGTGCAGGATGCNGTCAGCTTTCGCGCTTCCCCGCAATTGCACGGGGCCGTCAAGGATGTTCTCCACTACGTGGGAACGGTCCTTTCCAGAGAGATCAATGCCTCTACCGACAATCCCCTGTTTTTCTCCGGAGAATCCGGTTACGAGAGCCTGAGCGGCGGAAATTTTCACGGAGCGATCTTGGCTTATACATTGGATTTTATCGACATCGTGCTGACCGATTTGGCCGTTTTGTCCGAGCGACGATCCGCGAGATTGCTCGACCCGGCGACGAGCTACGGATTGCCGGCCAACCTGGTCGGCGGCGCAGTCGGGCTCAATACGGGCTTTGCACAGGTGCAGGCCAACGCCGTCGCGCTGGTGGGAGAGATGCGATCGCTCGCCACCCCCGCCAGCATCGGTTCCATCCCGGCCAAGGGCAATCAGGAAGATCACAACAGCATGGCCATGGGGGCTGTGCGGAAGACGATTCAGATCATTGAACATCTGCAAAAGGTGTTGGCCATCGAATTGCTGTGCGCGGCCCAGGCGATCGATTTGATCAAAGAAAAAATGAGCGGTTTGTCGATGGGAAATGGAACCGCCCGTGTATATCAGTTGATTCGCCGACATGTTCCGCCGATGTGGGAAGACGCTTATGTAAAAGCGGATTTGGAAAAGACGATCCGCTTGGTGGAGGACGAAACCATATTGCGCGAAGTGAAACACTTGCTGACGTAAGTGGGAGGTAAAATGGCGAACGGGACGCAAACGTTGGGACGAGCCTTGGACATCTTATTTGCCTTGGCGGAAGCGGAATCCACCCTCTCCGTAAGTGAAATTGCGGAAAGGGTCTCGATTCCGGAAAGCACAACCTACCGATTGTTGCAGACGCTGGAACAAAACGGGGTCGTGGAAAGGCGGGGAAAAGGGCAGATTGGTCTCGGTCTCCGCATCCTGGATTTGGCGAGGAGTTTGTACCAGCAGATCGATCGCGAATTGTACGTCATCGCCCGCCCGATCATGGAGTCAATCACCGAAAAAACCGATGAAACCACGATTTTGACGGTTCGCACCGGAACCAATGTGATTTGCATCCAACAAGTGGAAAGCCGGCGGTTGATTCGGTTTGCCATTGAAAATGGAAGGATTCTGCCCCTTCACTTGGGCGCTTCCGGGAAAGCCATCCTGGCTTACGAGACCGAACGGGTGCTGGATCAGGTGTTGAAACGGATGGAAGATCCCCGGGAAAAGGAGAAGTTGCAGAAGGAACTGGAGCGGATTCGGCAGCGCGGGTACAGTTTGACAGTGGGGGAAGTCGATCCGGACGTGTTTGGCATTGCCGCCCCCATCTTTGACGGTTATCAGCGGATTGTGGCCAGTCTTACCATCGCCGGCCCTTCGGAACGGCTGTACCCCGAGAGGAGTGAAATGATGGTCAGGTCCGTCGTGGAGGCAACCCGGGAGATTTCGCAGAAGTTGGCCAGGATATCGGCGGTGACGATCGAATAGGGAGAGGAAATCGCATGATTCAAGACCGATGTGCGTACGATTTGGTGGTCAAGGGCGACGTTGTGATGCCAAACGAGATCCTGTACGATGCGGCCGTCGCCATCAAGGACGGAAAAATCAAGAGGATTCTGCGGGGGAACGAATCCCTGTCGGCATCGAAAACGATCGATGCCGGGGGTTGCTATATTTTGCCCGGTGCGATCGATGCGCACGTTCATTGCTACAGTTCCACGGAGGAGGGATTTGAGACGGCCAGCCGCTCGGCAGCGGCCGGCGGAGTGACGACGATCATTGAGATGCCCTATGACGCCACCGGGATGATCTGTACGGAGGAGCTGTTTCTGGAGAAGGCGGAAAGGCTGAAAGGCGAGTCGATTGTTGACGTGGCGCTGCTGGCCACGATTTTCAAAGAGGGCGGATTGGATGAAATCCCGATCTTGGCGCGCGCCGGCGCCTGCGGATTCAAAGTTTCGATGTTTAATACGGATTCTTTCCGCTTTCCCCGCATTGACGACGGCCAGCTGATGGAAGCCTTTTCCGTCATCGCGGAGACGGGCAGTCCCGTCGGCGTGCACGCCGAAAATGACGAAATCATCAGAAGGTATATCGCCAAATATGGCGGTCATGGCCTGAAGGATCCGCGCTCTCATTGCTGGAGCAGGCCGAAGGCGGCGGAATCAACGGCTGCTGTAACGGCACTGGAACTGGCTTATCACACGGGGGTAAAGTTGCATCTTTACCATTCCACATTCCCGCGGGTATTTGAGTTGGTTCAGTATTACCGTTCTCAAGGGGTAAAAGTGACGGCGGAAACGTGCACGCATTACCTGACCCTGTGCGAGGACGACATGTTGACGCTGGGAGCCAAGGCGAAAATCAATCCGCCGCTCCGCTCCAGGGAGGATGTGGAGGAGCTGTGGAAGCTGATTTCCAAAGGGTATGTGGACATGATCACCTCCGATCACGCCCCGTGGACGATCGAGCGAAAGCGAAATCCGGATATTTTCCAGAACGCCTCCGGAACGCCGGGGGTAGAAAACCTCCTTCCGCTCATGTTCAGCGAGGGCGTGATGAAAGGGAAAATTACCCTGCTTGATCTCATTCGGCTGCTCAGCGAACGACCGGCAGCAACCTTCGGTCTCGATTACTGCAAGGGTGCGATAGCGGCAGGCATGGACGCGGACTTGGTCGTGCTCGATCCCAGGGAAAGCTATGTCCTGGATGAAAGGTCGCTTCACTCCAGCGCCGGATGGAGCCCTTACCACGGCAGGTCTGTGCAGGGGAAAATTGTTTATACCTTCGTCAGAGGAAAGATGGTGTACGACGGGCAGGTCATCGGTCAACCGGGAGATGGACGGTTCGTGAGGGCAAAACATCACTGACAGCGGCGGGAGTGTTTTTCATGGTGGAAGAGTTTACACTGAAGCCGGATCCGAAGCGTATTGAAGCGGATATTGAAACAATGGCCACCTTTGTCGATCGATCGAAACCGGGGTGGACGAGAAGACCTTTCACTCCGTGGTATGATCAAGGGAGAAACTGGCTGCGACAGCAGATGCTCTCGTGCGGCATGGACGTGGAGATCGATGCGGCCTCCAATTTGATCGGCAGGATTACCGGCAGTGAACCCCACTTGCCCCCGATCATGGTCGGTTCCCATACGGATACGGTCACCGGCGGCGGCCGATTTGACGGAATCGTCGGCGTCTTGGCCGGACTGGAAATCGCCCGGAGGTTGAAGGAGACAGGCACCGTGCTGCGCCATTCGCTGGAGGTCGTCGATTTCACCGCGGAAGAACCGAGTGAGTTCGGCATATCCACCATCGGCAGCAGAGGTATGGTGAACAATCTGACGGGGGAGATGCTGGACCGACAGGACATGACCGGCCTCACGCTGCGGGAAGCGATCAAAAGGGCGGGCGGCGACCCGGAGAGGATCGAAGAGCGGGCGCGAAAAAAGGGAGATGTTGCCCTGTACCTGGAGCTTCACATCGAACAGGGGCCGGTGCTGGAACAGACCAACAATAAACTGGGCGTGGTGACGGGGATTGTGGGCATCCATCGTTATCGTGTGGTCGTGGAAGGAGAGGAAAACCACGCAGGCACCACGCCGATGGAGTTGCGGTCTGACGCATTGACGGGTGCTTCGCGACTCGTTCTCGAGTTGGAAGCCCTCTGCCGCGAGCCGTTTGCCGAACCGGTCGTGGGGACCGTGGGCAAGCTGCACGTGGAGCCAAACGCCGCCAACGTGATTCCGGGCAGGGTGGTGTTTGAGCTGGAGGTGCGCTCCCTCGATACCGGGCTTTTGGAGCAAATCATGCTGCGATTTCATAAGCGGGCGGCTGAAATTGGCGAGTCGCGAAAATTGAACATCCGCATCGACCGTTTATCCAAATCCGAGGCGATCCGTGTGGATGAAAAGGTACGGAGCGTGATCGCCGAAGCATGTGAGGCCACGGGTAAAACTGTTTTTCTGCCCAGCGGAGCGGGCCATGATGCCAATCAGCTGGCAAAAATCGCACCGATCGGGATGATTTTTGTCCCCAGCAGGGATGGGAGAAGCCATTGTCCGGAGGAGTGGACGGATTACGCAGACATCGCATTGGGAGTGGAAGCTTTGGCCCGCGCTGTGGTCAGCTTTGATCAGCGGATGTGAGGCTCCGAATGAAAGGGCATGTAGATCGGATGCGGAAAAAGATGCAGCGGAAGGAAGTCGGCGCCCTGTCACGGGATTTTGTTCCGGTCGACGGGTTTGTCTCGTTCGCTTTGGCAAAACTTTTTTGGACGAAGCATTTCAAAATGAAGTATAATGATGAGAAAATCAAGGCAGCCGTCCGGTCAAGCGGAGCGCCGTTACGTGAACGCCTTTCGAAAGACGGGGTTGTCCTTTCAGGTCGCATATGCCAGCAAGGCCTTTTGCACGATGGCGGTGTGCCGGGTGGCGGAAGAGGAAGGGCTGCACCTGGATGTGGTTTCCGACGGTGAACTCTACACGGCGCTCAAAGCGGGCTTCCCCCCGGAATCCATCCATTTTCACGGGAACAACAAAACCCCCTTCGAGCTGGAAATGGCTTTGGACGCGGGAATCGGCCTGTTTATCGTGGACAATTTTACCGAACTGTCGATGCTGGACCGAATTGCCGGGGAAAAGGGA
>JGI1652J44930_10000813_pt1 | contig 11947 bp, 16 predicted proteins | sample NewIslsDNAsample_FD_44930 | JGI IMG/M metagenome (IMG submission 44930)
GGCTGCTGCCCCCCCCCCTAAGTCGTTATCATCACTTTTCACCCTTCAACGCTTGACGTGCTTTATAACTCGCACCAGGAAATCTACCTCTTGCAATTTCTTTCAATANTTCCCGGTAGTGGTAGATTTCACTCAGTGTGGAATACAATAATTCTTTTGTTTCTAATTGGCTTTCTTCGGATTCTTCATAAAGTTGTTGCCATTTTCGAACCTCATCTTTCCAATCGCTTAATTCTAATTCTAAACCCTCTACTTTTTCCGCTTGTTCGATTAGCCACTTGACATCAGATATACTCACATGGTAATTNTTTGTTTTNATTTGCTCTAATCGTTCACTCATACAGGCCCCTCACCTTCTTTTTATTTGATTCCAAGTTCGGCTTTCTTGCGCTTGATGATTCTATGTAAGTCTTTGATGCGTTCTTGTAGGTACGCCCTTTCTAATCTGTTTTGGCTTGCCTTTAGCTTCTCTTTTGTATGCCACAACTCCAAAACCCACTCTGCTACTGTCGTCATTCTGCTTTCTTCTACATACTCCTCCCAAGTTTGTCGCTTTTCCTTGACCTCTACCATTATTGTGATTCCTCCTAGAATTTGGACCTATCCTCTATATTTTTATTATATTACGGGAGGACTGAAAGGGCACGCTTATACTAGGAATATTTATTCTTTTTCTGAGTTAGGGCACCCAACACAGTATTCCCCATTCAGAGTTTCGCTCCCTAACTTAATTATAACACAGGTTGACTTTATAGTCAACCCGAAATTGTTGTAAAGAAATCATAGCAAACTTACCTAACTTTCCCAAAACAACGCAAAAACATATATATAATAATTTTTTTGGAAAGGAGTGGAAAGTCCAAGATTTGCTATAAATCTTTCCAAATCTTTCCAACAGGCAACCTCCAAAGGCCACCCCTGCCCTATTATAAATAAATAAAAATAATTGTAAAAAAGTAGTCTTTCTCTATTTTATATTATACGCCACATTCGTTGATATATCAACGTTTTTCTGGGGCAACCCCCGATTGGATTTTTTCATTATTTGGGCCGCGGCGCGGCTACTCTGCGCTCCTAGCTCGGGTCGGGGGTAAAGTAAAGAAAAGTAAAGAAATTAAGGAAAGATTTCATGGATTTCTTGAACTTTACACTCCTTTCCAATAAAATGATATATATAGTCATTTTGCGGTTGTTTTGGGTAAGTTGGGAAAGAAACATATAAAAAATTTACAGGAGCTCATAGTGAGCTCCCTTTGGTGATTATTGGTCCTTGAATTTTAGGTTTGGCCATTTCTTCTGGTGTTTTGACGATGCGACTCTTTTTCGCCTGCAGGAATTCGCGATTGGATTTGTAGCGCATGTCGCGCCTTCCTGTCTTGGTCCGTTTAACCATTTTGGCTCACCTCCTTTTAAAGTAAAAACCATAGCGCTTACCGAATCGCTCCAGTTCTTTCCAGCTACGTACATTCTGCAGGTGATTGTAATTGGCGTCGTACAGTTCAATATGAGTCGGTAGGATACGGTAGTACCCTGTGTTGTTTCTTGGCTTACGTAGTGGAGTTGGACCTATCATTCACTTTGCCTCCTCATTTAACTAATCCTAAGCCGAGTGTGTTGTTTGTATGTGTATTCGTCAACAATTCGTGTTGTTTTACATTGGTTACAACCTAATGTATATACTTCATTGCTTTCTACGCTTGTCAAAGCATTAAGATATGTTATATGAAAGTCGACAAGCTTCCATTCATGGAAGCAAGTCGATTGTTGTTTACGTCTGCNTGAGGAGGGGTTATTAAACGCGTTTGTAGCCCCCTCCTGGTTCGTACGTTCTGTGGCGGTCATATAACTCGATCAGCTTGTTGTATGTGTCTTCTTCGCCTTGTCCTTTATAATGGTGTGCTAAGACGTAAAGCAGTTGCTCTGGATGATTAACGACCATCATGTTGCCTTCTGCGATGTGTCGGTTTATGGATTCCCAGCCGAGGGGGCTGCTGATACCGCAATCGTCAATCATTGTGCTGGCATAATAATCGTTCACTTCTGTCACTTTACCGGCGCTGATCTTTTCGTAGTTTAAACCGGACTTCCAGGCCAACATCGTGCCTTTTGTTACTCCGGTGAGTTTTTGAATTCGAGTGGCAACGCCCCCAGCACTCAGCCCGTTAGCTTTCGCTTGACGTACTACCTGAGCTCCGGTGTTTTCCCATTCAGCCCATTTCTCCGGGTCGATATAGCGCTTACCGTTTTGCTCCACAAATGGGGCATTCATCTTACGAATTGCGTAATTAATTTTTTGCGGTGTACCCCACTTACCTGTTTGATCCTGCTTTGCAAATTGTGAAACAGTCAATAGGTTACTCATATTTTAATTCCTCCTTAAGTTTTGTGGCCAAGACGCCTCATTGTTCTTCAATCAACACAACCATGTTTTCATCAAGCATATAATGCTTGAAACCAACTTGATTTTGCTCTGGAAACAACTATATGCGATTAGTTCTGAAGCAATTTTTGTTTCCATCTTATATTTTAATTATAACCCAGTTCGCCTAGGTTGTCAACCCGGTATTTCCTCAAAATAGCCTTTTGTTAACAACACGTTAAACCTTGGTGCCGGGAACATAAAGTCCTCACTTTGTACCTCGTCTCTAAACCACAACGTCCCCCAGAAGAAAGCGGTGTATACTCCGCCCTCTTCGAATGGACCAATGGACTTCTTTGCAACGTATGTGTTTCCGATGGTCACGTACCTCATGAGAACATCTCATCGAAGCACTTACCACAAATGCCCGAAATAAGAAGTTCTCTCTCGTTAGGCGAAAGATGTGAGAAGGCGTGTTGCGCGAACGCTCCTTCCCGGTATCGAATGATTTGCTCCTCCGTTACATTGAGCTCGTAGACTTTTTTGCAACAACGACAAGTTACTTCCAAAGTACGCATCTTCATATTTTATCCCTCCGCAGGTGAAATAGTATCTCTATTAATATTATACTCTATGTAAGATAAAAAGTCCACCCCAAAAGGTGAACTTTTTAAAAATTATCTTATATTGTCATGCTTCATGTCAGGAGCTATTAATGATAGCTCAATTTGTTCCGGTTCCGTTGGATTATCACCGAATACAGGTTGAATACGCACTCCCAACATGCCTACTTTTTGAATGTCTTTAAATGGAATTGACACTACATCGTCATCGTGATTTGCTACCAGTGCTTTTATTAACATCAAAAAGTTCTGGTTGTCACTAATGATCTTCATAATGTCTTCTTGTGTTAATCGATGCAATGGTTTGGCCTCCATATTATCACTCCTAGTTTAGTTGATTTCATCACCTGCAGGGGCGGCGTATCCTTTCTTTTTGGAGGTGCCGTCTTGTCGCGCGTGATTTTCGGCTGTCTTGGCATCAATAATAGCCACGATGTCTTCGGCGGACAGTCCGGCCATATCGGTCAGTTGAATTAAGAAAATCCATAGGTCGGCAATCTCTTCATGAAGAGCTGGTACGTTGATAGGTTTTTTGTTCTTCCACCATTTCCAGTTTAACTCTCCGCGTACCTCGCCAATCTCGTCCTCTAAAGCTACTAGGATTTTGAGTAACCATTCCTCTTGTGTAAAGTTAATGTTACGCTCACGGATTACACGGTCAGAGAATTCCCGTTGTTGTTTAAATAGTCGGTTCAATGTTTCCATTATAAAAGCCCTCCCAAGTCTATATCTTCTGTATCGTCAAATGTGTCATCTGTTTTCGTATATGCTCTGCTCTTCTGTTCAAAGAAGTCCGTTTTACCTAGGTCAGTCTCTGCATATACCTTGATCCATTCCATAGGGTTAGTTTCTTGTCTAAGGAATGGAGGTTCTGCGCCTAATTGTTTTGTCCGCACGTTAGCTATGAAACGGATGTAGCCCGCCAACTCATCCACATCGATGGTCGGGAAACGGGTACCGATGATGTAATGAGACCAGGTAGTCTCTAATTCGGCAGCTTTCTTAAAAATAGCTGTGGTAAGAGCTTTTAATTCAGGAACGTCATACTCAGGGAAATCTTGTTTGATGGCCTTAAAGATTTCAGTGAATAGGCGTACATGTTGTTGTTCGTCCCGATTGATATAGTTAATCATCGTCGCGGATGCGACCATCTTGCCGTGGCGTGCAAGGTCATAAAAGAAGGCGAACCCTGAGTAAAAGAATAAACCCTCCAATACCACGTCGTAGATAATAGAAACCAACATATCGGTTATTGTAGGGTGTTTGACTTGTGGTTTATAACCGTTGACAATAAAGTCGTTTCGGTTTATTAATACTTCATCGTGTTTCCAGAACTCAAATACTTTGTCTTGCGCCTCTTTAGTTTGCTCTACAGACGCTAGGATGTAAGAATAAGATTGGTTGTGAATAACCTCTTGTTGTGCTAACATAATCATTAAAGCATTTAGAGAGGAGTCTGTTAAATGTTTAGATATGTCGGCAGAATAATCGGACTGCATAGAGTCCAAGAAAGATAACAAACCGATAATCTTTAAGAATGTGTCCTGCTGTTCCTCTGTAAGTAATGGGAAGTCCTTTTTATCCGCTTGCATGTTTATCTCAAATGGAGTCCAGAAGTTCCCTAGAAATTTTTTGTATAGTCCATAGGACCATGGAAAGCGCACATCATTCCAATTTAGTACATTAGAGCTCTCACCCAACAAAATTCGTGTAGACTTGTTGGGGGCATTTCTGTCCATTAGCTCTCGTCTATCTAATTCAATATGTGGTACTTTGTTCACGAATTCTTGATATAGCTGATGAATGTCCATTATTATTCCTCCTATAGCCTAGATTTCCAGTATTCTCTTTCTATTTGTCTTTGCTCTTTCTCCCATTCAATCATTTGTTTCTCCAGACAATCCTCGCAAAGGTCTTCGCCTGCGGAGGCGTAGTTCTCTTCGCAGTTCTCGCACTTAGTTGGCACAGAATTCACACTCCTCTTCGATCTGAGTAGAGGTGGAACGAGTGTAATAGATGGTCTTCATACCACGCTTCCAGGCCTCAAACTGAAGTTTCAGGATCTCGCTGGCCGTCGCATCGTTCGGAACATATAGATTGAATGAGATAGCTTGGTCGATATGGTGTTGACGTGCCGCGTTCTGTCTAATAGAGTAAGTATGGTCCATGTGATAACCTGATTTGTAGTATCTGAGTGTGCTGATGTTTAGATCAGGTACCGTGACAGCGATTTTGGACCGTTTTTTCTCTTCAGCGTACACACGTCTAAAGATAGGGTCAATACCATCAGTAGTNGCCGCAATCTTTGCTGTAGACGCATTTGGCGCAACAGCCATCATATAACCATTGCGGACGCCATGGTAAGCGACATCGGCTTGTAAGTTCAACCATCTATCACTAGTATAACCTCTCTTCTTAAAATAAGCACCGTTCGCCCAGTCAGAACCTGGAAATGCAGGATATGGTCCTTTCTCTTTAGCAAGCTCCACGGAAGCTTTGATCACAAGATATGCGATGTCTTCATAGAGCTTGTCTGCAAGTTCCACGGCCTCTTCTGACTCCCAGTGAATATGTTTGAGCGCCAGCAGATGATGCCACCCGGAAGTACCTAACCCGACAGCACGATATTTGAGGTTAGAGGATTCGGCTTGCTGCACCTCAACTCTCCCTTGGTTTAGTTCAATAACATTGTCTAACATACGCATTTGAATTGGTATNAAGCGCTTTANTGCATTATCCGTTACAGCTCTAGCNAAGTTAATAGAGGATAAGTTACATACAACGAAATCGCCGTGTCTGCGCTTCATGTAAGTATAGCGTTCGCCGTCTTCCACGACCATAACCTCTTCTGTGATAACAGTAGGACTAATGTTTTGTGTAACCTCAGTACATAAGTTAGCACAGTAAATCATACCTGCGTGTGGGTTTGTATTCATTCGGTTTACTTGGTCCCGGAAGAATAAGTATGGGTAACCAGACTCTTTTTGTACTCGAATCATTTCCACATAGTATGACAACGCAGGCACTACTTTAAAATGTGTTAAACGGCCTTCACGAGCCGCTTGTTCACATTCCACGTAGCGGAATGAGAATGCATGCTTNTCACGGTCAGGCTTCTCACCTGGTTGTAGTCGTTCTTTGTCATAGAAGTCCTCAATACCGTAGCCCATCACTTGTTTGATTTCGTGCGGGTCAAATAAAGTCCATTCTCCTTTAGTAGCTACCCGCAACATAAACAAGTCCGGAATACAAGCACCAATAGAAAGGTCATGAATCTTATCACGCTCGTCTCCGTTGTTTAGCTTGCCGTTAATGAAGCGCGGAAAGTCTAAATGCCAATTGTCTAAGTAAACAGCAATGCTTCCTTGACGTTGCCCCAGTTGATCTACAGAGACAGCAGTATTGTTTAACTGACGTAACCACGGCATAACACCTGTGGAGATTCCTTTGAAGCCTTTGATATCAGAACCTAGCGCACGGATTTTACCTGCGTACATTCCAAGGCCCCCGCCATTCTTAGAAAGACGTGCGGCGTCGAAGTTATTCAGATAAATGCCGTCTAACGAATCGTCGATTACGTCGACAAAACAAGAGCTCAGCTGTCCGTGTAGTTTACCACTCGCTGCCATTGTCGGTGTTGCCACAGTCATGTAAAGGTTAGATTGTGCCCAATAAGCCTCTTTTACATAGTCCATACGTCTATCTTTAGGCTCGTTCATCATTAGATACAATGCAATGGTCATCCAACGTTCCTGAGGAAGCTCATATACTTGGAAGTTTTGGATATCCCCCAGTTTGGCTAAATAACGTTCGCGCAGCATGTGTAACCCAATGTAGTTAAACAAATCATCTTTAGATGGGTCAATCCAGGAGCCCGCTAGTGCCAATTCATCTGCGGAATAGGCGTTAAGGATCTCGTCCGAGTACATACCGTGCTCGTATAAGTACTTTTGTGTCTCATACATATGTCCATAACCGAAGCCGCGACTTTCCTTTACCTCACGGTAAATCTTCTCCTTTAGAACCCGTGCCGATACACCTACCCACCCCGGCTGCGGATCATCAGGGTCGATATTTGCTTGCGAATTGAGAATCAAGAAGTCCTCTAGTTCCGCAGGCGAAGGATTTCGTTCTGAAATATATTTCTCCGCCTTCTCAATGAATTGTTTCTTTGTCAATGGGCTAAACCCTGTTAGACCTTCAAACAGATGTTCCACGTGCCAATTCCTCCTATCTGAAGTTATGTTTAATGAACTCGGCTTCTTCTTCTTCGGACAGGATACCTGTGGCGTAACCTATTGTGCCCCCTTGTATTGTCCATAGTGTGTTGTGGTCATCGTCTACTTGACTGAAGTCACCTTTGTCCCAGCGCTTTAGTATTTCCAGAAGCTCATCAGAGTGAGGATATTCTTCTGTCTCTACAACGTCAATCAAAGTTTTGACGCGCTCTGGAGTCATTTCAATAGAACCCCATTTTGTATCGGCTACGACTTTTTGGTGCGTCATTTGGTGCATCATTTCGATGACCTCATCTTCGGTCCAGGTAACAGATACCTTTGGGCTTTCATCCCCATTTTTCTTCAGTTTGCCTATATCATCCAATGCCTTCGAAGCTTCTGTATTCTCTGCTGACATAGGGTCGTTGAAGAATAAATTAGTAAGGATGGTCACTCCTAAAAACAACCCGACAACAATAGCTCCGCCTATAACCATACGTACCCATTTTTTCAACCGTCTTTTCTTACTTCTTGCTTGGATTTCCATCATTATTCCTCCTAATTAGTTTAATTTGTAAAAGTACCCGAGCCTAAACTCGGGCAAAATAGGAGTGGTAATAATGGGCTAAACCAAGAAGCCGCTTAATTATATTATAACATATTTTCATGGTTTTAGCCCTTAGGTTACCACATTTATCTGAAGAGAGACCTATTCGGCCTCTCCTTCCTTGCCCTCCTTAGTAAGTAACTTTTCAACTTCGACGAGCAATTCTTCGCTATATTCGCCACTTTCCTTAGCTTGTTCTAATCCGATTTCTTTGATGACGTCTTTGACCTCCATCGCTTGCTTTTTGATTTCTTCCAGTTTCTTGGCGGCCAACATACGTTGTTCTACTTGATAAACCATTTGATACCGGATATTCATAATTCTTGCAACGTATTTACGTTCAATGCCTTCTGCCAACAATGCGCGAATTGCATCTGCTTTTGTCTTGGCCTTATCTAGAATGGCTTGGACCACAGGTTTTTGTTTTAGTTCTTTTACATACAACGCTTCCTGCTCACGCTTGCTTAGTTCCTTCTTTTCTTTTTCTTCCTGCTCAACTTTGTCTGCTTCAGGAACTTCCTGCTCAACTTTGTCTGCTTCAGGAACTTCCTGCTCAACTTTGTCTGCTTCAGGAACTTCCTGCGTNNCCACAGGGCCGATTAATTTCTTTTCATCCACTTCGATAACCTCCACTGTTGGGTCCTGTGCAACAATTGCCTCGTTAATTTGTTCGACCAGGTCTTCTTTCGTCATACCAACCCGGTAAGTAACCCCTAACCCCGTTGCTGCTTCCTTCAACGCACCCATCTTCATTTCCGTGCTTACTAATTCGATTTTCATTATTTTACTTCCTCCTTTAAAATTATTGGCGAACTTCTATATTTTTATTATAACTCAGTTCGCCTTGTTTCGCACCCCCGAAAGGCAACCTTTTTAAAAATTTTTTGTTGTTGCCGTTGCTTGAGGTGAACTTTCTTATTTATATTATAACCCAGAGGCGAGCTGAAAAGCCACCCCCAAGTTGCATTTATCTTCTGCCATTGAAATCCTCCACAGCATCGACCCTGTCTGTGAAATAATGACCGTGGTAAAGTGCCTCATCCTCATCATTATACAACCATGTGACAAGGTATTTCCTTATCTATTTTTATTATACCCTATAATCAGAAAAAGGACACCCGTTTAGGATGTCCTTTCTTGAAGAAGTTCTTTAAATGATATATCACCGGTCTTTTTATGAACAATGATGTTTCCGGATTCCTCGATTGTAAAGTCATACAATGAACCCCATCGATGACCGATTTCGGCGTCAGCTACAAATGGTACGTCTGTGTTGAGTAATATTTTACCTGCTGATTCCATGATGCGCTTGAATGTGTCTCGTGTGCGCTTGATGATATCCTCGTTAGCCCATACTTCGGCGATAATGGAATCATGTACTGTGTTAACAAGACGTACTGCTTCGAACCCGAGCTCTTCGTTCATCTTATCAAACTCCTCCACCAGGCGACATATAGACCAAACTGTTAAGTCTGATGCAGTAGCCTGAATTGGGAAGTTACCTGCTTCGTTCTGCACACCATTTCGGTTCTTCTCAGTTATGAGTCCGAATGGTCTTATACGTCCGATTGGTGTCTCATACACTCGACCTAGTAATGGGTCTTTACGACGCTCCATCATGAACTCTTTGGTTTTAGGCTGCGGAGCGTACCAATCCTGGATTAGCTTACGTGCCTCAGGAATGGTCATATTATGCTCTGCAGCAAGGGTGTACTCAGTTCTTCCATCATGAACTCCTCCTCTTTCGAGGAGGCATGGACTATCCTATGCGTCGCGAAGCACGCCATGCCTTGTAGTCTTCGATAAAAGACCGTCTGGCTTCGACTATATCTGGTGGCAATTTCTGCCTGGAGGTGTTTGCTGGAATTTCAAGAAATTTGAGTACCCAAGACAAGTCTTCTTTCTTGGTGTTTACGTAAGGGAAAATATCGTTTACGAATCTACCTGCAGCGCGGTTGTACAGCACCCAGCGGAATATGCGTTTCTTAGCCATATGACTTTTAGGGCGCTCATGAAATATCGCTTCGGGATATCTGTTATGAATTTCCCTTAGCAATGTTTCCTCGGACATGTCAATCGCTACCATGCAGGTTATATTCGTAACGCTATTTCCTACTACAAAAGATACCCATCCTTCTCCATCAAACAACCCTGCCAAATATTCAGTGCTTAAAAACATTGCGACGCCCCCCCGTTAAATAGACTCGGTTGATTTAATTATACGTTAGTTATATGGTAATTGCAACGTATAACTAGTCGGCCTATTATAAGTCTCTACACCATCGCCTACAAAAGTAGGTTTTAGCTCGGGATTGCCATATGCTTATGCACTTAGGTTTCCCCGATATGAGGGGGGTTTTAATTCCGCTAGCTAGGATATTAACGGAATACCGAAATTTACTGCCTTAGCACGTACACGTTGTTCTTTTGTAAAATTCGGTCCATATAGTTGGATAGACATTTGGTCATGTAAGTCTGAGCCTGAGATGTAAACGTTCTTTAACCACGGGTCCCCTGACTCTACAGCCATAACACGTAACTCCGCCTGCGAGTAGTCGGCTTGGAACATGATGTAGCCGTCGTCTGCGATGAAGATGTTTTTGATTTTGGACTCGCGCGGGATGTTATGGATGTTCGGGTCTGATGATGATAAGCGACCCGTCTCGGTACCATGTAGCTTAAATGTTGTATGGACTCGGTTTGTATTCTCATCAATGTGAGCCCAAATACCTTTAACATAGGTACCATATAGTTTCTTGTCTTTAGCGTATGCCCGCTTCACATCGATNAATTGAATACCTTTGACATCTTTCAGCTTGTCCTTGTAGATGTCTAAAGAATCCGCATCAGTCGATATCTTACCCTTCTTCATTATAGGCTTCAGCTTCCATACATGGAACAACATAAACCTAATATGCATGTAACTGTTTGGATTGAACTCAGCGGGCACTTTTGTAGGACCCGGTTTCTTCTTACCNTCTTTACGTCCTTTAGTTTCCCACTCGAATAGCTTCTGNTGATCGGCCCACTTAGCATATTCTTTAGGGTCCCAACCAGCCTCTTTAGCGATACGTGTCATCTCTGCAACGTACTCTTCCAATGCAGGCTCGTATTCCTGAGCCAACTTCTCTACATAGTTTAAATCAGCCTTAAATCCATTCAATTCTAATCGCATGTAAGCGTTGGATGCATCTGATAACAGCTTGAATAGCTTGTCGATTTTTCTCCCACGTTTCCGTTCTGCGTCGAATAACTTGTTCATTTCGATTAGGACTCGGAACGTCATATCTGTATCGATACCTTGGTATTTATATAAGATAGGACGCGGAATGTCNGCGAAAGACTCTTTTACATATTTGTGTGCTTCATGTTCCCACGGTTCCGCATCGCAGTATTCCATTGCGACTTGCTCTAAGTCATGCGTACCTTTTCGTACATCGATACAATAGTGCATCAACATGGTGTCAATATCAGTTCGGGCCTTAATACCATACTGCGCCCAAAAGAACTTATTGTCGAACTTACCATTATGATAAACCCAAGTAATGTTTTCGGACTCAATGGTCTTTTTTAACTCTTTTAGTACCATCTCGTCATGGATGACCTCTTCCGCTAATACTACAGCATGACCAGCTTTGAACGTAAAGCCCATACATAACAGTTTGTCGTACTTGAATCTAAAGCCTCGAGTCTCAATGTCTGCTGCCACAGTACGTTTCTTTGCCCGCAGCTTCCGTAGAAACGTAATCGCCTGCGGGACGTGATATAAAACGTCGACTTTGGTCTTTGGTGGTTCGTACGGTTGTCCTTTAGGACGTTTAAGCATCCATAGTGCTTTCTCTAGGTCTTTGGTCCAGGTTTCAAACACTCCAGTGTTCTGCAACACATATTGAGGATGAAATGTTGCCAACACATATGCGTCCAATCTCGAATCCCATTTACGAGCACCACGGGATTGAAGAATGCCTGCCTTAGTATATCCCAAGGCTTTCATAGCACCATTACCTAAGGCAATAATGACACGAGGCTTCTTGATTTCAATTTCCTTCAGCAAGCGAGGCTTACATTTCTGAATTGCCTGCGCAGGTGGTTCTTGCTTCTGATGACATAAGGTCGCATACGTAAAATGGACCTTTGGTTT
>JGI1652J44930_10000817_pt1 | contig 11923 bp, 9 predicted proteins | sample NewIslsDNAsample_FD_44930 | JGI IMG/M metagenome (IMG submission 44930)
GGGAGTGAAAATGTAACAACTATTTTTTTACAAAAAACCTTTAAATTTCAAATCAGCTTGTAATAAAATGAAAGTGTTCTTTGATAATTCTTTTGTTCTAGCCTTATCTGTTCATTGATTTAGTGAATGATTTCCACTTCACTTGACTTGAAGAGGGCGTTTCTTCGTTTCACGACGAAAGCCGCCTTTCGCCTCTCTGAGCCCTATTTTGGGTCGTCCCAACGGTGAGCATCCGGTGATTCGGAGTTCTTTCGCACCGCGGATATTTTACCTATGGGAGGCTTGGCTTTTTCCGTGAAAATGTGGGTGCGTTGAGCCGCCGTTTTCATGATCGGGTGAAGAACAAAGTTTGCTCATGGAACTTTTCCATGAAANCCCATATATAAAAACATCATANACAGGGCCTTTATCATGTGGGGGGTTGACACTAAATTACATTCATCTTCTGTTGATTGGCCAAACTCTGCCTTTTATGAGCGTAAAGCAACAATCTTCTTTTAGAACGATGATACCAAGGGGGAAGAATCAACATTATGTGCGGCTTTATCGGTTGTGTTCACGATCATCCGCGAATAAGAAATAAAAAATGGAACGAAATGTTTCAACTAATGAACGGTCTTATTACCCATCGCGGTCCTGATGATGAAGGGTATTTTTTTGATGACTACGTGTCTTTCGGGTTTCGACGTTTAAGCATTATCGATTTNGAAGCAGGGCATCAGCCGCTCTCTTACGAAAACGAACGCTACTGGATCATCTTTAACGGGGAAATCTACAACTATATTGAATTGCGGGAAGAACTGTTGGCGAAGGGGCATCAATTCGCGACGCACTCTGATACTGAAGTGATTGTTGCTCTTTATAGCGTGGAAAAAGAAAAAGCAGTCGAAAGGCTGCGCGGGATGTTTGCGTTTGTCATTTGGGACAAGCAAGAGAAATCGGTGTTTGCGGCGCGGGACCCGTTTGGTATTAAGCCATTTTTTTATGCGGAACAAGAGGGTCGCACATTTTTTGCTTCAGAAAAGAAAAGCATTTTGTTTGCGTTGGGGCATGAATCATTGGAGCATGATTCTCTACAACATTATTTAACCTTCCAATACGTCCCTGAGCCATTGACGATGTCGTCTGGCATTTACAAGTTGGAACCAGGGCATTATATCAAGAAAAAAGTTGGGGAACCGCTCACCGTTCACCGTTATTGGAAAGCATCCTTCCAGCCTGTTCGCCAATCGGAAGAGGAGCTTGTGAAACAAATTCGCGAGGCGCTGTTTGATTCGGTGAACGTGCATATGCGCAGCGATGTGCCGGTTGGAGCGTTTTTGTCAGGCGGGATTGACTCATCGTTGATCGTGGCCATCGCCAAGCAATTCCATCCGCATCTTAAGACATTTTCTGTCGGGTTTGAGCGGGAAGGGTTCAGCGAAATTGATGTTGCCAAAGAAACGGCGGAGAAGCTCGGTGTGGACAATATCAGCTATGTCATCTCCCCGCAGGAGTATATGGACGAGCTTCCGAAAATCATGTGGCATATGGATGACCCATTAGCTGATCCGGCAGCTGTGCCGCTCTATTTTGTGGCCCGTGAGGCGAGAAAACATGTTACGGTCGTGCTTTCCGGTGAGGGGGCAGACGAGCTGTTTGGCGGTTACAATATTTATCGCGAACCGCAGTCACTGCGGCTGTTCGAGCGGATGCCAGACGTGGTGAAAGCTGTGTTGCGGATGATCGCGAAGCTTCTTCCGGATGGAATGAAAGGAAAAAGTTTCTTAGAACGCGGGACGACGCCGCTCGAGGAACGGTATGTTGGCAATGCGAAAATGTATAGCGAAAACGAAAAAGAGGCATTACTCAAAACATATCAAAAAGGGCGCGAGTATACAACGATTACGGCTCCCTTTTATGAAGAAACGTCTCATTACCCTCCGGTCAACCGGATGCAATACATTGACATTCATACATGGCTAAGAGGCGATATTTTATTAAAAGCGGATAAAATGACGATGGCTCATTCGCTCGAACTGCGGGTTCCATTTTTAGATCGAAAGGTGTTTGAAGTCGCATCCAAAATTGCTCCTGACATGAAAACAGCCAACGGTACGACAAAATACATTTTGCGCAAGGCCGCTGAAGGCATCGTGCCGGATCATGTGTTAAACCGGAAGAAACTAGGGTTCCCGGTGCCGATTCGCCATTGGCTGAGAAATGAAATGTATGACTGGGCAAGACGACTTATCTATGAAAGTGAAACTGACCATTTGTTCCATAAGGATGTGCTATACCGTTTGCTCGATGAGCACGCCCAGCAGAAAGCGGATCATAGTCGCAAGCTGTGGACCGTCTTGGCGTTTATGATCTGGCACCAAGTCTATGTAGAAAAGAAATACGATTTTGCTTTATCTGTACAAGACGAAAAGTGGTCAACATCTGTTTTGGAGGCATAGCAGCGAACTGAAAAGGGGTCTCGGGAGTGTAGCCGGGACTCCTTTTTTGATGATTGCAAACAGAAAAGGAGTTCAGCAGTGAAGGGGGGAGTCAGCTCCCGTTTGATGCGGAAAGCAGGATTCCACAACGTTTTCCCTCAAATGAGCAACGGTTGGAAACGTATGTGTTCACGGAACAAAAAACCCCCTTCTTGACCTGTTTCTCCGTAAGAAACAGGTCAAGAAAAGGGACCGCGAATGGGAAGTTCCACTGTAAAGGTCGCTCCTTCTCCCGGCTCGCTCTGAACGGAGATAGTTCCATGGTGCATATCCACAATTTGTTTCGCGATCGCCAAGCCGAGCCCGCTGCCGCCTGCGGCGCGATGGCGGGATTTATCGACTTTATAAAACCGCTCAAAAATGCGGGGTTGGTCATGCTTTGGAATTCCCGGCCCTGTATCAGAAATCGTGACGATGGCTTGTTCGCCACGGCGTTGAACCTGGACGGTGATTGTTCCTCCTTTCGGTGTAAATTTGATGGCATTATGGATCAAGTTCAGCCACACTTGACTGAGCAAATCTTCATCAGCTGTAATCGATACTTTTTCCATCACGGCACACATGTCCACGTCTTTTTCCGCCCACTGCGGCTCGCAGTGAAGAATGAGCGTTTGTAATTGCGTGTCCAAACGATAGGATGTCGGATGAAGCGGGTAGCGCTCAGAATCTAACATCGCCAACCGCAGCAAATTCTCGCTTAGCTTTGACAGTCTTACGCATTCAGTTTCAATAATATCAAGATAATGCATCCGCTGCTCTTGGCTTAAGTTCTCGTTTTTGAGTGCGCGGGCAAATCCACGAATCGATGTTAGCGGAGAGCCAATCTCATGAGAAACGTTGGAAATAAATTCTTGACGCATGTCTTCCATGGCCTGCAAATTTGCGGCCATGTCGTTAATGCGTGTCACGAGTTCGGCAAACGGATGATGCCGTCCGCCCCAGTCAACCTGAAGATTCACTCGAAAATCGCCTTTGGCGATTCGATTAATGGCGTCTATTAAGTGGTGCCAAAATACTCTTTCGCGCTTTCGCAAAAAAGGACCGATCGCGCTCATGGTCATCCCGAATAGCAAAAAGCCGAAGATCGATGAAATGATTTGCCGAACGAGCGGATGCGGCTGCCAAGCGAATCGGGTGTAGATCGCTTCTGTGATGAAATATGCCGCAGACCAAAAGAGGCAGATGATTGACATCACAGCGATCACGGTCAAGATGGATTTAAACACAAACCATAATCGTTTCATTGGCGTGCCTCCAGCCGATAGCCGAGTCCACGAATCGTGCGGATGAAAAAGGGAGCGTTCGGCTGAGCGAACCGTTCACGCAGCCGCTTGATATGAACATCAACGGTTCGCTCATCTCCTTCATAATCGTAACCCCAAATCTGTTCAATCAATTCGTCGCGCGTGAACGTTTTACCGGGATAGCTGGCCAGTTGAAAAAGCAGTTCGAATTCTTTTGGTGGCAAAGGGACTTCCACGTCTCCCAAACGGCATTCGTACGTCTTGCGGTTTAACGACAAATGGCCAATTTGCACGATTTGCGAGGTGGCGATACGATACCGTTTAAGCAATGCTTTGACACGGGCGACAAGTTCAAGGGGGTCAAACGGTTTGACGAGATAGTCGTCTGCCCCAAGAGAAAATCCTTTCACTTTTTCCCTCGTTTCCCCTTTAGCGGTCAACATCAGAATGGGAACATCGTCATAGTCGCGCAGTTCACGGCATAGTTCCCACCCATCCATTTCCGGCATCATAATATCCATAATGACCAAATCCACTTTCGTCGTTTCTAGCACGTCAAGTGCTTCTTTTCCATTAGCTGCTTCGTGGATTGTCAATCCTTCCAAACTTAAAAAATGGCTGACGAGTTCGCGGATATGTGCATCATCATCGACAACTAAAATTCGGGCCATTGTCATCTTCCCTCCACGCGTTCTCTTTTCCATTGTGCCGTTTTCGTTCGTCCCCGTCAATGTAGCGGGCGTATTGCTCGCCATTCATCGCTATTCGTCCGATGTTTTCGTTCGTTTCCGTTAATGTAGCAGCCCATCTGTTCCTTATTTTCATCCTGACGTCAGATCGTGAATGAATCTGTTTGTTGGTTTTGGCTGTTCGGGGGATAAGNGTCAGACATCCCCCATGATTATGCGCGGCGCATATAGACACGAACCGTGATCGGGGCAAAAATCGCGACAATCGCTCCTGCGCCGATTAAAGAAATAATAAAATCAGTGCCAATCGTGCCATGGTTCGTTAGTTCGCGAACGGCCGTGATCATATGGGAAAGGGGATTGGCTTTGGCAATCCATTGCAGCCAGTCAGGCATTGTCTTGACTGGCACGAACGCATTTGAAAGAAACATAAGCGGAAACAGCGCCAACATGGAAATTCCTTGTACGCTAGCTGCATTGCGGGCAATGACGCCGAAGAAGGCAAATATCCAGCTGACAGCCCACGTGCACCCGATGGAGAACACGATGGCAAGCGCCACACTGGCGACACCTCCTTCCGGACGATAGCCGATGAGAAATCCGATGGTAAACGTCAGCACAGCGGCAATGACATAGCGAACGACATCGGCTAATAACGCCCCTGCCAACGGCGCGATGCGGGCGATCGGCAATGATTTAAAGCGGTCGAACACACCTTTGTCCATATCATCCCGAAGTTGGACTCCTGAAGCGACAGAGGCGCCGATCAATGTTTGGATGAGAATGCCGGGAATAATCATTGGCAGGTAGTTGTCCACATTTCCGGCGATGGCTCCACCAAAGATATAAGTAAACATCAACGTGAAAATGATCGGCTGGAAAGTGACGTCAAATAGTTGTTCCGGCGTACGCCGTACCTTCAGCAAACCGCGATAGGCCATTGTGAACGAGTTTCGCACCGCTTGGGAAATGCTCGTGCGGCTGTTCAGTTGGCGAGTGTTCATTCTATCGAACCTCCCTTAGAACGCTGAATTCTTCTTCATCTTTTTTCGTTCCATGGCCGGTAATGGCTAAAAAGACTTCATCAAGGGTTGGTTTTTGGACGTTGACCTCGGCTAAGCGGATCCCCTCTTGCCGCAAAGCGACAAGCACGTCCGTCACTTGATCCGGATCGGCCATTGACGCCGTGATGTTCCCGGTTTCTGCAGATATGCTTGACCGGATACGGAGAACGTGTTCAATGATGCGTTTGGCCGCTTCGATCTTTTCCGGTTGTTGCAATTTGACTTGCAATGACGACTGGCCGACAGATGTTTTGAGTTCATCGGGGGTCCCTTCGGCGACAACACGGCCGTGATTAATCACGGCGATGCGGTCCGCCAATTCATCCGCTTCTTGCAAGTATTGGGTCGTCAACAGCACGGTTGATCCCATGCGGACTAAGCGGCGGATCGTTTCCCACATTTGATTACGTGTGATCGGATCGAGACCCGTGGTCGGCTCATCAAGAAAAATGAGCGGCGGCTGGGCGATCAGGCTGGCGGCGAGATCGAGGCGCCGACGCATGCCGCCCGAGAAATGTTTTAACGGGCGTTTGGCCGCTTCTGTCAAGCCGAATTCCTCCAATAATTCACTTGTTTTCCGTCGCGCCTCTGCTCGGCTCAGTCCGAGAAGTCTACAAAAGATCATCAAATTTTCTACAGCGCTGAGCGTTTCGTCAACGGACGCATATTGGCCGGTGACACCGATCAACTGTCGGACAATTTGAGGTTGCTTGACGACATCGTACCCAAAAATTTGGGCCGAACCGCCATCCGGGCGCAACAAGGTCGCCAACATTCGAATGGTTGTTGTCTTGCCGGCGCCATTGGGTCCAAGCACTCCATAGATCGTGCCGGTACGTACACGCAACTCGAGGCCATCTACGGCCCGATGGTCGCCAAAAACTTTTACCAATCCGTGCGCTTCCACTGCCCACTCTTGATGCTCGGAAGCGGAGCGGTGTTTGTGTCCCATTTTTGTGTCCTCCTCTTTACAATGATTTGTACATGGCAAATCGTAGCACGCTATTATGAACAGAATGTGAACAAGGAACAATTTTTTGATTTACCCACTCTTGCAATTTTCCCGGTTTTGGTATATGCTTGTTCCAGTAACATGATAAATACTATATATCGTTGTGTTTGTTTGCTTTAACAACTACATATGGTGATTGCAAGCAATGGTGTCCATCAGGACTTAATAGGGAATCCGGTGCGAATCCGGAACTGCCCCCGCAACTGTATGTGCGGACGAAATGGGATGGCCACTGGCGGTGAAAGCTTGCACGGCACGCCGCTGGGAAGGACCCAAAGTAGGACGATGCACGAGTCAGGAGACCTGCCTTGCTTGGAAGTTTCATGTTCTTCGGGGTGTGAGAAGATGAAACGATAGGGAAATAGAAAAAGGAATCGTATGCCTTTTTCTGTCTGTCGTTTCATCCGCTCGTTCACCCGAGCGGATTTTTTTATTGAAGGAGAGGGAAAACGAATGACAGCGGTCACGAAATCCATTGTTGTTGATGATCAAGGAAAAGAGAAGTCGCTTTCGCGCAGAGAGTTTGCCGCGTTAATTGAGCAGGCGACGGCAGGCTTTGTCCGTTTGTCGCTTGAGGAATATGAAGAGCGTGTATGGCAGCTTCTCAGTCGAAAAGAGTTCGTCACCGTTGATCAACTGTATCAAACCGCTATTTTAGAAGGGTTGTCGTACATTAGTGAAGAGGAGCCGGAATGGACGTTTGTGTGCGCGCGGTTGTATTTGCGGATGATGTACCGCGAGGCGGCACGGCAGCGCGGGTACGATGCGCGCGAGCGGTATGGTGATTTTTATTCATTAATCGTTTCTTTGACAGAACAAGGGGTGTACAGCCCGCTATTGCTTGAGCGTTATACAAAAGAAGAGATCGAGACGGCTGGCTCATTTCTTGATCCAGACAAAGACTTGTTGTTTACGTATATCGGGTTGCGCACGCTCGCTGACCGTTATTTGGCCCGCGATTATGAGCGGCGGCTGTACGAACTGCCACAAGAACGGTTTCTCATCATTGCTATGACCTTGATGGTGAACGAACCGCCTAAGCGGCGCCTCGAGTTGGTGAAGGAAGCGTATTGGGCGTTAAGCAACCTATATATGACGGTGGCCACGCCGACACTTGCCAATGCCGGGAAGTCATACGGTCAGTTGTCAAGCTGCTTTGTCGACACGGTGGATGACAGCTTGCAGGCGATTTACGACAGCAACACTGACATTGCCAATTTATCGAAGTCAGGCGGCGGCATCGGTGTCTATCTTGGCAAAATCCGTTCGCGCGGCAGCGACATCAGAGGATTTAAAGGTGTTTCGTCAGGCGTCATTCCGTGGATGAAACAGCTGAACAATACGGCGGTGAGCGTTGATCAGTTAGGGCAACGCAAAGGGGCGATTTCCGTCTATTTAGATGTGTGGCATAAAGACATTTTTGCCTTTCTTGATGCACGGCTCAATAACGGCGACGAACGGCTGCGCACGCACGACTTGTTTACCGGTGTTTGCATTCCTGATTTGTTCATGGAACAAGTCGAACAGCGAGGCGACTGGTATTTGTTTGACCCACATGAGGTGCGGAAGGTGATGGGGTTTAGCCTCGAAGACTTTTATGATGAGGAAAAAGGGCGTGGCAGCTTTCGCGAGAAATATTGGCAATGCGTCAATGAGCCGAGACTGTCAAAAGAAAAAGTGCCAGCGATTGAAGTGATGAAAAGCATTATGCGCAGCCAGCTCGAGTCGGGGACGCCGTTTATGTTTTACCGCGATGAAGTCAACCGGCAAAATCCCAACCGCCATCTTGGCATGATCTACTGNAGCAATCTTTGTACGGAAATTGCGCAAAACCAAAGTCCGACNGTGACGAAGCAGCAATATGTGAAAGATGGAACGATCATCATCGAAAAAATACCGGGCGATTTTGTCGTCTGCAATTTATCGTCAATCAATTTGGCGCGCGCCGTCACCGATGGAGTGCTCGAACGTTTGATTCCGATTCAACTGCGGATGCTTGATAATGTCATTGATTTGAACAACATTCCTGTGCTGCAAGCAAGCTTGACGAACAAAAAATACCGTGCTGTCGGTCTCGGTACATTTGGCTGGCATCATCTGTTGGCGTTAAAAGGGATTCGCTGGGAGTCAGAGGAAGCCGTCCGCTACACTGATGAGCTGTATGAAACGATTGCTTATTTGGTGATACAAGCTAGCATGGAGCTGGCGAAAGAAAAAGGGAGCTACCCGGGGTTTTCAGGGTCAGATTGGCAAACGGGTGCTTATTTTGAGCGGCGTGGCTACAAAAACCACGGCGAACGGGATTGGGATCGGTTGAAGAGAGAGGTGGCACGCTACGGGATGCGCAACGGCTATCTCATGGCGGTCGCCCCAAACGCATCGACATCGATCATCGCTGGCAGCACGGCGAGCATTGACCCGATTTTTCGAAAAGTGTATGCCGAGGAAAAGAAAGATTATAAGATTCCTGTTACGGTGCCGGATTTAAACGAACAGACGACATGGTATTACAAATCAGCGTATTATATTGACCAGCGTTGGAGCATTAGACAAAACGCTGCCCGTCAGCGCCATATCGATCAAGCAATCTCGTTTAACTTCTACGTCATGAATACGATTAAGGCGAAAGAATTGTTGGAGTTGCATTTGACGGCGTGGAAGTCGGGGCTGAAAACGACGTATTATGTCCGCTCAACGTCAGGGACGATGGAAGAATGTGATGCTTGTGCGAGCTGACCGCGGACAACGCCATGCTATTTGTCGGATCGGGTTTCTTATGTTAGAAGAGATGTCCGGTGAGTGGGTTGCCTAGGAATACGATGACACGAGGGGGAATCGACGATGAACTTGACGAAACGACCGATTATGGATCCAGAAGCGCCAAACCGCTCAACAGGCATGATCAATGGACGCTGCTCGAATGTGTTGAACTGGGACGATATCGCCTACCCTTGGGCGTATGCGAAATATAAGCGGATGCTCGCCAACTTTTGGACGCCGTTTGAAATCAATATGGCGCAAGATGTGAAGCAGTTTCCGCANCTAACCGCACGCGAGCAGGATGCATTTTTAAAAATNATCGGGCTCTTGGCGCTCCTTGACAGCATCCAAACCGATTACGCAGGACGTGTTGCCGATTACATCACCGACCCGAGCATTAATGCGCTGATGATTATGCTCGCCCAGCAAGAGGTGATTCACAATCACTCGTATTCGTACGTGCTCTCAAGTCTTGTACCAAAAGCGAAGCAAGATGAAGTGTTTGATTTTTGGCGGAATGAACCGACGTTGCGCAAGCGAAACGACTTTGTGACGAACGGCTACAAGGCGTTTGCCGAAAAGCCGAACGTCGAGAACTTGCTTCGGTCGATCGTTTTTGACGTGATTTTGGAAGGGCTGTTTTTCTACTCAGGATTCGCTTTCTTTTACAATCTCGCCCGCCAGCAAAAAATGGTGGCGACAAGCACGATGATCAATTACATTAATCGTGACGAGCACATTCATGTTGACTTGTTTGCGAAAATTTTCAAGGAAGTGCTGAATGAATATCCAGAGTATCGGACGCCCGAGTTGGCTGATTTTGCCCGCAGTACGTTTATGAAAGCGGCCGAGCTGGAAATCGAATGGGCTGGGGAAATCATCGGAAATGACATTGATGGCATCGACTTGGCGGATTTGGAAGCGTATATTAAGTTTTACGCCAACGTCCGCGCCCATCAGCTTGGGTTCGACCGTCCGTTTGACGGCTACCGGACAAACCCGCTCCGCTGGATTAAGGCGTATGAAGAAGTCGACCTTGGCAAGTCCGACTTTTTTGAACAAAAACCGCGCCAATATACGAAAGTGCAAGTGGATAACGGATTTGATGAATTATAATGAGGAAAGCCACGTTTGACGATGGTCAGGCGTGGCTTTTTTGTCAGACAAGGCCGTTCGTCTCTCTTTTGATTGATCGTCTTTCGTGATATGATGGCGGCAAACAAGAGAACGNCGGCGCTCCGTCGTGGACGTGTCCTGCGGTTTTTCATAGATGGCAGGACATCGCTGAAAGGGGACGAGCTGCTCGGCAAGATGGTGTCATTTTTCATGCTGGACGGTTTTCACGGTGGGGAAGTTGAGTTCAATACGCAAACAAGTACATGTTTACTCGAGCCGGTCAAACCGATCATTCACTTCTGTATGAAACAGTAGCCTTTTGGCTCGAGACTGTCGGCGGTTTCTTGGATTCCGGCCCGCAGCTGATTGCGCAGATCGTCAGTTTGGCCACGGATATTGCCGAGAAAATAACTTCAGCGCCTACCATCTCTTTCACGACCGTATCGNACTCCATACTAGTTCCTCTTCTTCTGTTTTGATTATACAATGAGAATGGGAAAAAATGATATTGCTTTTGTCGAATGGAGGAGCTGCTTGGTGTATTCCTAATGCTTCCATGTGTCATAGTATCATGAGAAAAAAGCATATCCCTTGCTGTTGAAATAGGGGAGGGGAGATNGATGGAAGAAATGGAGAAAAAACAGGACATGGAGCGGCTGCGAGAAGAATTGAATCATTGGCTTGCGGAAGAGGAGAGCGATGATGACTGGAAATGGTTGAAACGGAGGGAAGACATTTGTCTTCGTTTCTCTCAACTCGAACCGAAAAATAGGAAATTCAAAATATGGTTTGCTCAAATTTTGCGCGATTATGGCCGTGACATAAAGTTAAAGAAAGAGAATTATCGCAAAGCGAGGAAATTGTTTGAAGAAGCTCTTCGTCTTGATCCGGAAGACGCGGTTTGCCGCTACCATTTGGGGCATCTCGAGCTGTATGACGGGCGGTGGCATAAGGCGATTCGTCAATTCCAACTCGTTTTGCAATCAACAAGCAAAAACCTAGAACCGTATCACTATATTCGTGCGCTCTGTTCTAGCGCTATCGCCTATAATCAGCTTGGCGATCCCGAAAAGGCGCTTCGCCTCCTTGATGAAGCGAAGGAAAGGGACAGCGAGCGTTTGTATCGTACGGAAATTGACAATGTTCGTTTGCAAGTGAATGTGGGGAAAAAAACGGATGTGGAGGAAGAGGATNTTTCATTTCTATTAAACGAAATAAACGCTCCTATATTACATACGAAGAAGCTTGCAGACTGGCTGAGGAAGACGAAACATATGTCATTTTAGATATGCGGAGGGGTCAAGCGGTTTTCCATGGCCCGCATGACTCTGTTGGCTTGCCCGGTCGACTTGTCAAATTGCTTCGCTATTTGCTCGAGGATGCGCCGAAGGTTAAACGATACGATGCCATCCTTANTAACGTTTGGGAAGATAAAGATACCGTGAAAAAAATGATCAATAAGTTGAGGAAAAAATTAGAACAATGTTTTTCCGAGCCAGCTGATCAGATTATTGTGAATGTAAGAGGGGAAGGATATGTGTGGAATTGTAAGATTCCG
>JGI1652J44930_10000819_pt1 | contig 11904 bp, 13 predicted proteins | sample NewIslsDNAsample_FD_44930 | JGI IMG/M metagenome (IMG submission 44930)
GCATTTGCAAGACGTTTATGGTCACGTGCGGCATGTACAACGCCTCCGGCGAATTTGCGATTAAAATCGGCATCCCGGCAAAGAGCGGAGTCTCGGGTGGCATCCTCGCCGCCGTGCCAAAGCGGTGCGGCATCGGTATTTTCGGTCCGGCGTTGGACGAGAAAGGCAACAGCATCACCGGCATGAAACTGCTAGAACTGCTTTCAAAAACGTATTCGTTAAGCATTTTCTAAAAACAAGGAGGAAACGATGCATGCAAACCTTTACGGTTCAATTTCACCGGGAAGATGAAGTAGAAGCGATGAAAGTGCAAAAACTAAACCAACAAGATTTCGACAAAGCCACCGAAGGCGGGACAAGACATTTATTTGACTTGGATACGAACATCGGCTACTTCGTCTTTTTTGACGCCGAGGACGCAGAGGGAAATGTTTCGTATCTTGTCCTGCAATATGAGGAGGACAACGAAGATCCAAGTGCATGCTACGGATTTGAGCTAAAAGATTTCTATGAATTTCTCGCTCTTTATTTGAACGATCTGGAATTCGGTGACGAACAAGAAGAAAGTGAAGAAGAGGAGTACGGCCCAATCCATCATTTGGCCCATCTTCTTTATCATATTGTAGAAGAAGGGAATTCGATCGAAGTGTAACAACACGATCCTGGATCAGGTGTGGTCCAGGATTTATCTTGCCCTCTTTTTGTACTTTTCCACACTGCCTTTCATCAGCCGAAGCTTATGCCCGTCGACGCTCCAATGGATCAGCACTACGTTTTTTAAAAAAAAATAATAAAGCCCAAATATACCGCATAAAGTGATAACAAATGTAATCGATTACATAAAATGTCGTCTTCCGGATAGCTTCTAAAATAATGAAAGGAATTGTAACAATGGTAAGAATCAAAGATGTTGCAAAATTAGCTAATGTATCCACAGCAACAGTATCACGCGTTTTACGCAATGCGGGCAATGTTAAGGAAGAAACGAGAAAGCGGGTGCTGGAAGCCATCGAAAAGCTCCATTATCAGCCAAATGTTCTTGGAAGAAATCTGCGCAGAATGGAAACCGAAACGATATTGGTGGTAGTGCCGGATATGACGAACCCTTTCTTTTCGAAAGTATTGAGGGGGATTGAATCGGTCGCCATCCAAAATGGATACCGGGTACTATTAGGCGATACGCAAAATAATGTCCGTCTGGAAGAAGAATACTTAAATCTTTTGCGCCAAAAACAAGTAGATGGAACGATTTTTCTAACTGCCCGTATCAACAAAGAGCTTATGGAAGAAATGTCACGGCAATTTCCGATTGTTCTTGCTTGTGAGTATTTAGAAGGGGCAACCATTCCTACCGTTTCCATTGATAATATTAGCAGCGCCCGCAAGGCGACAGAACATTTGATTAAACTAGGGCATCGTCGCATCGCCCATCTTTCCGGCCCGATGAATATTATTTTAAGCCGTGACCGTTTGCGCGGATACCAACAAGCGATGATGCAATATGAATTGGATGTGGATCCGGTACTTATTCAGGAAGGGGATTTTTCATATGAAAGTGGTTATAATTTAACGCTAAAACTCCTTGCCCTTAAAAATCCGCCGACGGCCATTTTTGCGGCGAATGACGAGATGGCGATTGGGGCAATCAAGGCGATTCGAAAACTTTCATTGCGTGTTCCAGATGATATAGCTGTCGTTGGCTTTGACGATATTAAAATTGCATCGATTTTCGAACCAAATTTGACGACGATTTCCCAGCCGATGTTTGAAATCGGGGAAAAGGCGATGAATCTTTTACTCCAGCTAATGGAAGGAAAAAAGCTGGATAGACGGCAGTTCGTATTAGAGGATCGGCTGATCGTCCGTGATTCTTGCGGAGGAAAAGGAATGGAAAAATGAATGTGTAATCGATTACATCTTGAGGAGGTGGTGACAGGGAGCTTAAAAGCTATCGCCACAAATTCATTTTTAGTTTAAACCAAGGGGGGATTTTGAAGTGAAAAAGTGGTTGCGAAGAACGATGACGTTTATTTTTGCCACAACACTGATGGCAACAGTTGGCTGTTCATCCAATTCCTCTAGCGGCAGCGCTTCATCAGATGGAAAGGAAAAAATTAAGATTGTTTGGGCCCATGGCAAGGATGATACACCGCAATCGAAGAAATTGGTGGAAGCGTTTAATGCGAAACATAAGAACATTGAAGTCGTTGAATTGGAAATGCCGCAGAAATCAGACGCCCAGCATGACGATTATGTGACTAAGCTGGCNNCGGGAGATACGAGCATCGATGTATTTTCCCTTGATATTATTTGGCCGGCTGAATTTGGGGCTGCCGGTTGGCTGGAGCCGCTCAACAACTATTTTAGCAAGGAGGACCTTGAAAAACTTTTGCCAGGTCCGGTAGAAGGGACACAGTATAAGGGAAAACAAATCGCCATTCCATTGTATACAGATGCAGGAGTTTTGTTCTACCGCAAAGACATTTTGCAAAAATACGGAAAACAGCCGCCAAAAACGTTTGAAGAACTGATGTCGCTGGCGAAGGAGCTGCAAGGAAAGGAAGGAACGAAATACGGATTTGTATTTCAAGCGAATCAGTATGAGGGGCTCGTATGTGACTGGTTGGAATACGTATGGGCAAACGGCGGAAACGTGCTTGACAAAGACGGAAAAGTAGTCGTCAATAGCCCGAACACCATCGAAGCGACGAAATTTATGAAAGACTTGGTTACACAAGTCGCACCGCCAGGAGTGACTACGTATCAGGAACCGGAAAGCTTGGCTGTGTTCTTGGAAGGAAAAGCGGTATTCCATCGCAACTGGCCTTACGCCTGGAAAGCTTCATCTGGACCGGAGTCGAAGATTAAAGGAAAAGTCGGCGTCATTCCAATGCCGAAGGGGCCAAAAGGGACATCCGGCGCTGCGACGCTTGGAGGATGGAATCTTGGCATTAATAAAAATATTGACGAGAAAAAGAAGGAAGCGGCTGTAAAATTTATTAAGTTCGCCGTAAGTCCCGAAGGACAAAAAATTGTCGCCATCGAAGGCGGCCGTTTGCCGGTTTTAAAAGAAATGTATAAAGATCCGGAAGTATTGAAAGCGAATCCATACTTTGCCGAGTTTTTCGAACCGTTAATGGCCGCGAAGCCTCGCCCAGTGTCTCCGAAATATCCAGAAATTTCTGACTCCATCCAACGCAATATTCATAAAGTTCTTACCGGAGGGCTTAGCGCAGAAGAAGCAGTGGCGAATATTCAAAAAGAGATCGAGACGATAGTGAAGTAAATGTACCTTGTCCTTCCCGCTGGCGGAAAANCCAGCGGGGGAGGGGAATTTCCAGCGTAACGAAGTTTTGTGCGGAGAGGCGGGGAGAGAAAGTGAACAAAATGAAACAACGGGAAGCAAGGCTTGGTTGGTTGATGGTGGCCCCAGCTCTTTTGGCGATTGCAGCTGTTGCACTGTACCCAATTGTACATACATTTTGGCTCAGCCTCCATACAGTCAAACTGACTGAACCGGGACTTGGCCGGCCGTTTGTAGGATTGCAAAATTATATCAACCTGTTAACNGATAATCGAACGTTAAATGCCCTATGGAATACGATTATCTTTACCGTTTCATCAGTAAGTTTGGAATTTGTTTTCGGCCTTGCCATNGCGTTATTAATTCATCGCAATTTCTTTGGCCGAGGGATCGTGCGGGCTGCCGTATTGGTGCCGTGGGCGATACCAACAGTTGTCTCAGCCATGATGTGGAAATTTATGTACAATGACCAATATGGCGTCATTAACGATATTTTGAAGAAGTTAGGAATTATTTCGGAGTATAAAGCCTGGTTAGGAGACGCTTCGTGGGCGCTTATCTCGCTGATTGTCACCGATGTGTGGAAAACAACCCCTTTTATGGCACTTCTGCTGTTGGCAGGGCTCCAGCTGATCCCGGAGGAGCTGTACGAATCGGCGAAGGTGGATGGCGCCGGCGCTTGGAAAAGATTTTGGCATATTACGTTGCCGATGTTAAAGCCAACGATTTTGGTGGCTCTTTTATTCCGCACCCTTGATGCGTTTCGTGTCTTCGATATCGTGATGGTCATGACCGGCGGAGGACCTGGAAACAGCACGGAAGTGATTTCTACGTACGCCTACAAGGTGCTCATGCGCTATCTAGATTTCGGAAATGGCTCTGCTTTGGCGGTTATTGTGTTTGTATGTGTATTTCTTATCTGCTTGTTCTTTATTACCGTTCTTGGCGTGCAGCTTGTCGACGATGAAGAGGGAGGGAGAAACTTTTGGTCCAAAAGACGATTCGCTCAATCGGCAAAAACGTTCTCTTCTACGGAGCAGTCGCACTCTTCGTTTTAATTGTTATGTTCCCATTTATTTGGCAGTTTCTTACATCGATGAAACCGCCGGAGCAAATTAATAAGATGCCTCCCGATTGGTGGCCAAACCGCCTATGGATCGATTATTACATCAATGTATTTACGAAACGGCCGTTTCTCCTTTACTTAAAAAACAGTGCCATCGTTTCGGTAGCAACGACGCTGGTTTCATTGGTCATCGGCTCTTTTTGCGCCTATGCGCTGGCAAGACTTCATTTTAGCGGAAAAAAAATCATCTTGGCTCTAGTATTNTCTGTATCAATGTTTCCGCATATTGCGACATTGAGCCCAATNTTCCTATTTTTGCGCGAGATGAAGCTGTTAAACACATACACGGGGCTCGTGCTTCCATATACGACCTTTGCCTTGCCGTTAACGATTTGGACGTTAACAAGCTTTTTTCGGGAGCTTCCAAAGGAGTTGGAGGAAGCGGCGATCATCGATGGCTGCTCGCGGATGAAGGCATTCTGGAAAGTTACCGTTCCTTTGGCAGCGCCGGGGATGTTTACGACAGCGATTTTAGTGTTTATCGCGGCATGGAATGAGTTCTTATATGCTCTCTCGTTTATGACCAGAGATGAGATGCGCACCGTGCCGCCCGGCATCGCCATGTTTCCGGGGGAGCATGATCTCCCATGGGGCGATATTGCGGCAGCATCAGTTGTCGTTACCATTCCGTTGATTATTCTCGTTCTTGCTTTTCAACGCCGCATTATTGCCGGTTTGACTTCTGGCGGTGTGAAAGGATAAAGGCGTAACCAAAACAGGAAGTTCAAGGGGGAAGAGTTGATGCAAAAACAAGAAAAAATACGGCTGGGGTTTATCGGGGCCGGAGGCATTTCTAGGTTTCATATGGCTGCGGCGGCCAAACTGGCAGACCGCGTCACGTTGCTGGCCGTTTGCGACATCAATGAAACAGCCGCCGAGGAGAAAGCAGAGAAATATGGAATTCGTTTCGTCTATACAGATTATAAAGATTTGCTGGCATCCCCGGATATTGACGCGGTCATTATCACGTTGCCTAATTTTTTGCATGCCAAAGTATCGGTTGAAGCTCTAGAAGCAGGAAAGCATGTGTTGTGCGAGAAGCCAATGGTTACGAATGCGGCGGAGGCTCATGCGGTCATTCGCGCCCGGGATCAATCAGGAAAACAATTTATGGTCAGCATGAACAACCGCTTCCGCAAAGCGGCCCAATGGATCCACCATTATGTACAATCCGGAAAACTAGGGAAGGTTTACTACGCCAAAACAGGATGGATACGTCGCAGGGGAATTCCTGTATGGGGAACTTGGTTTTTCGACAAGAATTTATCCGGCGGCGGGCCGTTGATTGATTTAGGCGTGCATATGCTGGACTTGACGTTGTGGATGCTAGGATATCCACGGCCTATCTCGGTGGTCGGAAAAACATATGCCAAATTTGGCCCACGACATAAAGGGGCCTGGCTGGGGAAATCATTTGCGGCGGATGCCGTATATACGGTGGAGGATTTTGCTGCCGCATTCATCGAGCTGGAAAACGAAGCGACCATCGTCTTAGAAACTAGCTGGGCTTCCCATATTGAGCAGGAAAGAGTATATGTAGAGCTGCTTGGCACGGAAGGCGGGGTATGCTGGAACATTGATTTATCCGGCGGCGGGCAGGAAGTCAAACTGTTTCGCGAAGAAAATGGGGTTCCGGCGGATGTATTGCTGCATTTTGAGGAGAATGATGAACGGTTTGATGTATTTGAAAGCTTTATTACGAGCATTGAAAACAATACTCCGCCGCTTTGCACCGCAGAGCAGGGGCTGTTGATTGGAAAAATACTAGAATCTGTCTATCAATCATCCGAACAAGGCAAGCAAGTGTTTATGGAATGGTAAGGAGGAGAAGGAATGACATTTGCAATTCGCGTGGTCGTTTGGAACGAGTTTCGTCACGAAAAGCAAGAGGAGAAGGTAAGAAACATATATCCGAACGGAATGCATCATGTCATTGGAGATTATTTAAAAAAGGAAGCATTTCATGTCACAACCGCCACCTTGGACGAACCGGAACACGGTTTAACGGATGAAGTGTTAGACCGTTGCGACGTACTTATTTGGTGGGGCCATGTCGCCCACGCGGAAGTAAAGGACGAAGTGGTAGAAAAAATCCACCAGCGGGTGCTGCAAGGGATGGGGCTGATCGTTCTTCACTCCGGACACTTTTCGAAAATTTTTAAAAAGCTCATGGGCACGAGCTGCAATTTAAAATGGCGCGAGGCGAACGAAAAAGAACGTTTATGGGTCGTGGCTCCAGGCCACCCGATTGTCGAAGGGATCGGGCCGTACATCGAGTTGGATCAGGAAGAAATGTATGGCGAATTTTTTGATATCCCTGAACCGGATCAAGTCATTTTCATCAGCTGGTTTGAAGGTGGCGAAGTGTTCCGCAGCGGATGCACTTTTACCCGCGGAAAAGGGAAAATATTCTATTTCCGTCCCGGACATGAAACGTATCCGACTTATTACCATCCGCAAATTTTAAAAGTCATTGCCAATGCGGTTCGTTGGGTCGCACCTGTTAACCGCGGGGAGATGGTCTTTGGCAATGTTCCTCCGCTCGAGGAGATTGCAGCAAAGGGGGAAGGAATCGGACGATGAGAAAAATTAACGTCGGCATTATCGGCACCGGATTTTCTGCCGTTTCCCACATCGAGGCGTTGCGCCGCCTCCCTCAAGTGCAAATTGTCGCCATTGCTTCAAGCAGCCAAGAAAAGGCAGTGGAAAAGGCAAAACAATTTGGAATTCCGAAAGCATACGGCAGCTATGATGCACTCATTCATGATCCCGAAGTAGAAGTAATTCATAACTGCACAAGAAACTATCTGCATTTTCCGATTAATAAAGCCGTATTGGAAGCCGGAAAGCATTTATTATCGGAAAAGCCGCTGGCCATCAACAGCGAACAATCCTATGAATTAAACGAATTGGCGAAAAAGAGTCCGGGTATCAGCGCCGTCTGCTTTAATTATCGGCATTATCCATTGGTGGCAGAAGCAAAGGAAATACTTGCCCGTGAATGCAACAAGGTTCACTTAGTCTATGGCGGATATGTCCAAGACTGGCTCTTATACGATACAGACTATAATTGGCGGCTGGATCCATTACAGAACGGCGCCTCAAGGGTCATTGCCGATATCGGCTCGCACTGGTGTGATACAGTGCAATATGTGCTTGGAAAGAAAATTACGGAAGTGTTCGCCGATTTAAAAACGGTGCATTCGATTCGGAGAAAGCCAAAAAATCAAGCAAGCACATTTACATCCAGCAACGAAAAAGAGAGAGAAAATGTCTATATTGATACAGAGGATTGTGGAAGTGTGCTCATTCATTTTGAGGATGGCACTCACGGAGTGTTCACCGTTTCACAAGTAAGCGCCGGACGAAAAAATCGGTTGTACTTCGAGATTGCCGCTGACACGGCAACGATTGCGTGGGATCAGGAAGACCCTAACCGCCTATGGGTCGGAAAGCGCGATGAGCCAAACCGGGAGATCGTGCGCGACCCTTCCATTTTGTCGCCGCAAGCAGCTGCCTTGTCCCATTACCCAGGCGGCCATCAGGAAGGATGGCCAGATGGGTTAAAAAATCTATTTCTTGAGTTTTACGCCGCAGTAAGCGAACGAAAAGCCGGGAAAACAGAAACTGGCCATTTTTCCTTTGCCACGATCGAGGACGGCCATCAGCTGATGAAATTAGTAGATGCGATATTAGAAAGCCATCGTTTGCGAAAATGGGTTTCCATTTCTTGATTTTGAAGAGGGGGATTCAAGTGAAACTAGGTGTGTTTACCGTATTATATCAAGATTTGCCATTCGAGCAGATGTTAGATAAGGTTGCCGAGATGGGAGTAGAAGCGGTTGAATTGGGAACAGGGAATTACCCTGGCAATAAACATTGCGATCCTGATCAGCTGTTGGAAGATCCGNCAAAGATAAAGGCTTTCAAGAAAGCGGTGGAAGGCCGGAGCTTGACCATCAGCNCTCTAAGCTGCCACGGCAACCCGCTTCATCCAGACAAGAACTTTGCCAAACAGTCGCATGACACATGGAGAAAAACCGTACTGTTGGCAGAAAAACTCGAAGTTCCCGTCATCAATGTATTTTCCGGGTGTCCAGGCGATCATCCGGGCGCCAAATACCCGAACTGGGTCACTTGTTCGTGGCCGCCGGAATATTTGGAGATTCTGAAATGGCAATGGGGTGAGGTTGTCATTCCATACTGGAGAGAAGAGGCACAGTTTGCCTCTTCNCATGGCATTCACCAAATTGCATTTGAGATGCATCCTGGCTTTGTCGTATATAATCCAGAAACGCTATTAAAATTACGCGAACATGTCGGTGCCAGCATCGGCGCCAATTTTGACCCGAGCCATCTGCTATGGCAGGGAATTGACCCCGTCGAAGCAATTAAAAAGCTAGGGCGCGAAAAGGCTATCTTCCATGTGCATGCGAAAGATACGTACATGGATCNGACAAATATCCGGGTTAATGGNGTACTCGATACGAAGCATTACAGCAACATATTAGAACGGTCTTGGGTGTTCCGCACCGTCGGATACGGGCAAAACGAAAAAATGTGGCGAGACATNGTCAGTACGCTTCGCGCGGTAGGATATGATTATGTNCTTTCGATTGAACATGAAGATATGTTGGCTTCGATTGATGAAGGATTANCGAAGGCGATTGATTTGCTGAAAAAGNTGCTTTTCANANAGGAATTGCCAAATATGTGGTGGGCGTAAAGANAAAAGGAAGGTGGCAAGGAGGTCTCCGTCNCTCTTTGCCACCTTATTATTGCCACTGACGTCATATCGCTTGTTTTTCATATTTTTCAANATTTCCTTTCAATAGTTTTAACTCCTGCCCATCGATGCTTAAATCAATCAGCACCCCATTGAAAATATCTTCATTCNTCTTTTTATCATTCGACTGCAAATATCGTACGCGATACCACTTGCGGCCGTATTGAAAATACATATACCGCCCTTTTGCAAAGTCAAACCAAAACTTAACCCGTTCCCCGTTCACCGTTTTCCAGACATATCCCCATGCCCTTTTGTGAGGGAAATTTGTCATTTTTGGTCGGCCNGAATTGATGACTTTGTAGAATAGCTTGTTTTTCACATCGTACAGCATCATGATCTGCTCTGCTGCCNCCCTTTTAGAATCTATTACTACATATATAGAAAAAGCAGCNGAAAATTAGACTTATTTTTTAAGAATGAAGCTTTACATATTGCAACGCATGTTGNGGTTTCTGAAGAACAGCTAGCATCCTGCCATCGCGAAAAAGTATAAGCTGCGCCCCGGCGTTGGGTTGTCGGTGAATCAATTAGATTAAAATTGTTCTCTAACTTGCCATCCATCCTGTTTGCACAAGAAACGAAACCATCGTGCATGGCGGGTCATCAACGTGGTTAGGCTTGAGCCGTTTCGACAAAAGCAAAATTCTAAACGGCAACCTAACGTTTTACTTAACAGCGAATCTTTAGAAATAAAAGGATTTCTTTCTGGCAATGAATAGGTGGACGCACCATCTTCGTTAGAAAGGAGTCCTTAATGTGTTGGTTGGCGTTAGGTAGAAATCGGTTTACTCTTAGGGATGAAGCTTCCATTGACCGAAAAGTGGTCATGACACTAGCTTGCTGACTGTTCCCTTTTGTTGATTAGCTTCATCAGCATACGGACGAAAAACGATAGAAGAAAAATCGTGATAAACGAATACTCCCACGTCCATCCATGGTATTCAATTAAATCCGTATACTTTTCACAAAGAACCTCAAGGATCGTTAAAGCAGAGGTATACAATGCGCATTGCACAATAATGCCTAAAATGCTGGAATGATAAGAGGTTTGATAAAAATAAACACACATGATCGGATACAGAAAGTATTCAAAAAGAATGCTCGTGTCGAAATATTGGCCCAAAAACCTTACAGGGTATTCAATTAAGTGTGCTTCTGCAACAATAACGCCAAAAAAGCTGGAAAAATAGGCTTTCAATAAGTACACTAAAACCGTGTCTTTGATTAATGGTTTTCGTAAACTAAAAAGCAATAAGACCATGCCAATAATCAGCAATGCCCACAAAAGGATTCTGTCCATGGATCCATCGTCTCCTATGATTGATTTGCTTATCGTTTAGTATGACCAGGAGAAAATGAAATATTAAAAATGCTTCTTTAAAGTACTGATTTGGTTGTTTCAGCTAACTGTCAGCACAAATAGACAAAAGACGTGCTTATTGATCTCTAAATACGATCATGCCGCAAATCATCGGAATGACCATTAACATGGCGACGGTTAGAGTAGGTATCGGCAGCCGGTTTGCGAATATTGCGCCCATCTCTCCTAGAAAACCGCCCATCACAAAAGGAATGGTGGTTTTTGACTTGTCCGCATTCGGTTTTGCGTAATACCATGCGTCCCATACGCAATAAGCGTAAAATCCAGGATAAAATAGCAAATACCCAAAATTAGTTATTTCAACCGCCTGTTGATGTAATCCGTTAAAATCAAGATGAATGGCTTGGTTGATTCGTCCAAATATATTGTGAAAGTGTTCCACAATGATAAAGAAGGCCCCTTTCATGAATTGGCCATTATATATTTGCCCAAATCCAGGCATCAGTATGGAAAATAAAGCGGCAATGTTTCTCATCGTATCCCCTTTCGTTCTCTGCCAGCGGAAATGATCATCGTTTGTTACTTATATTTCCTTATGAGTATGTTCAGTATGTATATCATGTTTCGGTTTGGATATGAATTTTTTCTTTCATGAATACCGCGTTGTCCGAAGTGCTTAACCAAGCTCGCAGGTGAACCATAGAAGCCATTTATGGACGATTCATCCCGGTTTTTCGGCAGAATATTTAGTTGCATTGACGAATGTCGCTGGTTAAGATAATGGGTTCTAGCGTTTGGGTGTTGAGGCTGGAAGGTGAACTCAAATAGGGGTATTTCTTAGGTTGGCGGTGATGTCATCCAATCTCCCAGACCATGTGGGATTATCTTGTTTGGGAGTTGGATAGAGAGGAAGCTGCCAACTAATAACATTGGTCGTAAAGACAAACCCTTTAAAGCGATTATCGTTTCCGAAAGACGATGATTCATTTTTTGATAGAGAGCAGAAAAGTGCACATTTTAAACAAGGGAATAATCCTGTAAAATATGTAAAAAGAAAACAAAAAATAGGAGAGGATATAATGCCGGTATACAACAAACTTGTCCGTGATAAAATTCCGCAAATTATTGAACAAGCGGGAAAAACATTTGCAACGAGAATATTGGGAGATGACGAATATCGCAAAGAGCTCGAAAAAAAGCATTTGAAGAATTAGAAGAATATATGAATGCGAGTGATGACGAAAGTATTTGGCCGCGTTTTTCCCCGTCGCTTTCCAAAAGTGTTGTTTATTGCGCACCGTGAAGAAATTCTTCGTCAGGCAAAACGCTCATTTAAGCGGGTTATCTCGAATAAAACGTTTGGC
>JGI1652J44930_10000821_pt1 | contig 11880 bp, 8 predicted proteins | sample NewIslsDNAsample_FD_44930 | JGI IMG/M metagenome (IMG submission 44930)
CAGTTCTTCCCAGGTGTAGTTGTCCTCCGGGAAAGACACCCCGGCCTTCTTGAAAATCTCGGGGTTGTAGATGAACATCTGGGAATTGATGGAGGTCGTCAGACCGTACAATTTCCCATCCACTTTGCCGAGTTCGAGGGTCTCCTTTGACAGGCCGGATGTATCCACGTCCGTTGTCGACAAATCCATCAACTGTCCCTTGTCCACATACGTCCTCAATTGCGACCCGTCCATCTGCATCACGTCGGGGGCTCCGCCGCCCGCGGTCTGGGTGGCCAACTTCTGCCAGTAGCTGTCCCAGGAACTGTATTCCATGACCACATCGATGTCGGGATGCTTCTCCTCAAAAAGCTTGATGGCCTCCTGCGTCATCTTGGTCCTCGTCGGATTGGTCCACCAGGAGAACCGAATCGTCACTTTTTCGCCTTCGCGATCCGCCGTGCTGCCGCCGCACCCCGCAAGGAGCAGCATGATCGACAGACAAACCGCAACCACCGAAGCGAAAGGCCCTTTGAGTCGATTCATCACGTTCCTCCCCCAAAAAGGTTTTGCACCATCACCCTTCAGACCACGCCCACCGAAGATGGTTGATCCGTTGCACGAACGAAGTTTCCCCGCTTAGGTGTCGCCCGCCTCCGTCACCCCCCTTTTTCTCATTTTTCTTTAAAACGAAAGTATTCCGGGTATTGCGCCGTCAAAAGATCGACTTCCATCACGGCCAAGCGGAGATGTTTAATCATCGCCTCTTCGGCCTGATCCTTCCGTTTTTCGTTGATCAGCCGAAAAATTTCCCGGTGCTGGGCGACGATCACGTCCCATTCCAGCGAGGAGTGCAGGCGCAAGTGCCTCATCCGGTTGAAATGGGTGTTCATCTGCTGCAGCATGTTCCAGGTTCGGATTTTGCCGCATCCGAAAAACAAGAGCCGGTGGAATTCGTCGTCCAGCCTGTACAGGCGCGAGTAATCCCGTTTCTCGTTGCAGAGTTCCTGCATTTTCAAATTGGTTTCCAACTGAAACAGATGTTCATCCGAAAAACTGTCGCACGCCACCCGGACGATGGCCCGTTCGATGTTTTCCCTTACAAACCGGCCCTCCTCCACCAGATCGAGGTCGATGAGGGAAACGAAGGTCCCCTTTTGGGGGTAGATCTCAAGCAGATCCTCCTGGGACAATTTCAGAAAGGACTCCCTCACGGGCGTCCGGCTCACCTTCAGCTGGTCGGAAATCTCGGACTCGGAAATTTTGACTCCCGGCTTCAGTTCCAGCCGGAGGATTTTGTCCCTCAACGTCTGATAGATGAATTCCCTCGCGGAACCCTTTTTCAAGTTTTCCTTTTGCAGCTTCGTCACTGAATCACCGTCCAAAGTCCGTCTCACCGTAAGCACCCATCTGACATGGTAATCATGCTAGTATATTTGTTTGGACAAATTTTAACACCCCTTTCAGTGAAAGTCAACATTTATTTTAGAAAATATGCAATAATCTTTCATCCGGAGGGAAAATCTGGCGCTCCGGCTCAACATCTGAAACCACAACCCGGCAGGAGGCCGGAAAAACCGAAAAGAAAGCGCCCGGCCCCTGGAACAAGTCCGGCGGATCGGGCGGGAAGTTGCGTCAAACCTTCAAGCATTTGTCACAACGATATTGGACCGCCGCTTGGCAGATTGGCCGCCGCTTTTGGGCATGATCCGATCGATCTTTGGCGACTTAAGGAAAATTCCGGACGGCGGCTCGATTTTCAAGGCAAACACGCAGCCTCCCCTTGATGACTGTTTCCACTGCAATGCCTGATGGAACCGCTTATTCCGGCTGAAAGAGCGATTGATCTTGGAGCAATTGCCCTCCACCCTAGAGAAAAACATAGAAGCTAACTTTAAGCTGTTTAACATTCGTCTTTATCGGTTGCTTAAGTGATTAAACAAGCTCAGACAATCTCAAGTGGTCTGGAAACGTTGAGGTCGGCGGGGAAGGGGGACATTATCATTTCCACAGGGGGAAGTCAACATAGGAACAGGTGATGGTAGGTGCAAGGGGACAAAATCCATAGGGGAAACAATGAGTCGATAGCCATTAATCCCGTTTTCAGAAAGGTTGTTGTACGTCTTTTCATCCAAGAAACCCCAAATAGCGAACTTGAGTAACAAAAAACCACTCCCCATCATTTTTGATGGAAAGTGGATTGCCAAAGTGAAACCGTGTCTTAAGCCGAACACTATATTGCGACTGTTCATTTTCCTTATTGGTGCTGACGGAGGGATTCGAACCCCCGACCCCTTCATTACGAGTGAAGTGCTCTACCAGCTGAGCTACGTCAGCATGACGAAGATCAGTGCTTGGTGGAGGCGAGCGGAGTCGAACCGCTGTCCGGAGACCTCGCCACGCCGGTTTCTCCGAGCGCAGTCACTGTATTAAATCTCGCCGCATGGACTGCCCAGTGACAGGCCTTCCATCCGGCCAGCCGCCTGAATTTCGCCTTCCGACCGGCGGCGACTTCGGTCGGCTAGCCCGCTAGCTTTGAGACCCGGCAACACCGCACGGGCGACGGTGAAGCGGATCCTGGCTGGAATTAAGCAGCCAGAGCGTAGTTTTCTTGTTTGCCAGTTACATTTGGCAACCTGCGTTTTTGACGAAGGTCGCAGCCCCTCGGCTCGCTGCCGACGCTCGATCGATCCCCGTCGAATCCCATGAACGCCCCCAAGATTCCGGAATCGACGGACACTGGATATTATATCACCGCAAGAAGGGAATGTAAAGGGGATATGGCAAGCAATTTTTGCCCAAACGGGCAAACGCTAACGGAACCGGCGCTCCTTCAGCCGGCGCTCGATCTCCCGCTGTGCGTCCCTCTTGGCGATGTCCGCCCGCTTGTCGTACTGCTTTTTCCCTTTGGCCANGGCGAGCTGAACCTTGGCAAAGCCGTTGCGAAGGTGGACATCCAGCGGGATCAGGGTGTATCCCTTCTGCCGGGTCAGGCCGATCAACTTGCGGATCTCCTCCTTGTGGAGAAGCAGCTTTCGCGTCCGCGTCGGATCGGGGTTGAAACGGTTCCCCTGTTCGTAGGGGCTGATGTGCATGTTCAGGAGATACACTTCCCCGTCCTCGATCCGGGCGAAGCTGTCCCGCAGGTTGACCCGCCCCTGGCGAATCGACTTGATTTCCGTCCCGGTGAGCACGATGCCGGCCTCGTAGGTTTCTTCGATGTGATAATCATGAAGCGCCTTCTTGTTTCGGGCGATCACCTTCACTCCGCTTTTGGCCACCGCGCTCACCCCTCTCCCGGAAAGTCGCATCACTTACTATAGCAACGGCGCGGATGTTTGTCAACAAGGCGGCGGCCGCCCCGGAAGGACGGTCAAGCCCGTTTCTTTTTCCTGCCTTTTTTCCCCTTCCGCTTGCCCTCCTCCCGCTCCTTCAGGCGGCCGCGCTTTTTGCCCTTTCGGCCCCGCTTCCCTTTTCTTTCCGGTTCCTCCTCCGCTTCTTCCTTGGCGACCAGTTCGAAATCCACCTTGTGCTCGTCGATGTTGACACCGATCACCCGAACCTTCACCCGGTCCCCGATCCGGTACACCTTGCCGGTCCGCTCCCCGTACAGGCTGTAGGTATCCTCGTCGTAGCGGTAATAATCGTCGTTCATGTAGCTGACATGAACCAAGCCTTCGACGGTGTTCTCCAATTCGACGAAAATCCCGAAGGCGGTGACGCCGCTGATCAGCCCCTCGAACTCTTCGCCGATCCGGTCCATCATGAATTCGGCCTTCTTCAGGTCATCGGTCTCCCGTTCCGCCTCGATGGCGATCCGCTCCCGCTTGGAAGCCTGATCGGCCGTTTCCGGCAGCTGCGCGTTCAGCTGGTCGATCCGCTGCGGGGAGAAGAGTTTTTCCGTAAACACTTCCCGGATGATGCGGTGGATCACCAGGTCGGGATATCGGCGGATCGGAGACGTGAAGTGGGTGTAATACCGGGCGGCCAGCCCGAAGTGACCCAGGCACTCGGCCGCGTAGCGGGCCTGCTTCATCGAGCGGAGCATCACCGTGCTGATCAGGGTTTCCTCCGGCTTGCCCTCGATCTCTTCCAGGAGCTGCTGCAGGGCACGGGGCCGGATCTTGTCCGCCTGCCCCCGGATCGAATAGCCGAAGTGCGTGATGAATTCGAAGAAGGACTGCAGCTTCTCCGTATCCGGTTTTTCGTGGATCCGGTAGAGGAAGGGGATCTCCGCGCGGGCGAAATGGGAGGCGACCGTCTCGTTGGCCGCCAGCATGAACTCTTCGATCAACGATTCGGCGATGGTCCGCGGCCGGCGGACGATCTCCACCGGTTTGCCCCGCTCGTCCACCTTGATCTTCGCTTCGCTGAAGTTGAAATCGATGGCTCCCCGCTTCATCCGCCGCCGGCGGAGGATCCTGGCAAGCTCGGCCATCAGCCGGAAATCCCCGACGAGGGGCTCGTAACGCTCGATCAGCTCGGGATCCTCGTCCACCAGAATGCGTTTCACGGCGTCGTAGGTCATCCGTTCCCGGGTGCGGATCACGCTGGGATAGATGTCGTAATCCACCACGTCCCCCTGTTCGTTCAGCTCCATGTCGCAGGTGATGGTGAGCCGGTCCACCCGGGGATTGAGGCTGCAGATGCCGTTGGAGAGGCGCGGGGGGAGCATCGGAATGACCCGGTCCACCAAATAGACGCTGCAGCCGCGCCGGTAGGCTTCCCGGTCCAGGGCGCTCCCTTCCTTCACATAGTAGCTCACGTCGGCGATGTGCACCCCGAGGCGGAAATGGCCGTTGGGCAGCCGTTCCACGGAAACGGCATCGTCCAGATCCTTGGCATCTTCCCCGTCGATGGTGACCAGTGTCCGGTTCCGCAGGTCGCGGCGCCCCTCGAGTTCCTTCGGATCGATGGTTTCGGGGATCTGTTCCGCCTCCCGCAGCACCTCTTCGGGGAACTCCTCCGGCAGCTGATATTTGCGGATGATGGACAGGATGTCCACCCCCGGGTCATCCTTGTGCCCCAGGATCTCCGTCACCACTCCCTCGGCGCTGTGCCGCGCGCCGGGATAGTGGTGAAGCCGGACCACCACCTTTTGCCCTTCCTTCGCGCCGTTCCGCCCTTCCGGGGGGATGAAGATATCCGCGGGAAGCCTTCGGTCATCGGGGATGACAAAGCCGAAGTGGCGGGAAGGAGACGTGAAGGTTCCGACCACAAAAGTGCGTCCCCGCTTGAGAATGCGGACAACCTCCCCCTCCGGCCGGAGGCCTTCCCGCTTCCCACCGTGCAGGCGGGCGAGGACCAGGTCCCCGTCCATCGCCCCGTTCAGATCGTTGGGATGGACAAAGACATCCGGCTTTCCGGGGGTGTCGGGCACGACAAAGCCGAACCCCTTGGGGTGCCCCTGCAGCGTGCCCCGCACCAGGTTGAGCCGTTCGGGCACCCCGTACCGCTTCGACCGGGTGCACACGATCTTCCCTTCGGCCTCCATTTCCGCGAGCAGGCGCTGAAATGGCTCCCGCTCGTCCTCCCCGATCCCGAAGGTTTCCATNAGCTCCTGAAGGGTCATCGGTTTGTACGCCTGTTTTTGCATGAACCGCAGAATTTCCTGTTCCTGGGTCACCCTACTTCTCCTCTCTGCTTTTCTCTCGCGTCACGCGCCGAATGAAGGTTTCCACGTCGGCGAACAGCCGGTCCCGTTCCCGGTCCAGGGTGATGATGTGGGAAGAGTTGGCGTAGGAACGAAATTCCTTGTCCTCTGAACCGAGGTGCTTCAGGATGTACCGGGCGCTGGAGGGCTTGACGGTTTCATCCCGTTCCGACTGAATCACCAGCGCCGGGACGGTGATTTCCGGCAAGCGGCGGCGCACATGCCGGATCAGGCGGAGAAGATGGCCGACGGAGGCGAGGGGCAACCGGTCGTAGGAAACCAGGTGCTCCTCGATATGCGCTTCCTTCCGTTCGCGCCGCGGCAGATAGGGCCTGAAGAAGCGCACCAGGGGAGCGAAAACGGCCCGCCGATCCTTCAGCCAAATGGGGGCGCACATGGAGATCACTCCGTCGAGGGGCCGATGCCGGGCGAGATCCAGCACCAACAGTCCGCCCATCGACAGCCCCGCGGCGAACAAGCGGCGCACGCCCGCCTCCCGGCGCAGCCGGTCGTGGGCCTGAAGCACGCTTTCCCGCCAGTCCTTCCAGGTGGTCCGGGCCAATTCCTCCGGACAGGTTCCGTGACCCCGGAGGAGGGGGGCATGGACGGACAGCCCCTGCTTTCGGAAAAAGTCTCCCATCGGCCTCAGCTCCGCCGGGGTGCCGGTAAAACCGTGCACCAGCAGCAGCCCGACCTCTCCGCCCGGATAAAAAAAAGGTTCCGGCGAACGACGAACGATTTTCATGAGCCGCCTCCCATATTTGCATTATTATTTTTCCCGGGATTGGCCATGTTCCATCCGGAAAGCGGTCGGCCGTCGGAACGCAACGGCCGCCTCCGGTGCCTGAGCGGGCGATCTGGACAATTTTACCACATCCCGGTCCGTCCCTTCAAAAGGCAAGGGCCGTGACGGGCAAATCAAAAGGGCCCGGAAAAAAAGAGGGGGATGCCGTCAAATGCCCCGCCCCGGCAAACGGCACGCCCCCGTCCTTTCATGGCCGGAAAGTTTGGAACGTCCCCCTTCTCCCCGGCCGGCCCGCTTACGGCCTGAAAGAAAAAACAGCAAGGAAAGCCCTCGCTGCACAGATCCCTCTTCACTTGACGAAGTAACCGACCAACAGCGTCAAGAGGATAAACAGGGTTGCCAACACCACCGTGATCCGGTGGAGCAGGGCGTCGATCCCCCGCGCCTTGGCCTTCCCCATCAGATGTTCGGCACCGCCNGCGATGGCCCCGGACAGTCCGGCGCTTTTTCCCGACTGCAACAAGACGACGACAATCAAACCGATGCTGACGATCGCCAGCAAAATTTTTGCCGCCAGTTCCACGGTTTATCCACCTCCGCCCACACTTCCACTTAAGTAAATGTAGCACAAGGGCCGGAAGGTTTGCAACCGCGAAAAAAAGGGGATGCATCCGCGGGCGCCATCCCGCGGCATCGCATCCCCTCCCGGCNCGAGGCCCGTCAACCCTTCAGATTGTAAAAGGCCGCAGCTCCCGGATACCGGGCGCTGGCGCCCAGCTCTTCCTCGATCCGGAGGAGCTGGTTGTACTTGGCGACCCGATCGGTCCTGGAAGGAGCGCCGGTCTTGATCTGACCCGCACCGGTGGCCACCGCGATNTCTGCGATGGTCGTGTCCTCCGTCTCGCCGGAGCGATGGGAGATGACCGCCGTGTATCCGGCCCGTTTGGCCATCTCCACGGCATCGAAAGTTTCGGTCAGGGTGCCGATCTGGTTCACCTTGATCAGGATGGAATTGCCCACGCCGGCCTCGATTCCCCGGGACAGCCGCTCGGTGTTGGTGACGAACAGGTCGTCCCCCACCAGCTGAACCTTTCCGCCCAGGGCATCCGTCAGCTTCTTCCATCCTTCCCAATCGTCCTCGGCCAATCCGTCCTCGATGGAGACGATCGGGTACTTCTCCACCAGCTCCCGGTAATAGGCGATCATCTCATCGGCCGTTTTGGTCACGCCCTCGCCCGCCAGATGATAGGCTCCGTCCCGGTACAACTCGGTGGAGGCCACGTCGATGGCCAGCCGGACGTCTTCCCCGGGCCGGTATCCGGCGCGCTCGATGGCGGACACGATCGTCTGGAGGGCTTCTTCGTTGGAGGAGAGGTTGGGCGCAAAGCCCCCTTCATCCCCCACCGAGGTGGCCAGTCCCTTCTCCTTCAGGACCGATTTCAGGCTGTGGAACACCTCCACGCCCATCCGCAACCCTTCGGCGAAGGACTTCGCCCCCACGGGCATGATCATGAATTCCTGGATGTCCACATTGTTGTCGGCATGCTTCCCGCCGTTCAGGATGTTCATCATCGGCACGGGCAGCACCTTGGCGTTGAAGCCCCCCAGGTAGGCGTACAAGGGCATTCCGAGGGCCTCGGCGGCGGCGCGGGCGACGGCCATGGATACTCCCAGGATGGCGTTGGCGCCCAGTTTCCCCTTGTTCGGCGTGCCGTCCAGGTCGATCAGCAGCCGGTCGATCGCCACCTGCTCCAGGGCGTCCATTCCCTCCAGCTTGGGAGCGATCACGTCGTTCACGTTTTGAACCGCCTTCAGCACCCCTTTGCCCAGGTAGCGCTCCTTGTCCCCGTCCCGCAGCTCCACCGCCTCATGGGCGCCCGTCGAGGCGCCGGACGGGACGATCGCCCGGCCCCGGGCCCCCGATTCCAGGTACACTTCCACCTCCACGGTGGGATTTCCGCGGGAATCCAGCACTTCCCGGGCGAGCACGTGGGAAATCGTCGTCATGGATTTGGATCCTCCCTCCATAAGGTTGTCCGCGTCGATCTGCCGCAAGTTTTGATACCCCGGACTCAGAGGGCGATGGAACGCCCCGTCATCTCCTTCGGCTGGGGCAAGCCGAGCAGGTGCAGGATCGTCGGAGCGATATCCGCCAAAATGCCGCCTTCCCGCAGCTTCACACCTTCGTCCGTGACGATGAAGGGCACCGGGAAGGTGGTGTGGGCCGTGTGCGGCCGGTTCTCTTCATCCAGAACCATGTCGGCGTTTCCGTGGTCGGCGGTGATGACGGCAACGCCTCCCTTGGCGAGCACCGCCTCCACCACCCGGCCCAGGCATTCATCGACGGCTTCCACCGCCCGGATCGTCGGCTCCAGCTTGCCGGAGTGGCCCACCATGTCCGGATTGGCGAAATTGAGGACGATCACGTCGTGTTTCTCCGCCTCGATCTCCTTCAGGAGCGCGTCGGTCACCTCGTAGGCGCTCATTTCCGGCTTCAGGTCATAGGTGGCCACCTTGGGCGAGTTGATCAGAATCCGGTCCTCTCCCGGAAAAGGTTCTTCCCGGCCTCCGCTGAAGAAAAAGGTGACATGGGGGTATTTCTCCGTCTCGGCGATGCGCAGCTGGCGCAGGCCGTGTTGGGACAGGACCTCGCCGAGGGTGTTGTCCAGATCCGTCGGGCGGTAGGCCACATACCCCTTCACCGTCTCGCTGAAATGGGTGAGACAGACATAATACAGGTTTTTCGGCCGTTTGGGTCCCCGGTCAAAGCCGCGAAAATCCTCGTTGGTGAAAGCGAGGGAAATCTGAATCGCCCGGTCGGGGCGGAAGTTGTAGAAGATCACGGCGTCGTTGTCCTCGATCAGCCCCACCGGCCGGTCCCTCTCATCGACGATCACCGTGGGCACCACAAACTCGTCATAGACGCTCTTTTCATAGGATTCCTTGACTGCCTGGACGGGATCCCGGTATTTGGGACCTTCTCCGTAGACCATCGCCCGGTAAGCCTTTTCCGTCCGGTCCCAGCGGCGATCCCGATCCATGGCGTAATACCGCCCCTGAACCGTGGCAAGCCGCCCGGTCCCCAACTCCTCCATCTTGGCGAGCAGCTGCCGGATGTAATGAATGCCGCTGTCGGGCGCCACATCCCGCCCGTCCAAAAAGGCATGGACCAGCACATCGGGGACCTGCTGCCTGGCCGCCAGTTCCAGGAGGGCGAACAGGTGGTCGATATGGCTGTGAACCCCGCCGTCCGACAGAAGGCCGTAGAGGTGCAGCTTGCTTCCGTGCTCCTTCACGTGGCGGATGGCTCCGAGGAAGGTTTCGTTTTCAAAAAAGCTCCCATCCCGGATCGCCTTCGTCACCCGGGTCAGATCCTGGTAGACGATCCGGCCGGCGCCGATATTGAGGTGNCCCACTTCGGAGTTGCCCATCTGTCCCTCCGGCAGGCCGACGGCCTCGCCGCTGGCCCGAAGAAGGGTGTGGGGATAGCGGGACCAGTAGCGGTCAAAGTTGGGCTTTTTCGCCTGGGCGACGGCGTTCCCGTGGGTCTCTTCCCGGAGGGCAAAGCCGTCCAGAATGATCAAAGCCACCGGTTTTTTGCGCCCGCTCATCCGTTCTCCCTCCCTGCCGCGGCAGCGACCAGCTGCCGGAACGACTCCGGATCCAGACTGGCTCCCCCCACCAGGGCTCCGTCGATGTCGGCTTCGGCCAGGAACGCCCCGATATTGCCCGGCTTCACGCTCCCGCCGTACAGAATGCGCACCTCACCTGCCACCTGCTGATCGTACAGGTCGGCGACCGTCCGGCGAATGAATCCGATCACCTCGCCGGCATCCTCCGCCGTGGACGCCCGCCCGGTCCCGATGGCCCAAACCGGTTCGTAGGCGACGATCAATCCCTTCACTTCCTCCGATGCCAGTCCGTCCAGGGCCCGCACGACCTGCTCCCGGACCACGTGTTTCGTTTTTCCGCTTTCCCGCTCCTCGAGCGACTCGCCGACGCAGAGGATGGGCACCAGACCGTGTTTGAGGGCGGTCTTCCCTTTCCGGTTGACCGACTCGTCCGTCTCGGCAAAATACGTCCGCCGCTCGGAATGGCCGATAATGACGTAGCGGACGCCGATGTCGGTCAGCATCCGGGCGCTCACCTCGCCGGTGTACGCCCCCTCTTCGGCCCAGTGCAGGTTCTGCGCCCCGATGCCGATGCCGCTTCCCTCCGCCGCCTCGACCAGCGCGGGAAGGGAGGGGTAAGGGGCGCAGATCACCGTTTCCACATTGCCGGGCAAGGGCTCGGAGCGGAGGGTGCTCAAAAAGGACAGCGCCTCTTTGACAGTCTTGTGCATTTTCCAGTTTCCTGCGATGACGGGAATGCGCATCGGCGGTCCCCCTTTCTGTGAATTAATCCCGGTCGTCCAGCGCCGCCACGCCCGGCAGCTCTTTCCCCTCCATCAACTCCAGGGAAGCCCCGCCGCCGGTGGATATGTGATCGATGCGATCCGCCAGCCCCGACTTCTCGACGGCCGCCGCGGAATCGCCGCCTCCGACGATGGTTTTGGCCTCCGTCTCCGCCAGGGCCCGGGCGACGGCGTTGGTTCCCTCGTCGAAGGGCTCCCGCTCGAAGACGCCCATCGGCCCGTTCCACACGATGAGCTTGGACAGGCGGATCACCTCGGCAAACCGCTCCCGGGTCCTCGGCCCGATATCGAGCGCCATCCGGTCGGAAGGAATCGCCTCCACCGCCACCGCGGCGATGTCTTCGGGCTCTTCCAGCCGGTCCGCCACCACCACGTCGACCGGCAACAGCAGGCGGACTCCCTTTTCCCCGGCCTGTTCGATCAGCCGGCGGGCCAGATCCACTTTGTCTTCCTCCAGGAGGGATTTGCCCACTTCATGCCCCTGGGCCTTGATGAAGGTGTTGGACAAGCCCCCGCCGATCAGCAGATTGTCCACCTTGTTCAGCAGGTTTTCGATGACGCCGATTTTGTCCTTCACCTTGGCTCCGCCGATGATCGCCGTGAAGGGTCTCTCCGGCGACTCCAGGGCCTCGCCCAGCACTTCGAGCTCCCGCTGCAGCAAAAAGCCGGCCACGGCGGGCAGGTGCCGGGCGATTCCCTCCGTGGAGGCATGGGCCCGGTGCGCCGCCCCGAAGGCGTCGTTGACGTACAGATCGGCCAGATCGGCGAAGGCCTTGGCCAGATCGGGATCGTTTTTCTCCTCACCGGGATGGAAGCGGACGTTCTCCAGGAGCAGGATCTGCCCCTCCTCCAATCGGGCCACCCGTTCCGTCACCGAGGGGCCGATCACTTCGTCCGCCTTGTCCACCGGTTTTCCCAGCAGTTCCGACAGACGCCCGGCCACGGGAGTGAGCCGCAGCTCCTCCTTCACCTGCCCCTTCGGCCGGCCCAGATGGCTGGCGAGAATCACCTTGGCTCCCCTCTCCGTCAGGTGACGGATTGTGGGAAGGGCGGCGCGGATCCTCGTGTCGTCGGCCACGCGTCCCCCTT
>JGI1652J44930_10000822_pt1 | contig 11875 bp, 13 predicted proteins | sample NewIslsDNAsample_FD_44930 | JGI IMG/M metagenome (IMG submission 44930)
CCTTCGTCGGTCACCTTCACCTCCGCTTCCAGGCGGCCGTGAACCGAGTCGTATTTGAGCAGATGGGCCAGCGTGCCCGCGTCGGTCAGGTCGTTGACCGCCACCACTTCCAGTTCGGGATGATCCATCAGCGCGCGAAACACATTCCGTCCGATCCGACCAAAACCGTTGATGCCGATTTTCGTCTTGGCCATCGCATTCACCCTCCATCCGAAAAGTTTTTTGCAAAGAGACCTCAGGATTCACTGGCCAGAATGGCCCGGGCCGCCCCTTCATCGGTTATCAGTGTGTCCCTGCAGGCGACCGCGCAAAACGCGGCAATCGCGTCCGCCTTGCTGGCTCCTCCGGCCACCGAAATGATCCGCTCCATCCGCTGCAGATCATCCAGCTGAATGCCCACCGTCTTCATCTTGTGGACGATTTCCCCCCGGCGGTTGAAGTAGTATCCGAAGGCCTCGCCCACCGCGTCGGTCTCCCGGAGGTGGCGCAGCAGCTCCGGAGAAGATTTGCGCCGGGCGGCCATTTCCATGGCGCCGCCGATTCCGTGCACCGCGATCCGGGCCGTCTTGAGCAGCTCCAACACCTCGCGGATGTGCGGTTCCCGGATCACCGTGCGGTAAGTCTCTTCGCTCAGCTGGTCGGGAACATGCATGAGGCGGTAACTCCCCCCGGTCTTCTTGGCCATGAGGGAAGCGATATAGTTGGCTTCCAGCTCCACCGCCTCCCCCAAGCCGCCTCGGGCGGGCACGAAGGTGGTCTCCTTCAGCTGCGGACTCGGGGCCATCATCTCGGCCACCGCCGCGACAGTGGTCCCGCCGGCCACCGCCACCACCTGACCGGGACGGGCTTCCTCCCGGAGCAGGCGGGCCCCCGCCCGACCCATCTCCTTTTTCACCCATTCGGACTGATCGGCGTCACCGGTGACGATGATCACGCGCCGCAGCCCCAGGCGGCGCCGAAGCATCTCCTCCAGTTCCGTCAGTCCGAAAAGTTCCTTGATCAGGGGCTCCATTTCCGCAAGCAATTCGGCGCCCTGTTGGGTGACGCGCATGCCCAGGGGGTCGACATGCACCAGCCCCTGCATCCTCAGGAAATCCACCTCCGCCCGCAGGATGCGTTCCGTCGTTCCCATGGCCGCCGCAAGACTCCGTCGTCCCACCGGCTGCATCAGCTGCAGGTGCCGAAGCGTTTCATAACGCTTGCGCATCACCTCCAGCATGTCGGGCAACAATTTTTTTTGCAGATCCAACAGCGACTTCATCATCTCACCTTTTCATATTGGGACAATTCATGTCCCTGTATAACAAAATACGTCCCAACAAGGGCAAAAGAAAAGGAATCGCGGCTCCACTTTCATTGTAGCCGATGGCCCCAGAGCTGACAAGGTGCGGAAAAGCGCCGGTGCCGCTTCCCGGACAAAGGTTCCCCGAATTGTCACAAACCGGATGACGGGGCGATCAACCGTCGTACCTCCGCCGGGCCATCGAGGAGGGAATCCCGAGCTCTTCCCGGTATTTGGCCACGGTCCGGCGGGAGATCCGAATCCCTTCTGCGCGGAGAAGGTCGGCGATCTGTTGATCCGACAGGGGTTTTTGTTTATCTTCCCCCGAAATCCATTCCGAAATGCGCTTTTTCACGCTTTTGGCCGACGCGCCGCCCGAGCTGGANTCGACGCCGGAAGGGAAGAAATACCGGAAGGAAAAGAGGCCGCGCGGGGTTTGCACGTACTTGTTTTGGGTGGCACGGCTCACGGTGGACTCGTGCATTCCCAGCTCCTCCGCCACTTCCCGCAGGGTGAGCGGTTTCAGGCAGTCCACGCCGTGATCCAAAAAGGCCCGCTGCTTCTCAACGATCACCTGGGTCACCCGGTACAGGGTTTGACGNCGCTGCTCGATCCCCCGGACGAGCCAAACCGCCGACTGAAACCAGTTCCTAAGATAGTCCGCCGCCTGNCGGGCCTGCTCCCCGCCGTCCGCCAGCATGCGCTGATACCGGTCGTTCACGGTGAGACGGGGCAAAAACCCCTCATTGACCAGGACCACGTATTCTCCGTTCACCCGCTCCACGCAGACATCCGGCAACACATAATGGGGTGCGGAGGAGGCATAGGCCATTCCCGGCCGGGGATTCAGGCGCTTCAACCGGTCGATCGCCTCTTGCACGCGCCGAATATCACAGCCCAATTGACGGGCGATCTTGCGAATCCGTCCCTCCGCCACGTCGGGAAGGTGGCTTTCGGCGATCCTGAGGGCCACCTCGTCCGGGGGATCCTCCCGCAGCAACTGAAGCCGAAGACACTCCGACAGGGAACGGGCGCCCACCCCCGCCGGTTCCAGGGATTGAAGCACCTTGAGAGCCCGATCAAAGGCCTGCAAGTCCACATTAAAGCGTTTACACAGGGAAGCGGCATCGATCCTCAGATACCCGCTGTCGTCCAGATTTCCGATCAAGTGGAGGCACAGGGTCCGGGTGACGGAGTCCAGCGGCAGGAAGCGAAGCTGGAACTCCAACGCCTCCGCCAGAGACTCCGACGGAGCCGCCAAATTTTCGAAGGAAAACCTTTCCGCCTCCCCATCGGAGACTCCCCGTTCCCTCCTCCCGCCGTCCCGGACGTACGCCATCCATTCCGCCGGATCGGCGTTCAGCAGGGAAATGTCCGCCTCCCCTCCCCCTTCTTCGCCCGATTCGGCAATTTCCAACACCGGATTTTCCGCCAACTGCTCCTGAATATACTGCTCCAAATCCGCCGCGGAGAGCTGGAGCAACTGGATCGCCTGCCGCAGTTCCGGCGTCATCACCAGTTTCATCCGTTGCTCCTGAATCAGACCGTAACTGATTTGCAAGGCCACCTTTCCCACCTCCGCGCGAGTTCGGCATCCGTTCAACCGACATCCGGATTGATTATTCGCTCTTTTTCGACTTGAGGAAAAATCCCGCCGCTGAAATTCCCCGGGATGAAGCCGGGCGGCCATGTCCACATTCTTCGGCGCCGCCGGCCGGAAACCGCGGGTCCGCTGTGCGTTCATCTTTCATTTTACCACAAAAACCGTCACATTCCCCCGCCGATTCTTCTGAAACGCCTTTTCGCCCCGGCGGACCGTCCACCGATGAACCCCGCCGGCGGAAGCCTCCCCGGAACCCCTTGATGAAAAGGGCGAGGTTGGATAAAATAATACATGGCAGGGGGAATTCTCCCGGCAATAAATTTCCCCTTGCATTTTCTCCCGAGATCCGCTATAATGTTTCCCGTCAAAGGCTACGGCATGCGCCTATAGCTCAGGGGATAGAGCGCTGGTCTCCGGAACCAGGTGCCCAGGTTCGAATCCTGGTAGGCGCACCACATTGGAGCAAAGCGGCAGCCGATCGATTGGCTGCCGCTTGTCTTTTTGTTTCATTGAATCTTGACCTTTTTTGATCTTTAGCGATATGATGATAGTGAGGCGATGACAAAGCGGGGAAAAAGCTACCCGATCGACGCCCCGGACGGGGCGGGCGAAGGGCATCCCCTTACGCGCAGGGTTTGTCTCAGCCTCACTTCACCCCAAGGAGGAAGCAACCCATGTCTACACTGATTCCCATCGTCATTGAACAAACCAGTCGCGGTGAACGATCCTACGATATCTACTCCCGTCTTCTCAAGGACCGGATCATTCTCTTGGGCACCCCCATCAACGACCAGGTGGCCAACCTCGTGGTTGCCCAGCTCCTCTTTTTGGCCGCCGAAGATCCGAACAANGACATCTATCTGTACATCAACTCCCCCGGCGGATCCATCAGCGCGGGCATGGCCATCTACGACACGATGCAACATGTCAAACCCGACGTGCAAACCATCTGCGTCGGTTTGGCCGCTTCCATGGGGGCCTTCCTGCTCTCCGCAGGTGCCAAGGGAAAACGCTTTGCCCTTCCCAACAGCGAAGTGATGATTCACCAGCCCCTGGGCGGGGCGGAGGGACAGGCCACGGACATCGAGATCCGGGCCAAGCGGATCCTTCGGTTGCGGGATCGACTGAACAGGCTGCTGTCCGAACACACCGGCCAGCCGCTGGAAAAAATCGAAAAGGACACGGACCGCGATTATTTCATGACCGCCGAGGAAGCCAAGAAATACGGAATCATCGACAAGGTGCTCGACCATCCCCCGAAGCGCCCGTGATCACCCTGGATGGCGCTCCAAACCCGGCCGTTCACGGCCGGGTTTTCTGATGCCAAAGGTCTTTCTTCCAGGCGTTCATCAAGAATGCCCTCACCCCGTCCCCGCCAGGATGGCGATCGGAAACCGGCCTCCGCCCGAAACGAGGCCCCGATCGGCCTCGGCGGGACGCGGTCGGCCCCGCACCCGTTATGACGGCACAGGCAGAGGAGGTTGTTCAGGGGGAATCCACCGCCGCCCGCCGCGACCATCGCCGGGGCACATAGGCGCATGTCGGATCGCTTTCCAGGGGATCGCCGGTCACGGCGTAGGCACGGGCCCGGGAGCCTCCGCAGACGAAACGGAACTCGCACACCCCGCATTTCCCCTTCAGCCGCTCCGGATCGCGCAGGGCGACAAAGGTCGGGTGCTTCCGATAGATCTCCGATAGGGAGCGCTCCCGCACGTTCCCGCAGGCGATCGGCAAAAAACCGCTGGGATACACGTCGCCGATGTGGGAAACGAAGGCGAATCCATTGCCGTCGTTGACGGCGCGCGGCGCCCGCAGTTGCCGCTGACGCCCCGCCGCCCACGGGGGAACGTCGGATGCTCCGAAAACTTGGCCTTTTCCCCGCTGCATCACCACCCGGCGGTAGGGGGGAGCCTCCGTCGTCTTGATGTCGAAGGAAACGCGCTCGGAAAGATCGGCCAGCCAGTGGAAAACCCGCTCATGCTCGTCGGCGGTGATCATGTCATCCGCCTTGCCGCGGCCGGTGGGCACGAGGAAAAAAACGCTCCAAAGCACGATGCCCATTCCTTCGAGCAGACGGGCGATGTTGGGCAGATCGGCGAGATTGTACCGGCTGACGGTGGTGTTGATCTGCAGCGGCATCCCCAGTTTGCGCAACATGCCGATGGCGCGCATGGTCAAATCGTAGGACCCGGAGGTGCCGCGGAAAGCGTCATGGATCNCCGCNGTCGATCCGTCGAGACTGAAGGCCCACCGGTCGAGCCCCACCTCCATGGCCCGGCGCATCGCCTTCTCCGTCACCCGCGGAGTGGCGCTGGGCGTGAGCGAAACGATCAGTCCTTGTCCTTTGGCGTATTCGGCCAGCTCAAAGAGGTCCTCCCGCATCAGCGGATCGCCGCCGGTGAAGACCAGCAAGGGAGCGCCCAAATCGCGAATTTCCCGGATCAGGGCTTTCCCCTCTTCCGTCGTCAGCTCGCGGGGATCNCGGCGATATTGCGCCTCCGCCCGGCAGTGAAGGCATTTGAGGGCGCAGGCACGGGTCACTTCCCAAATGACCAAAAAGGGGGATTGCTGAAAATCCATCAACGGCTTCCTCCTTTAAAGGGATAACGGCGCCGCGGCAAGAAAACCCTGTTTGTTCACAACGTAACAAAGTCTTTGGAAATGCGGTATGAAGTTCGTCACACTCTCCCCCGGAGGGTTGGGGTACAATGAAACCAAGCACCTCGCCATGAACGGACATCTGCCCTTCAGCCGAAATCCTTCGACGCCGAGCGTTGCCCCCTGCCCAAATCTGTTTCATCGGGGTGATGGACGTGTCTCAACTGATCCCTCTTCTCCGGAACGTGCCGCTGTTTCGCGACCTTACCGACGNNGAACTGNAGCGGATCGCCGCCATCGCCATCCCGCGCTCCTTTCCGAAAAAAAACCTCATCTTCGCGGAGGGAAGCCCGCGCGAAGCCGTCTACTTCATCGTCGACGGACTCGTCAAGGCCTTCAAGGTGGATGCCAACGGAAACGAACAGATCGTCTCCCTGCTGACGAAGGGGGACATGTTTCCCCACACGGGCTTCTTCGACCAGAGTCCCTACCCCGCCAACGCCGAAACCGTCAAACCCACCCGCGTTTTCGCGATTCCCATTCATTCCTTCGAGCAACTTTTGCTGTCCACGCCCACCATCGCGGTGAAGGTGCTGCGGGTTATGGGGGCGAAAATCCGCGAACTGCAGGAAAAGCTGCAGGAACTCACCTTTCAGGATGTGCGCCACCGCATCTGCTCCATCCTCCTGCGTCTGGCCGAAGCCCACGGAACCGACCGGGACGGGGCGGTGGTGCTTCATCTTCCCGTCACGCACCAGGATCTGGCCGCCATGGCGGGAACCACCCGCGAGAGCGTCAACCGCATGCTCAACGACCTTCGCCGCCGCGGCGTGTTGGAGATGAACCGAAACCTNATCGTTCTCAAGGATGTGGAAGCCCTCAAATCGTGGGCGGACGAGTGGCGAAAAAGGCGATGACGGAAAACGCGAGGAAAAGGACGGAGCCGACGATTTCGATGACTCCCGCCTTGANCGGCCGGATCGCTTTGCCGCCCCACGCAAAGGCCCTGACGGTCGGGAAAGCATAGGGAAGGACAAACCAGGGTTCCAGGAGGGCCGCAAAGATCAAAAGCGACAGGTGGTAACCCTTTGAGGCGTTCAACCAACCCGCGTTCTTGCGCTCCCGAAACACCGACTTGACAAAAAAGACGCTCCCCAAAAAGTACAGGACACACGTCACCGCGACCCAGAGAGTCATGGCGTCCCACGTCCCCGCCCCGACCACATAGGAANCCGCGCCGCCGACCGAAAAGGCGAGAATGGCGCACAGGTCGTTGATGAAGGAACGCTCGTTGCGCCGGTACGCATACCACCCGTTGACGCAAAACAGCGCGACCAACACGGGCCCCGCCCAGAGCAGCGACGGCTCCGAGACGAGCGGGGGAATCAGAAAAACCATCCCCAGAGCCCAATAAATCAGCGCCCAGCGGACAAAGTCCCGCCGATCTTTCCGCCGCATCAGCGCCTGGCGGAGGGGGTAGGCCGCCAAGTAAAACAACAACCAACCGAAAAACAGCGGGAGATGCATCCACTGGGGCCCACCCACGAACATACCAAGGAGAAAGGGAACGGATACCATGGCCCATCCGCCGTGTTCCCTCGGAAGAATCGGTTTCATCATAAAACCCCCAGTCCCCAAAATGTGCATTCGCCGTGCCGCAGGGTCCGTTCTGTTTCCCATCGTACCCCAGGACCTGTTCCTTGATCGTGACAAATATCACAGTTTCGCAAAACCTTCATCAAATTTCTCCACGCGCAAAATGCCGGAGAGGAGGGTTCCACATGACCGCTCTGTCCGCCCGTCGGTTTGTCGACTATTTCCAGCCGGAGCAGCTGAAGCGGCTGAGTTCCCTGATGACCCCCAAGAGGGTGCAAAGCGGCACCAATCTGTTCCAGGACAAGGAACAGGCCGATTACCTCTACTTCATCCACGAGGGGATCGTCAAGATTTTCAACAACACCGAAAGCGGGGAGGAAATCGCCCTCTCCCTCAAGTACGCCGGCGACATGGTCGGCGACCCCTGCACACTCCCGCCCCCCTTTCAGTGGAGCAACGCCGTCACCTTGACGGATGCGCTCCTCGGCGTCATTCGCAAGGAAGAGCTGGAGGCGCTGATGCTTCGCCACCCCGATTTGGCCCTCCGGTTCATCCAATGGCTCTCCGTCAACCAGCGGATACTGGAAACCAAGGTGCGCGATCTTCTGGTGTACGGCAAAACCGGGGCGCTCGCTTCCACCCTGATCCGCCTCTGCAACACCTGCGGCAGAGAGACCGAGGAGGGCATCCTGATCCCCACGCGGCTGACCAATCAGGATCTCGCCAACTTCATCGGCGCCACCCGGGAAAGCGTCAACCGCATGCTGAGCAGGATGAAAAGGGAAAACATCCTCAGCATGCGGTCCGGCAGGCTGATCATCCACGATTTGAACCGACTCCGAGAGTTTTGCCACTGTGACGGCCGCTGCCCCGGCAACGTGTGCGTCCTCTGACTGCCCCGTCAATGGCAGGCGGCGCACCCCCGGCGGGATGCGCCGCCTGCTTTCGGTCAAATCGCCTGAATCCTCTCCATCAGCTCTTCCTTTTCCGCCTCGGACAGGATGCGCTCCGCCATCGGAAAGAGCACGTTTTCCTCCTTCATAAAATGATCCATTAAAATCCGCACGGCCGCCTCCACCTCGCCGGCGATCCTCCGGGCGTCCCCCGCCCCGGCGGAACCGTCAAGCCGCTCCACTTCGGAGAGGAACGCGGACAGGCGTGCCTTGGCTTGTTCGTGTTCGTACTCCATCACCGCGATGGGTCCCGTCTCCCGTCCGATATATTGGGCCATCATCGGAAAGAGAACCTCTTCCTCCCGCCTTGAGTGGAGATCCAAATCGGCCGTGAAGGAGCGAACCTTTTCCTCCAGGAAGCGCAGGGCCTCCTTCCACCTTCCGCCTCCGGCATCCGCGGCAATCCCCCGCGCCGATTCCGCCAACTCCTCCATCCGCTTCAATAGCGGCGGATGTTCTCCCTTCAACCGTTCCAAACCTGCGCAGAGGGGACCGGAAGCGCCGGCGAACCCCGTCATCCCGCAGCCGGGTCCGATGTCCATCACCCTTCCCTCCTTGTCCGTTTGCCTTTATTTTAGGAAGGAGGCACCTTCAAAAACGTGACGGACATCACACAAATCCGCCGGGTTCGAAAAGGACGGCCCGCCTTTTCTCCGGGAAAAACCGGCACCGCTTGCCCGGTCGTCATGAACGGCTTTCCGCGTCCCTAAATCCCCTGCGCCCCAGCTCCTTTTCCACCAGCCGGCGCACCGTCCCGACGATGTGGTCGATTTCCTCCCGCGTCGCCTCGTCCTGATGAATCCCCATGGCCACGGTAACGGTGCAGTTCAGGGATAAGGCCGCCAGGCGNGCCGTCTCCGCCGCCAACTCCCCCTCCCGGTGCCCCGGAAGGACGTGCGTTTCCACCTTGACTCCGTCGCCTTCCCGATACGCCGTGGCCACCGCTCCGATATGCTCCCGCCCGCCGCTGATCAACAGGGCGAGATCGTCCCCCATCGGCACGGCGCGCAGGCGAATGCGAATCGGGCGAATCGACACCCCCANCACCTCCCGCCCATCCCCCTCCTCTCGGCCTNCCGCCTTCTCCATGGTAAAGGCACCAACAAACCCGCCTGTGAATTGTGTCAAATTGAGGAGCGCATTTGTTGAACAACCAATGTCAAATCCAATCGCCCCAAAACCAAGGAAAGACGGGGGGAAACCGAAGCTCCGCACGCCACCCCGAAAACCTGAAACTGCTGTAGCAGATTTTGATCGTCAGCCCACCGTCCGTTTCACCGCCCTCCTTGTCGAGGGATGGCGGGGTTATGAATCGGTGGCCGTCCGCCCGGCGAAGAAACCGAAAAGCGGTCATTCCTCCGCCTTGCCTGCGGACCGCGCCTTTCCCTCGATCCAGAACAAACGGCACGCCGACAACTTGGACGGGCGCGATGACGGGGTCTTCCCTTCCAACGGCTTCACCACCGCCTGCAAGCCGTAGGCGGGGAAAAAACGCGTTTTGCTTAAGTAAGTTCCCCATCGCCGGGACTTTGACGGCGTGCATCCGGATGGAACCCCCGAAAAGGGGGCATGCAAACCGTCCCGCTGCCGGCAAAGCGGCTTCGGAGTTTTCCGTCAAAGAAGCGGGAATCTGTCCTTCCCGATCCACCTTCCATCGCGCCGAAAAGGTGCGGTCGCCCTCCTGTCCGGATAACCTCCCAGAAGCCGCCGGCTCCTGCAAACTTTGCGGCGAATCCCCCTTCGCCCTCGGATTTTTTCACAAACGAAAAAAATCCGTTTTTTCTCAGCCAAAGGATTTCACCGTTGTTTCACAAAAACCCAGTCACTTTCTAAAATCTACAGATCCCCCATTTCCCGCGGCAATGCGGCAGAATAAAATTCTCGAAAACGGATGCTTTTCTATTTTAACGCTTTACAGCAAAATCAAGATAAATATTCTGTATTTATTGTTGATTTTTACTTGACGCTATATTAAAATGATTATTGGAATTTGATTCTGATATTTATAGATTTCCATCCCGACACCCATCAAACAACCGATAATCCAACCTCTTGCTCTTGATTCGCTTTCACCGTCTCTCCCGTCGATTCCACGCACCAACAGTCCCCCTGCCAGCCCGCCCCGCCATCCCTTCAGGAAACGACAGCGCGGTCCCGCCAGGATCCCCATCCGTCGCAGGAAAACCATGCGCCTTCCGGTCATTCCCCCTCCGGGGTGAATGATAAACCCCACTCTTCAGAGGAGGTCATGCCCCATGAAGCGANTGTTGGCGATCGTCGCCTCGCTGGTGCTGGCTGTCGTCCTGATTCAGCCCCAAGCCGCAGGCGCCGAATCGGCCGTTCAGGCGGACAAGCCCGATTACGCCCCCGACCAGGTAATTGTCAAGTTCAAAAAGGGCACATCTGCCAGCGCGATGAAAACCGTGCACCAGGGTGAAGAGGCAAAGCTCCTCTCCCGCAACACGAAGCTCGGCTTCGACGTCGTGAAGGTCGAAGGCAAATCCGTGGAGCAAGCGGTCAAGGAATACGAGAAGAATCCCAACGTCGAGTATGCGGAGCCCAACTATATCTACAGGATCCAGTGGACCCCCAACGACACCTATTTCTCCAGCCAGCAGTGGGGACCCCAGAAGGTCCAAGCGCCCGCCGCATGGGATGTCACCAGGAGCAGCAGCGACACCTGGATCGCCATCATCGACACGGGAGTTCAATATGACCATCCCGACTTGGCCGGAAAAGTCGTCCGGGGTTACGACTTTGTGGATGACGACTGGGATCCCTATGACGGCAACGGACACGGAACGCACTGCGCCGGAATCGCCGCCGCCGTCACCAACAACGGCCGGGGGATTGCCGGCATGGCNCCCAACGCCACCATCTATGCCGTTCGGGTGTTGAACAACAGCGGATCCGGCACCCTGGATGATGTGGCCAACGGGATCATCCACGCCGCCGACAGCGGCGCCGACGTGATCAGCCTCAGTCTGGGCGCTTCGGTCGGTGCCACCACCNTGAAAAACGCCGTGGACTACGCATGGAACAAGGGGGTTGTGGTGGTGGCCGCCGCCGGTAACAACGGCACGTCTCTTCCCACGTACCCGGCGTACTACAGCAACGCCATCGCCGTGGCCGCCACCGACAGCAACGACAACAAGGCGTNCTTCTCNAACTACGGCAGCAGCTGGGTGGATGTCGCCGCTCCGGGGGTGAACATCGTCTCCACCTACAGGGGCAGCAGCTATGCCAGCCTGTCCGGCACCTCGATGGCAACGCCCCACGTGGCGGGACTGGCCGGGCTTCTGGACGCCCAGGGACGCAGCGCATCGCAAATCCGGGCGGCCATCGAAAACACCGCCGATCGGATTTCCGGAACGGGAACCTATTGGAGCAAAGGGCGGATCAACGCCTACAAGGCGGTCAACTATTGATGTCGCTGAAAACAAAGCGGAGGGCGGAAATCTGCCGCCCTCCGCTCATTTTTCCCAGCCGATCGTTCACGCGCTTTGGCGCAACACCTGCTCAATGATCTCCCGTTCAATTTCCTCGTTCAAACGGTTTACTTGGCCATGGAGCAAAAACAGGTCGATTAAAACCCAGAACCCGACGATGAAGAGAAACACGAACCCAACCAAAAAGATCGCGGTCACAACCCCGAGGAGGAAGAGCACCAGTTGAGTGACGGCCGTGCCCGTCTTTCTGACATAAAACCGGTGCGCACCGAAATATCCCAGAAAAATGGCCAATAAGTATGCGACCGCCATCGACTTCATCTTGTGTTCCATCTCACTCTGAACCATCGACAACTGGTGTTGGTTCAACTGCTGTTTCAGCGCCAAATTAGAC
>JGI1652J44930_10000823_pt1 | contig 11874 bp, 11 predicted proteins | sample NewIslsDNAsample_FD_44930 | JGI IMG/M metagenome (IMG submission 44930)
AAATGATTCACTATTTAAATAAAAGGAATGTATAGAATACGATTTATTCACATTGCTTATATAGTCAAATTTTTTAGTCTCTTTTCCATGACGTTAGCTTTTCTAATGATACCATAAGCTAAGAGACCGGTAATGTTAAGATCTATCCCAAAAACTTCTTTTATATTAAATTCTTTCGTCTAGGATAATAATATCTCCTATTAATAGTAAAAAGGCACAAAACTCTTGTAGATGTTTGTAATTTTGTGCCTTTGTTGTACATTAAGATTCAATTTTCTTTACTTCTAAATAAGTGATGTGATGTCCTTCAATTTCATGGACTTTAAATAGATAGTTTTCAAATTCTATCTCTGATCCTAATTGAGCATTGATGTTTTGGGATAAAAACCATCCACCTATCGTATCTAAATCTTCGTGGTCAAGATGAATTCCTAAAAGATTATTAACATCTTCTAATAACAATTTTGAACTAATAATAAAGTGATTTTCATTTAATTGGCGAATATCAGGGATTTCATCTTCATCAAATTCATCGCGAATTTCTCCAACGATTTCTTCTATAATATCTTCAATCGTTACTAATCCTGATGTTCCTCCATATTCATCCACTAATATGGCGATATGGGTACGTTCTTTTTGCATTTTTATTAAGAGTTCGCTAATAGGAATCGTTTCAATGACATGGATAATTGGATTAATAAAGTTTTTAATCTGAAAACCATTTTTATTAATTTGTTCCTGAAGATTAGCCGTTAAGAACTCTTTGACATTAATAAATCCTATTACATTGTCTTTATCTCCATCAATGACTGGATATCTAGTGAAATGCTCAGTTTTTATAATTTCCATAATTTCTTCCAATGAGTCTTGGATAGAAAAAGTGACCATTTCTGTTCGGGGAACCATAATTTCTTTTGCAATTCGTTCATCGAATTCAAAAATATTATTAACATATTTTAGTTCTGATTTATTGATTTCCCCTTTTTTATAGCTTTCCGATAGTAATATTCTTAGTTCTTCTTCTGAATGAGCAACCTCATGTTCAGAGGCAGGCTTCATACCAAAAATTCCTACAACAACACGGGCAGAGCCATTTAATAACCAAATGAATGGATACATCAATTTATAAAACCATATAATTGGAGGAGCAAATAATAAGGTAATGGTTTCAGCTTTTTGAATGGCTACTGTTTTCGGAGCAAGTTCCCCTATCACTACATGCAAAAATGTCACTATTGCAAACGCAATACCAAAAGACAGAAGATGTGATAGTGACTCACTTAAATGATAACGTTCAAAGACTGGATGCAGTAATTTTTCTACAGTTGGATCTCCAATCCATCCTAATCCTAGCGCCGTTATGGTAATACCTAATTGACATGCGGATAAATATTCGTCTAAATGAGTGATTACTTTTTTGGCTGAAACCGCTCCTTTTTTACCCTCTAATATAAGTTGGTCAATTCTTGACGGCCTTACCTTTACCATCGCAAATTCAGTTGCTACGAAAAATGCTGTTAATGCAATTAATATAATGATTAATAGGATATACACTGTTGTCAACGGAAAGTCTTACTTAAGAGTAAGACCTACACCTCCCTATAAAAAATAATTTAATCTTCCTCGTTTTTACTATCTTCAGAATGAGAAACAAAATTTATTTTAAATTTAGTAATAATAATAATGTCTGGATTAATGATAAACTTTCCTTTGAAATTTTATTTTTGATTTCGTGATATTTCATTTGATTCGTTTGTTCTAATTTTTCTAATATCTCTGTCACTTCTTTTTCTAAACCTCTAATCTTTAATCTAAGTTCTTGTACATCAACTTCTTCAGAGTATTTGTTCATAATCTCTTTTTTAATTTCCTCTAAAGATTTCCCTTCTTTTTTCCTTTGCTCAATCAACGCAATTCGTTCTACGGATGAAACATCGTAATAGCGATAATTCGAAGCAGAACGTTCCGCTTTTAATAATCCAATATTCGTATAGTAATCAATCGTTCTTTTTGTAACATTCGCCTTTTCTGCTAATTCTCCAATTTTAAGTTTTTCTGCCCCAAAAAAAGCACCTCCAAACCATAACGTGATGGTTATACGATTATTATATTTTATTTGTCCTAATTTAATCAATTGATTTTAATTGTCATACTTTTTGTTACAAATAAAGAGAAGCACTTGTTCATGAATAAATTCCTATATGCAAACGAATTTCATAGTCTTATAGATTTCCAATAAAAGAAAATACACGATTGTTTCTTCAGCTATCCTAAACCTGTCAAACGAGTAAGTTATTGAAATAAGTACTTCATTCTTTGTAAGACGTACAAAAGGTTAAAAAAAGAATATCAGACAGCTACCGGAGTCTGATATTCTAATGGAATTTATATAAAAAACATTATGTATCTAAATTTCATCCTTCAAATATTTTAAACCCTTAAAGATCCTCGAAATCCTCTTGAACTATAGTAGGCATCTGCTCCATTATGATATACAAAAACATGTCCATAGCGTCGATCACAATATAATGCGCCGCCAAGTTTTCTAATTTCTGGTGGTGTTTGTACCCAACTTGATGTTTTCAAATCAAATTCGTCAAGTTTTTGTAGCTCTCGATATTGTTCTTCCGTTAATATTTCTATTCCCATGGAAGCTGCCATATCAAGTGCGCTATTTTCTGGTTTATGTTTCTTTCTAGCTTCTAGTGCTTGGCGATCATAACAAACACTTCTTCGACCAGTAGGACTTTCTTTGGAACAATCATAAAAAATATATTCATCCGTTTCTTTATCATACCCAACAACATCCGGTTCTCCACCGGTTCTTTCCATTTCATTAAGGGACCATAGTTTGTCAGGATGTTCTTTTAACTTTTTTAGAATGTTCCTCCATTCCATCTCTGGATGGCGATGCATGTTTTTCTCGAAACGATCTTTCAACACGTTTAATAATTCTTCTTTTTCTGCTTGGGATAATTCTTTAACTCCTTTTGTCATGTGTCATTTCCTCCTTTTTCTTAGGATAACATTATACGGATCTAACCTTTTCTCGCTAAATTAATCCAACCTAGACCTTTTGTTACGTTCATCCATTAAAGTGGGGATGATTAAGTATAGTGCAGATGAAAATGAAATCCATTATACTTTGTTAATTGAACTCAATTTAATACCTCTCATCTTTAAATATACCAGGACAAACATTTAAAGATATCTATAAACTTTTTATATTTGTCGTTTTTCAAGGAGTCCTTCTATTTTATTTTCTCAATTAAAAGATATAATTTCTACACATATTCAAAATTATTATACTTAAATGCTTCGTAAGTTGGATTTAGCTTTAAGTGAATCTGAAGATTTTGTAAGAAGACAAAAATAAAAAGCCTAACTGAACAAACAATTAGGCTTAGTGATTTTTATACCACCCCTTTTCCTAGTGTTTGTTTTTATTTTTAGACTTTTCAGAGGCGTATTGGTTGAATCCATACAAATCAACATACCTAGCAATAATGTCTTTTTCAATATCTGCAATTAATAAATTAAAGCCAGAAATATTTTCTTTAATCTTTTCCAGATCATCTTCTGTCAATTTTATTTTTTTANTAAATGTTACTTGATACTTTGTGTTAAAGTTAGATGGCTTTTCTGCTTTGATAGCATCACTATGTGTTTNGTTAATAATATCTACAATATTTTCCGGATATTCAAGGATAAAATGCAATTCTTGATTACCGGTGGCTAATATCTCATAAATTTCTGAATCATATTCATAGCTCATCTTAAAAAGAAGCTCATGTGTTTCTTCAATATAATCCATATCAAAATGTGTAATGATAAATTTTGGGGGTTTTATCTTATCTATTAATGATATCTTTTGTTCTTTTGATTCGTTGTTCGTATAATTTGCTATTGTTTGTTCACTATCTTTGTGAGAACTTTGCACTACATCTTTTTTTGCAGAATTTGAATCACATGATGTTAAAGCTAATAGGAATATAACAGCAATCCCGATTTTTTTAAACATGTTCATACTCCTTTGTCTAATTTATAAAAAGGTTACTGGTATTTATAATAAATACGTCAGTAATCTTATAGCCAAACAATCGTTAAATAAGTACCTCACGCAAAGAAAATTCTGTCATGTAGTGTTTTGACCTAGAAGAAGATATTTTATGCGAACCAATCTTTGGTCAAAATGAGGATGTAATGATGTTTTTTGGTTGACGCATGGAAAATTAAGGAGATCGTACATTAATGAAGGTAGTATAAGGATTGTAAAAAAATTTTGCGAAACACCTTTTTACAAAAATATAAATATTATGAAAATTAAGGTCAATATTTTTTACAATATTTGTTAGAAAATTTCTTATTGAAATCTAATTGAACAACAGGTTTCTCAATTAATAGTGAAATACAAAAAATGAATCTTTTTTATTCAATTTTCCAAATTTTGTATACAAAATACTTTTATAGAATATTAAATAAAACGGGTTGGTTGATTTCTTTAAATGTTGTATGAGCACCAAAATATTTTCTACTAAATATATTGTGAAGTCCCGATTTCCATATTTGTTATATTCGACATAAACGGAGCTAATCGGGAGGCATCTAAATTATAATCTGAAAATATTGATTAAAAATGAAAACCTTGATATAGCAAATATTTTGGCTATATCAAGGTTAATCAAAGTCATTATTTTATTTTTACTCCACTGTCACCGATTTGGCTAAGTTACGTGGTTTGTCAACGTCGCAGCCACGGTGTAGAGCAGCATAATAACTAATTAGTTGTAATGGTACAACAGAGATAAGAGGTGTAAGCAGTTCGTGTACTTCAGGAATTATATATCGGTCATCGTCCATGTCTAATCCTTTCATGGAAATGACACATGGATTAGCTCCACGAGCAACGACTTCTTTTACATTTCCACGAATGCTTAAATTAACGTTTTCTTGTGTTGCTAGCGCAATAACTGGTGTTCCATCTTCGATTAATGCAATGGTTCCGTGTTTTAATTCCCCACCAGCAAATCCTTCCGCTTGAATATAAGAAATTTCTTTCAGTTTTAAAGCTCCTTCTAAACATACGTAATAGTCTAAAGCACGACCGATAAAGAAGCAATTTCTTGTTGTTGATAAATATTCTCGAGCGATTTTCTCCATTTCCTCTTTTGCATCACAAAGACCTTCCATTGCGTTTGCAACAATTCCCAGTTCTTTCACAAGGTCTAACGGCAATTCATAGCCTTTTTTCTTTGCAGTTACGGCAGCAATGATGGAAAGAACTGCTATTTGAGCCGTATATGCTTTTGTAGAGGCTACAGCAATTTCAGGACCTGCATGAAGCAATAGTGTATAATCTGCTTCACGAGATAGAGTTGATCCTGCAACGTTTGTGATGGTTAGAGCTTTATAGCCCATTTCTTTCACTAATACTAATACCGCACGACTATCTGCTGTTTCACCACTTTGAGAAATAAAAATAAATAATGGTTTTTTAGATAGTAATGGCATGTTGTATCCGAATTCACTAGCTACATGAACTTCTACTGGAATATTCGCTAATTTTTCAATCATTTGTTTTCCGACTAATCCAGCATGATAACTTGTTCCTGCTGCAATAATGTATATACGATCACAATCAGTTAATGCTTCGATTATGTCTGGATCAATGGTAAGCTCTCCGCTCTCATCCGTATATTGTTGAATGATTTTACGCATAACAAGTGGCTGCTCATCGATTTCTTTTAACATGTAATGCGGATATGTTCCTTTTTCAATATCACTAGCATCTAATTCAGCTGTATATGGCTCTCTTGTTAACACTTCACCATCAAGTGTTAAAATTTTTATTTCATCTCTTTTTACTATGACAACTTCTTTATCCATTAATTCTACAAATTGATTGGTTACATGTAGCATAGCCATAGCATCTGAAGCAACAACATTGAAAGAATCTCCAAGTCCCACAAGTAATGGACTTTTGTTTTTCGCTACGTAAATCGTTTCATGATCTTCGTTATCTAATAGCGCCAACGCATAAGATCCTTTTACTAATTTTAATACTTTTCTAAATGCTTCCTCTGTTGAAAGGCCATCTTTCGCAAACACTTCAATTAATTGAACGATTACTTCTGTATCAGTGTCACTTTTTAATTCAATGTTTGATAAGTATTCTTTTTGAAGCTGTAAGTAGTTTTCAATAACACCGTTATGAACTAAAGTNNATCGCTCGCTATTGCTTTGATGAGGATGTGCATTCATTCTGCTTGGTGCCCCATGTGTTGCCCAACGTGTATGNCCAATTCCAACAGAAGCAAATACTGAATCATCTACAATAGAACGAAGATCCGCAATTCTCCCTTTTTCTTTAAAAACATGTACGCCTTCATTGTTTAAAATCGCAATACCTGCGGAGTCATATCCTCTATATTCAAGTTTTTCTAATCCTCTAAGTAAAATTTCTTTCGTATCTTGATTTCCAATATAACCGACAATACCACACATACTTCTTTATCCTCCTTAATATGAAGGGGACAAGAAGCTCGGGAGCATTCTTGCCCCCTTATCTCTGCATATTTGATTTGCACGTTCTTCCTCTTTTGTCCATTGAGTCACCTCAATGCTTTCAAGAAGAAGCATTTCGACTCCGTGCCAAAGCCGGGAGGTACCCGCCGAAAACTCGATTAACCTCCACCTCGTCAACTAAACGACTATTCCGTCCGATCGTTTAGTTCAGGCGCTTTATGAAAATATTTTTTATTCTACCCACCTTTCTATATAAAAATAAAAAGCACTGTGTTAAAAACAGAGCACCATCATCTTACAATAAACATACTGATTCGTCAATATTTGCAATTTAAAATACAAATTTGAAAAGTTATATAAATAAAATATGCATAAAGGAAAAATGTGTTCCCCTTTATGCATATTTCTTATCATTAGACCATTATTCCATTCCCATTTCTTTTTTTACAACATCCGCAATTTTATTCACAAAGAATTTACACTCTTCTTCTGTTGGTGCCTCTACCATTACGCGAACTAATGGCTCTGTACCTGAAGGACGAACTAAGACCCGACCGTTGCCATTCATTTCTTTTTCCACTTCTTCAATGACGTTTTTAATCTCCAATGACGTTTAATCTCAGGGTATTCCATTACTTTATATTTATCCGTAACTTTAACATTCACTAATTCTTGTGGATATTTCTTTAATTCTTTAGATAAAACTGAAAGAGGTTTTTTTGTTTTTTTCATAATATTAACGAGTTGGAGACCTGTTAATAATCCATCACCCGTAGTATTGTAGTCTAAAAAGATGATATGGCCGGATTGCTCGCCACCTAAATTGTAGCCATTCTTTCTCATTTCTTCGACGACATATCGATCTCCTACTGCAGTTTGTACACTCTTTATTCCATATTGTTCGAGTGCCTTATAAAAGCCTAGATTACTCATCACAGTTGAAACAACGGTAGAATGCTTTAGTCGATCATCTTCTTTTAAGTATTTGGCACAAATAAACATAATTTGGTCTCCGTCAACTATCTCGCCATTTTCATCTACGGCGATCAAGCGATCTCCATCACCATCAAAAGCTAAACCTACATCTGCCTCCTTTTCTTTTACAAAGGCTGCCAATGCTTCAGGATGAGTGGAACCTACCCCATCATTAATGTTAAGGCCATCCGGTGATGCACCCATTGTAGATAGATCCGCTTCTAAGTCTGCAAATAAATGGGAGGCTAACGATGATGTAGCACCATTGGCACAGTCTAAAGCAATATGAATTCCTGCAAAATCTTCTTCTACTGTTTGTTTTAAAAATTGGATATATTTTTGTCCACCTTCAAAATAATCATTCACTTGGCCAAGATCTGCACCAATTGGTCTTGGTAAATCATCTATATCCTTATCTAACAATATCTCAATTTGTTCTTCCTGTTCATCCGATAGTTTGAAACCGTCAGGACCAAAAAATTTTATTCCATTGTCAGCAACTGGATTATGAGAAGCCGAAATCATGACACCTGCTTGTGCCCCTAAAGCTTTAGTTAAATAGGCAACTCCTGGTGTAGTGATTACACCTAAACGCATAACTTCAGCACCAATAGATAATAAACCAGCAACTAATGCTCCCTCTAACATATGTCCTGAAATTCTAGTATCTCTACCAATTAATACTTTAGGACGGTCATGGTTTTTCGTCAGTACATATCCTCCATAACGACCGAGCTTGAATGCTAGTTCTGGTGTTAATTCACTATTTGCTACTCCACGAACTCCATCGGTTCCAAAATACTTACCCATATACGCATACTCTCCTTTTTGAATTCCACTATTCAGTTACTTTTTTCAGTTATTGAAATTTTTGCTTTTGTCATAGCTAATTCCCAAGTTATATTTTTTGGAGCCTTTACTTGAACGTCTACTTCATGTTCTCCAATTGTGTATTTCGATAAGTCCAAGTAAAGTTGAATATTGCTGCTTGAAATATTTTTTAAGTAACTTAGAGGACCAAAAACTTTTAAAGAAGTTTTGCCTTCTTTAGGATTTAAAAAGCTAAGGGAATACCTTTCACTCAGTCCCATTGGTTCAATCGTTAGATTGGACAATACTTTTGTCTCTTCCTCCACTTCTTCTACTATAACATCAACGGTTATTGACTCAGGTTCGGAGGAGATAATTCCTTTCGGTAATTCTATTGGAATTGTTATTTTTTTATTGGAAGAAATCCCCGTAACGTCAACAGGTAATTCTAGACGTTCAATTTTGTCCAGCTCTTTTTTACCGCCATGTAGAGTAATCTCATTCACCTCAGGTTTAATCTCTTTAATCATTACTCCTTCTTTTGGTTCACCTTTTTGCTTTATAGTGATTGGCACTGTCTTTTTAGGTAAGATAACCGGGACAGTAACCTCTACATTTTCTGGCTCTACTATGACGTCTAACTTATTCAAATCTCGATCGAGCACTTGAATTTTTGCACTTTGAGTAAATGTTTCATTTATAGGTCCATCAATATTGACTGTTGCTTTGACATAACTAATTCTATCAATAATGTCTTTAGCACCAGTAATTCGTACAGTGTTTGGTTCAACAATCGGTGTTTCAGCCTTATAGCCTTCTTCTAATACCGCTTGGTTAAATTCCCCTTCGACTTCAAATTCTTTTGTTATTTTTTCCTGTACATTTACTGTAACGGTAGATGGTTTAATTACAACCGTTAATTGATCAGAAATATCTCGATATTTTATATCAACTTTTTGATTACCGATTTTTGCATTCGTTAAATCAACATAAACAGTAAAATCCTTGATGACCTTTGTGCGTTGAACAATGCTGTTCGAACCCTCAATATAAACATCAACAGTTTCAGGTACACCTGTCACCACATATTTATCTCGATCGTAATAGACCTCAACCTCTACATCTTCAATTACATCCGGATCGTTCTTTTCTCCACTCGCTTTATTTTTTTCATTTTCTTCCATATAAACAGAAGTGAAAAGCAGCATGGCCAACATTAGTGCAACGATTCTTGAAAACCATTTCCCTTCAATAAATTTATCCATTCTTTTTCACCTTCCAGCTCCATTTTGCTGCTGAGGATAGTTCATCTTTTTTCAATAACTCGTTGCTTAATAACTCTTTGAAATCATCTTGAGAGAGATCTCTATGTAATTCCCCATTTTTTGTTAAAGAAATGCTACCTGTTTCTTCTGATACAACGACGGTTAAACTATCTGTTACTTCACTTATTCCTAATGCTGCACGATGTCTGGTGCCTAATTCTTTTGATATAAACGGACTTTCTGATAATGGAAGATAGCATGCGGCTGCAGATACTTGGTTTTTTTGTATAATTACAGCACCATCGTGTAACGGTGTATTAGGAATAAAAATATTTATGAGGAGCTCGGATGAAATATTGGCATTTAAAGGGATACCTGTCTCGATGTAATCACTCATACCTGTTTCTCTTTCAATCGAAATTAATGCACCAATTCTTCGTTTAGCCATGTAAGTTGTTGCCTTAAAAATAGCTTCCACCAATTTTTTTCGTTCTTCTTCTTCTTGTTGACTACCTCTGGAAAATATTTTACCTCTTCCTAATTGTTCCAGGGCACGTCTTAATTCAGGTTGGAAAATAATGATAATGGCCAAGAATCCCCATGTGATAACCTGTTCCATCATCCAACCTAATGTATGCAATCCTAACGTATCACTTAAGGCTTTTACAATTAAAATAACGAAAATCCCTTTTAATAGCTGGACAGCTTTCGTACCCCGAATCACCATTATTAATTTATAAATGACATACCAAACAACTAGTAAATCGACAATACTAGCCAGATAGTCTATTAATGTAAAATCTGCAAAGAAATTTGCAAATGGCATGCTGCTTCCTCCAAGCTCAACTTTTCAAATATCATCGTTTCAATATTATACCATAAAAGACACAGGTCTACTTATTCTCAATTTTATCATATACGTACACTTGCCTTTTAATAAAAAATAGTGGTACCAAAATATCCGTACCACTTTTTATTTAAATAGTTTTACTACACCTTTCCATAAATCTTTTATATGAAACCACAACCATTCAAATATTTCATTTACTTCATTAATATTTCCTGTTACCTCACCAGCTGATGCTAAATATTTTTCTCCATTGATTGTTGTTACATCTCCATTAACTTTTCCTTCAATTCTAATATTTCCATTTTTGACTACGACATCCCCATCTATAACAGTGCCTTCTGGAATTATAGCAGTATCATTTTCAATAATGATTCCTGGATGCATAGTTACCGAAAAGTCATTCTCTTTATTCCAAGATGAAATAATACTACCTAACATTAATATGATAAACAATGAGGCCGCTGATAGAAATGGATGATTTCTAAACCAAGACTTTATTTGAATTCTCTTACTTTGTTTAGGGAGCTTACTCATTACTGCATCCGTGAAATGAACAGGTGCATGTATATGTGAGGTGCTTTGTACTAATGCAATGGTCCTTTTCAATTCATGAAAATGTTCTCTACAATTTTCACATTTTTGAAGGTGGCTCCGTAATTTATGTTCTTCCTCAGTAGATAAATCATCATCAAGATAATTATGCATATATTCAATGATTTCATCTGGACATTTATTCAATGCATTTCACCTCACTTATAAATGTCGAAGCCTTTCCCTCAAAGCTTCTCTTCCTCTATGGATTCTTGTTTTCACTGTTCCTATTGGTAGATCAAGAATTTCACTTATTTCTTTTAATGAAAGTTCCTCTATATATTTAAGTACGATAACGGAACGATATTTTTCGGGTAATTTTAAAATTTCTTTTTGAATTGTTTCTTGTAATTCCATATGTTCGATTTCTTCTTCAGGTAATTGAACATTAGCAGCTACTTGGGAATATAGTGTCAAACCATCAGTACCGGATACTTCGGCATCTAAATAAAAATCAGGCTTTTTTTTTCTGATTCGATCAATACATAAGTTTGTCGCTATTCGAAATAACCAAGTTGAAAATTTACGATCTAATTTATAGCTTGAGATATTTATATATGCTCGTACAAACGCCTCTTGTGCCATTTCTTCTGCCTCTTGTGGATTTCCTAACATCCGGTAACAAATTTGATATACTCTATCTTTATATATTTCAACTATTTCAGCAAAAGAGCTTTTATCTCCCTTGAGCAACTGCTTTATTCTTTTTTTAACTATTTCATCCATTCAATATAACCTCCGCTCTAGCGGCTCATATTAATTACGAATTACTTTTCAATAGGTTTCATTTTTCTTTTTACATTATACTATTAACTTGGAATATGATGTAAGCAATTTTTCTTTATTCTTTGGCACAAA
>JGI1652J44930_10000824_pt1 | contig 11866 bp, 10 predicted proteins | sample NewIslsDNAsample_FD_44930 | JGI IMG/M metagenome (IMG submission 44930)
ATTGAGTCAAAATTTCGTTCCTGGTGATCTTTCTTTTTTTTACCCTCCTTATGCTGAACTTGCACAATATAGGTTGAGCGAGATTTGCAAAGAAAACAGAANAGAAAAGTTAGCTTTTTTGGCAGTTTGGATAATTCTAACAAAAAGAAAGGTGTTTATTGATTGGGNACCGTAACAGAACATCCAAAACCAACCATTGTGGGCATGATTGTCTCGCCAGTTGAGACAATGCGTCGGATTCGAGAGCAACCCATTTTTTTGCGTGCTGCGCTGGTTTTGTGTGTAACAAGTCTCATNCTATTTGGCATTATCGGATATTATCAAGTGAATGATCCGAAATTTTTGGAAGTGATGGTCAAGCAAATGCCGCAGGAAATCAAAGCTTTACCTGAGGTACAGCAACAAATGGCGATTGCTTATGTCAAAAGAGTAAATCTATCAACGGTGATCGCAATGGGGGGAATCGCGGCATTTTTGCTTCCATTGCTAGGAGCAATCCTGTTGAAATTCATTTTCATTCTGCTCCGACACCGAGAAGCGACATTTAAACAGCTTTATTCATTTTTTGTCCATTTATATACGATTTTTATTCTTGCAATTTTCGTGCAAGCGATTGCCGTCATGGTTACCGGTGGCAACTTAAGTACCACCCCAACTAGCCTTGCAGGCATTTTACCGGTATCGGAAGGTTTGGGGAAAGCCATTTTAATGGGTTTTGATGTTTTTATTATTTGGTCGTTAGTTTTGTTAAAAGTTGGTCTAGTTGAAATTACCCGGTTAACCGCTCGAAAAGCTTGGGTGATTACCNTTTTCTTTTTCTTTATAATTATTGGGTTACACATTTCCGGTTTTATGTATTCAAATTAAGAGCAAAGAGACGGAGGTGTTCCCGCTGCTCGAGAATAGAAAAGTTTGGATTGCGACCGGAATCAGCTCTTTGATTGCATTAATTGTGTTGGTGATTGTTTTTACGTTGGTAGTTGCTTTTACGCTACTTAGTGACAAGAATGCGGAAGTAGAATTGACAAATCTGAAACAAGAACGGATTGACACAAAATTGTCCTTTTACGGGGTTGTGGATCGGCAACAAGTTTATTTTGAACCAAGTCGCGGTAAACCGAAGAAGGTGCTGGTAAAGGTCGGTCAAGTGGTGCAAGTAGGAACCAAATTGGTTGAATATGACAATCCGACCGTACAGAAGAAGAAACAACAGGCAGAGCAAAAAAATAAAACAAGCACAGCAGAAAATTCGTTCTTTACAAGGACAGAATGACAACGACCAATTAAGGAAAGCTGAGAAGGAACGAAATCAAGCTGAGCAGGAGTTACGGGATGCCGATCAGCAACTTTATGTCACCAGTGAACGAAATGGAGTTGTGGTGGAAGTTATTTCGGATATTAATAAAGGACTCACAGATATGAATCCAGTCCCATTGGTGGTTGTGCAAGATTCGGCACAATTCACAAAAATTTATGCACCTATCTCAAAGAATGATATTTCAAGATTGAAGCAAGGTCAGCAAGTTCGCCTTTCTGAACGTTGGGGATCAGATCAAAAGTGGACAGGGAAGATTTCCAAAGTAATTAATAATATGGATTCACCTCCTGAGGATCAAATATCGAGGGAAATTGNGAAAAAATTATTTCATCTAAGTATGGTATCCCCTCAGGGGGCCCAGTGGTATTATGCGATTGAAATAATCGCGGAGAACAAAATACCTTATGATGTGCAAGACAACAACTTTAAGGTAGAAATCGATTACACTACAAACACTCGCGTGGTGCCAAAATCAGCCGTGAAACAAGAAGGAAAAAAATCGTATGTACTTGTGGCGGAAGATGGAAAAATCATAAAAACACCGGTTGAAATTGGTTTACAGACGAAGGAGTGGGTGGAAATTCGTAAAGGGATCACCGAGGAGCAGAACATTGTACGAGAGGTCATCGTGAAGTAAGAGAAAAAGAAGATGGATTACAGGAAAAATCCGATGGAAAGCATGTATTTTTGCTTTGGACGGAACACTATTTCAGACAGAGCGAATCAGTACCTGCTTTTGTAAAGGCGTTTCAAGACTTGCATCGATAAGGGAAGATTGAGGAAGATCTACCGACGGAAGCAGAGGTTTTAACAACATTGGTTTACACATTTCCGGCTTTATGCTATCCAAAGGGGTGGAAGTTTCCTCGTGTGGAGGGATAAGAAATGATGGATGATGGGCGGAGTCAGGCAACAGGAATCTACGAATAGATGATGGTTGTTTTTTTATTTCGTAGATATTGCACAAGTGACGGAAAGCAAGATGGTAATAGGGGCGAAAAGGGGAATATAAGGAAGTATAGTTGTTTTTATCAAGACAAACCACTCGATGTTTAACGAACTGATTATATGTAGCAAGTGGACTTGAAAATATCGAGAAGGATGCGTTCAATTTGTGAGGTAGCGGGTTGTAAACCCGCTTTTTTCTACTTGAAGCAGTAACCTTCAAAAAGTTTGTACGAGGAGTTGGTTTATGATGAAGGCATGTATTTTTGATTTGGACGGAACACTATTTCAGACAGAGCGAATTGCAGTACCTGCTTTTGCAAAGGCGTTTCAAGACTTGCGTCGACAAGGGAAGATTGAGGAAGATCTACCGACGGAAGCAGAGATTTTATCAACTTTTGGTCTTAAAGGTGATCAAATTTGGGCCAAGTTGCTGCCGACAGCAACCCCAAGTTTGCGCAAAGAAGCAGATCAGTTGTTATTAAAATATGAAAAAGAATTGATTAACGAGGGAATGGGTAAATTTTATCCAGGTGTGGAAAAAGGGCTTGTGCAGCTACAAGAGCGGGGTTGGGCTCTTTTTATTGTCAGTAATGGTATTCCAGAGTATGTACATGCAGTATTAGCGTCAAGAGAGCTTTTGAAGTTGTTTACAAGCATTTGTACATTAGGAAATCAGCCAACCATTCAAAAAAAGGACGCGGTACGGAATTTGATCCGACAATATTCCATTACACATGGTTATGTAATCGGGGACCGTGTATCAGACGTAGAAGCTGGCAAGAAGAATGATTTAATCACCATCGGGTGCAAGTATCAAGGTTTTCCTTACTTTGGAAAAGAAGATGAACTTCAAGAAGCGGATCATATCATTCAACATTTTTCAGAANTGCTTACAATCATCGAGGCAGATTTATCCTAGCAATCGAATAAATAATGTTACAAAAAGGAGGTCATGCGACAATGCCGTATCTTGACATCTCATTGCGATTGTTTCTTGCAGCAGTGTTGGGTGGAATTATTGGTTGGGAGAGAGAGCGAGATAATCATCCTGCCGGTTTTCGTACACATATCTTAGTCAGTGTTGGTTCCGCATTGATCATGTTGGTTTCGGCCTATGGTTTTCAGGAATTTATGGATGAACATAATGTTCGTTTTGATCCATCCAGAGTGGGTGCACAGGTTGTCAGTGGAATCGGTTTTTTGGGAGCAGGTGCAATTGTTCGTCAGGGCTTGACCGTAAATGGGTTAACCACTGCAGCTACCTTATGGGTGGTAGCCGGGATTGGTTTGGCAGTTGGATCAGGCTTTATCTATGGTGCAATTTTGACNACCATTTTGGTATTTATTAGCTTGGAGTTATTAAAGCGCTTTGACTATACCTTTCGCCTAAAAAACGATTTACAGATATTATCAATGGAATTGGATGGAAATAAAGTAACAGTTGGTCAAATCGCATCTTTGGTGATGGAAAAAGGGATTGAGATTGATCGCGTAAAGATTGAACCAACAGAAGAACAACAGTTTGTAAAGTTGCAATTTTTGCTTCGCTTGCAAGATCAACAATCGATTGCATCAGTTCTGGATCAAGTGAAAACAATGCAGGGAGTTGTCTCCATTCAAACGGGTGATCTTTCGTATGAAAGAGAACTTGAAAAGCCAAAATAAAAACGAAAAGGTTCTTGGCAAATGGTATGAACTTGGTTATAATAAGAATTGAAAAGGTCAAAGATAGTCAAAGTCAGCAGGAGGTTGTCCGGGTTGAGTAGCATTTCGGACATCATTGAATACTATCTAAAAAAAATGTTGAACGAGAGCCATTCGGGTGAAGTTGAAATCAAACGGAATGAGCTAGCAAATCGTTTCCAATGCGTTCCATCCCAGATTAACTATGTGATTAGTACACGTTTTACGCTGGAAAAAGGATATATCGTTGAAAGCAAACGAGGCGGGGGTGGATTTATCCGCATTCGAAAGGTCCGCTTGAATACGGATCAGGAATATTTCTTATACTGCTTGGAACAGATCGGACAATCCATTTCACAAGTAACAGCGGAACATCTGATCTCTCGCTTTCAAGAAGAAAAATTGATTTCAAAACGAGAAGCAATGTTAATGAAGCAGATTATCTCCCGCGAAACATTGCAATTACCCATTGTGATTCGTGATCAGGTGCGGGCAAGAATCATGCGGGCGCTGGTGACGATATTATTTTCTGATGAGGAGAGTGATCAGTGATGCTCTGTCCCGAGTGTGGAAAACGCCCCGCAACCATCCATTTTACGAAAATTGTCAATGGCGAAAAGTCAGAATATCACCTGTGTGAGGTTTGTGCGCAGGAAAAAGAGCATCAAATGTCTGACTTTGAAAGCAGTTTTTCTTTTCAACAATTATTATCAGGGCTGTTAAACTTTGATTTTCCCCATACGACGGATGGGCATACCGGTGTTCATATAAGATCAGAGCCACAACGATGCCCCAATTGTGGTCTAACCTATAAACAGTTTGGTAAAATGGGTCGATTTGGATGCAGTCAATGTTACGACACCTTTGATGGGTATTTGGAACCATTATTCCGAAAAATGCATGGAAATACGACCCATCGTGGCAAGATCCCCAATCGTGCTGAAGGAGAACTTCGCTTGCGGCGTGATTTGGAGAGATTAAAAGAAGAGCTGGCACGCCGGGTCGAGGCAGAGGAGTTTGAGGAAGCTGCTCGCTTGCGCGATCAGATTCGAGCTTTACAAGAAAGACTGAATCATTAGGGAGAGATCCGTATGTCACTCCAACGCTTTATTCAACGAGCCGTTAGTGAATGGATGAGAGTAAAAGGNCCACAATCGGATATTGTATTTAGTAGTAGGGTGCGCATTGCTCGCAATTTATTAGGGTATCCTTTTCCATTATTAAGCACAGCAAGTCAATCGGAGGAGATTGTCAACCAATTTAGTCAAGCATGGAGAAAAATGAGGAATCAGCACCCGCTGTTAAAAGATGCGGAATTGATCCGGATGCAAGATTTAAGTGATCTTCAAAAAAGGGTATTAGTCGAGAAGCATCTGATTAGTCCGCAATTGGCGGAAGAATCACAATATGGTGCGGTTCTGCTGTCTCAGGATGAATCCATTAGCATCATGATCAATGAAGAAGATCATATCCGCATTCAATGTTTATTTCCAGGGCTGCAATTAATGCAAGCGTGGAAAGTTGCTGATGAGCTTGATGATTTAATTGAAAAGTATTTGCCACTTGCCTTCGACGAGAAAAGAGGCTATTTGACAAGTTGTCCGACAAATGTTGGCACGGGGATTCGCGCTTCTGTGATGGTTCATTTGCCTGCTTTGGCGATGACACAGCAATTGAATCAACTCTTCCCTGCAATTACGCAAGTTGGACTTGCTGTGCGAGGCATTTATGGAGAAGGAAGCGAAGCACTCGGTCAACTGTATCAAGTGTCAAACCAGATTACCTTGGGGCAGTCGGAAGAAGAGATTCTCGATAAATTGCAGGCAGTGGTCCAACAGATTATCGAACATGAGCAAGGGGCTAGAGAGCGTCTGCGTGAGATGTCATTGGTTCAGTTGGAAGATCGAGTTTGTCGGTCCTATGGACAACTTGCTTATGCGCGTGTCATCGATTCNCGCGAAGCGATGAATTACCTTTCAGATGTTCGCTTGGGGATTGACATGGGGTTGATTCCAGGAGTATCTGCGAATGTGATGAATGAATTAATGGTGATGATTCAGCCTGGATTTTTGCAACAGTATGCGAATCAACGATTAGGGCCTTCTGAGCGCGATGTGCGTCGAGCTTGCATTATACGTGAGCGTTTGTCCATGGAAAAAAATCCAAACGAGTTGGATNATAAGTCCTAAGTGAGGTGATGAATGATGATGTTTGGTCGATTTACTGAAAGGGCACAAAAGGTTTTGTCGTTGGCACAGGAAGAAGCTGGTCGGCTTGGTCATAACAATATTGGAACGGAACATATTTTGTTGGGTTTAGTCAAAGAAGAGGAAGGAATTGCGTCCAAGGCATTAATGGCATTAGGATTGGGACTGGAGAAGATTCAAAAAGAAGTTGAAGCGTTGATTCCGCGAGGCTCTGGACAGACGATGAATATTGCCTATACGCCGCGGGCAAAAAAAGTGATCGAATTGTCCATGGATGAAGCGAGAAAACTGGGGCATACGTATGTTGGCACTGAGCATATTTTGTTGGGCTTGATTCGTGAAGGTGAAGGTGTAGCGGCTCGAGTGCTTAATAACTTGGGAGTCAGCCTGAATAAGGCTCGGCAACAAGTCTTACAACTTCTCGGTAATAGTGAAACACTTCCCACCCATCCAGGAAGCGCAAGTCAAGCCAATACACCGACTTTAGATGGATTGAGCCGAGATCTTACACAAGCGGCACGCGATGGAAAATTGGATCCAGTGATTGGGCGGAGTAAAGAGATTGATCGGGTCATTCAGGTATTGTCCAGACGTACCAAAAATAACCCTGTATTGATTGGTGAACCGGGTGTTGGAAAAACAGCCGTTGCGGAAGGGTTGGCTCAGCGAATTGTTGATGGAGAAATCCCAGAGATCTTGCGTGGTAAACGCGTGATGACCCTTGATATGGGAACAGTGGTAGCTGGAACTAAATATCGTGGCGAATTCGAGGATCGATTGAAAAAAATTATGGATGAAATCCGGCAAGCGGGCAATATCATTCTCTTTATTGACGAGCTTCATACCTTGATTGGTGCAGGTGGCGCAGAAGGTGCAATTGATGCTTCCAATATTTTAAAACCAGCTTTAGCGCGTGGCGAGTTACAGTGCATTGGTGCAACAACATTAGATGAGTATCGGAAGTATATTGAAAAAGATGCAGCTCTGGAAAGAAGATTTCAACCGATTCAAGTTGATGAACCAACCGTTGAAGAAGCGATTCAGATTCTGGAAGGATTAAGAGATCGCTATGAAGCTCATCACCGTGTAAAAATAACAGACGAAGCGATTCGGCAAGCGGTTTATCTATCGGATCGCTATATTACCGATCGTTTCCTGCCGGATAAAGCGATTGACTTAATTGATGAAGCTGGCTCCAAAGTACGACTCTCCTCTTATACTGTTCCGCCTGAATTGAAAGAATTGGAGCAGAAGATGGAGGAAGTGAAAAAGGAAAAAGATGCTGCAGTACAGAGCCAAGAGTTTGAAAAAGCAGCTGCCTTAAGAGACAAGGAGCAAAAACTACGCGAGGAACTCGAAATTACACGGAATCACTGGAAAGCGGATCAAGGCAAGACCGATTCAAAGGTAACCGCTGAGGATATTGCGGATGTTGTTGCAAGCTGGACTGGAATTCCTGTCAGTAAGCTTGCACAAGAGGAGACCGAGCGTCTGCTGAATATGGAAGAGATTTTACACAAACGAGTGATAGGACAAGAAGAGGCTGTAAAATCAGTCGCTCGTGCGATTCGCCGCGCCCGGGCAGGCTTAAAAGATCCGAAACGACCGATTGGTTCCTTTATCTTCTTAGGACCAACAGGGGTTGGAAAAACCGAACTAGCTCGTGCTTTAGCAGAAGCAATGTTTGGCGATGAGGATGCGATGATTCGAATTGATATGTCAGAGTATATGGAGAAACACTCAACCAGTCGTTTGGTTGGTTCACCGCCCGGATATGTCGGCTATGATGAAGGTGGCCAGTTAACAGAAAAAGTACGAAGAAAACCCTATTCCGTTGTTCTCTTTGATGAAGTAGAAAAGGCTCATCCGGAAGTCTTTAATATCCTGTTGCAAGTATTGGAAGATGGTCGCTTGACCGATGGCAAAGGACGAACGGTTGATTTCCGAAATACCATTATCATTATGACATCCAATGTTGGCGCTTCTTTGATCCGCAAAGACAATCGTTTAGGATTTAGTGTTGGGGATGCAACCGAAGATGAATATGAACATATGAAAAATAATGTCATGGAAGAGCTGAAGAAAACATTTCGTCCTGAGTTTCTAAATCGGATCGATGATGTGATTGTCTTCCATGCACTGAAAGAAGAACATCTACAAGAAATTGTGTCACTGATGGCAGAAGATTTGCGGAAACGATTGAATGAACAAGATATCGATTTTGAATTGACAGATGCAGCGAAGAAACATCTGGCAAAAGAAGGATTTGATGATCAATATGGCGCAAGACCGTTACGAAGAGCGATACAGAAGCAAGTAGAAGATCGGCTTTCAGAGGAACTGCTTCGCGGCAATATTCATGCAGGAAGCCGTGTTATCATTGATGCAGAAGATGGAAAGCTGGTTGTAAAAAATAGCAATAAACAGCCCATTGAGTGAGTTAGGTGAATACGAGTGGACAAGGATGTCGTCCGCTTGAGCTTACATGTGAAAGCAAGAATCGGATTTGTCTTCGTCGCAAAACTCCTCCTTGATAAAAAATAGGAGGAGTTTTGCTATATAATACAAAATTGATGAATGTCACTTGATGAAAGCATCATAAACGCGTTGTAGATAAGATCTTGAAAGTGATAGGAGGAAGAGATTGGCAAAGACTAAAACTGTATTTATCTGTCAAGAATGTGGTTATGAGTCCCCCAAGTGGCTTGGCCGATGCACGGGATGTGGAACCTGGAATAGTCTAGTAGAAGAACTTGTCACCAAAAAGGATGAGCGTGCATCATCGCTTAAGCTGGACAAGGTAAAGCCGCTTGCCATCACAGAAGTAGAAACAGCGGAAGAACAGCGCTATGATACCGGCATAAGAGAACTAAACCGAGTATTAGGTGGAGGACTGGTCCCAGGTTCGCTCATTTTGGTAGGTGGAGATCCAGGTATTGGCAAATCCACATTGCTGTTACAAATGGCGTTTCAATTAGCCAAACATGAACATTCCGTGTTATATGTGACAGGAGAAGAATCATTGGAACAAATTCGGATGCGAGCGGAACGAATCGGGGCATTGCATCCAAAGCTGCAAGTGGTAGCAGAAACGGATCTGATTCGCATGGAGACGTTGGTGGATCAGGTGAAGCCTCATTTGACCATTGTTGATTCCATTCAGACTATGTATCATGCTGAGGTTAGCTCTGCACCTGGAAGTGTGTCGCAAATCANAGAGTGTACAGGGTATTTGCTGCGACTGGCCAAAGAAAAGCGGTGCACGGTGATGATTGTGGGGCATGTCACCAAAGCTGGAGCGATTGCGGGTCCGAGAATGCTGGAACACATGGTGGATTCAGTTCTGTATTTTGAAGGAGAACGTCACCATTCCTACCGGATTTTACGAGCAGTGAAGAATCGCTATGGCTCAACCAATGAAATGGGTGTGTTTGAAATGAGGGAACAGGGTTTGCTGGAGGTGACCAATCCTTCCGCAATATTTTTATCAGAGCGCCCTGAAGGAGTTCCTGGCACTGCTGTTGCGGCTAGTATGGAAGGGACAAGACCTGTATTGGTTGAGCTGCAGGCGTTGGTTTCACCAACTCACTTTGCTGCGCCGAAGCGGATGGCAACGGGCGTCGACCATCATCGAGTGTCCATGATGATCGCTGTTTTGGAAAAGCGATTCGGTTTGTTTTTGCAGAATCAGGATGTTTATCTCAATGTGGTCGGTGGTATTCGTATCGATGAACCTGCGGTGGATTTAGCGATTGTGATCAGTCTAGCTTCAAGCTTTCGTGAAGTACCGACCAATGTAAGCGATTTATTTGTGGGTGAAGTGGGTCTAACAGGTGAGGTGCGAGGCGTTTCATATATTGAGCAGCGGATCAAAGAAGCAGCACAGATGGGATTTAAACGGATGATTTTGCCATCGAAGAATTTACAGGGATATCGTACCAACCATCAGCTGGAGTTAATTGGGATCTCAACTGTGGAAGAGGCGTTAGCTGTAGCTTTGGAGGGTAGCGCATGAATGAGGATCGACAGGAGTTTATGAGCAGTGATATCTTACGGTTAATTGCCCCGGGAACTGAATTTCGTGAAGGGCTTGACAATGTGCTAAGAGCAAAAACAGGAGCATTAATTGTTGTTGGCTTTGATGAACAAGTGAAAGAGATCGTCGATGGAGGTTTCTATATCAATGCTCCTTTTTCTGCTTCCAATCTGTATGAATTAGCAAAAATGGATGGAGCTATAATTCTTAGCAATGATTGCAAGCGAATTCTATATGCAAATGCACAACTTGTACCAGATTCTTCGATTGTTTCAACTGAGACTGGGATTCGCCATCGCACAGCGCAACGGACTGCGATCCAGACAGGAAAATTGGTGATATCTATTTCACAAAGAAGAAATATTATTACCTTGTATAAAGGGGAACATCATTATGCGTTAAAAGATATTAGTGTGATATTGGCCAAAGCAAATCAAGCCATTCAAACATTAGAAAAATATAAATCAAATTTAGATCAATCAACCACCGACTTGAGCGCTTTGGAATTCGAAGAATTGGTGACCTTTCATGAAGTGGCTACCGTTTTGCAGCGGGTGGAGATGGTGTTTCGAGTGAAACGTGAGATTGAACGGTATATCAATGAATTGGGAACAGAAGGTCGTTTAATTAGTATGCAATTGGATGAGCTGGTTTCCACGGTGGAAGAGGAAGCGCGTTTATTGGTGAAGGATTATAGTATTGAGTTGCATCGGCCTTTACCAAGTGAAGTTTTTGAGGAATTGGAAAAGCTTTCGGCTGATGAGCTGTTAGATCAAATCTGTTTTGTTCGTATTTTGGGTTATACCCATCATATAAATATTAGAGAAGAAACGATTTCACCGCGCGGTTACCGCATCTTAAGCAAAATTCCACGATTACCAACAAATGTCATTCATCGTTTGGTTGAATATTTTGAGACATTGCCGCGAATTTTAATAGCGTCGATTGATGAATTGGATGAGGTAGAAGGCGTCGGAGCTGTAAGGGCACGGACGATTAAGGAAGGGTTGAAAAGAATTCAAGAACAAGTCTTTATTGACAGACATATCTAAATCACCTAGAATGAAACCACAAATGAATCTAAATCTTTAAAATTAGATTGATTTTACCAACTGTTATGGATAAATTTAGGAGGTTCCCTTATATGTTTGCAAAAGCTTTGCCAAGCTGTTTTACAGTTGGGAACTTATTTCTTGGGATTATGTCCATCATCCTTGCTTTTCAACAGCAATGGCAATATGCAGCAATTATGGTGATCATCGGAATGTTATTGGATGGCCTGGATGGCCGTGTAGCGAGAATGTTAAACACGCAGAGTGAATTTGGCAAAGAGCTGGATTCGTTGTCGGATGTCATAACGTTTGGTGTTGCACCAGCGATGATTATGTATGTATCTGTTTTTAGATATATCGGACCCGAAGGTTGGTTTGTCACTGCCATCTTTCCCATTTGTGGGGCATTACGGCTAGCTCGCTTCAATGTTCAGCCTGGTGAACCAGGTTATTTTATCGGCTTACCGATTACAGCTGCAGGTGGCATATTGGCAACGATGGCGTTGTATAACGAATATATCAATAATCATTATATTTTAATGTTAGGAATGTTGTTTTTATCATATTTAATGGTGAGTCAGATTAAATATCCTGCTTTTAAAAAGATGAAATTCTCCAAGAT
>JGI1652J44930_10000825_pt1 | contig 11864 bp, 13 predicted proteins | sample NewIslsDNAsample_FD_44930 | JGI IMG/M metagenome (IMG submission 44930)
TTTTTTTGTTGAACTTTCACTGACTCTGTGGTGTTTTGATTACAGCTTGCGATTACTTGAGATTGTGTTCCCTTTTAATTGTTTCGAGTAGATTACGGCAACCCGCAGTAATCAACTGGTAAGTCTCTTGGAAATCTCCAGTGTAGTATGGATCAGGTACTTCTTGATATGTTGTATTCGGGATAAAATCAACAAAACGATAGATGTTTTGCTTTTGTGCACCTGCTATTTGCGAAAGAGCGCGGATATTTTGGTTATCCATGCCAATGATATACGTATATTGTGCTAAATCTTTTTCCTGAACCGGTTGAGCGATAATGCCATCATATTGAATTTGATGTGCTTGTAAGATTTGTCGTGTTCCCCGATGAGGAGGTTCTCCTACATGTCCGCTATATGTTCCGGCCGAATCGACTTCAATTTGATCGCTTAAACCTTCTTCTTGTACATAATGACGTAGGACAGCTTCTGCCATGGGTGAACGGCAAATATTGCCTAAACAGACAAATAAAACTGAGACCATACCACTTTCACTCCTTCTGCGTTCGAGTTTATCGAATTACATTTTAACATGTTTTTATTTTTTTTCTAAATNTAAAAATCCCTCTTGCCTTTTTGGCCATTTCGCGATAAAATGTCCGCATAAAAGATACATTTGTTTTTCCGTGGAGGACTAAGGTGAAAATTGATGATGAATTTGTTTTGGTACAACGACAAGTGCTTCCAGATGCCATTCAACGAACATTACAAGCCAAAAAATTGCTAGAATCGGGTAAGGTGACAACTGTACAAGAGGCTGTGGCGCAGGTTGGGATGAGCCGAAGCTCTTATTATAAGTATAAAGATGCTGTATTTCCCTTTAGTATGGTGGACAGTAAGAAAATCATGACCATCTCGATGATTTTGGAGCACCGGGCCGGTGTGTTATCAAATGTACTTCGATTTTTGGCGGAAAAGGGAGCCAGTGTCTTAACAATCAATCAAACCATACCCCTGCAAGGCGAAGCAACCGTGTCCATGTCGGTTGATGCTACACATGTAAAACAATCGATTGATCAAGTAATGAATGGATTTAGAAAATTGGATGGCGTTGTCCGTGCTGCGATCGTAGGNAGTGGCGATGAATCATTCTAATTGTAGTTTGAAATCATATTTTTGCAATCAATATGAAATGTTTGAGCGGATAAGGAGCGTAACAGAATGCGAACAGGAATTATCAAACGTTATTCTACCTATTTACCGATTACGGAGCAAACTCCGCAGATTACATTGTTTGAAGGAGAAACTCCATTAATTTTTGCGGAGCATTTATCCAAAGAACTGGACATCGAATTATATTTTAAATGGGAAGGAGCCAACCCAACGGGTTCGTTTAAGGATCGTGGGATGGTTGTAGCCATTGCCAAAGCAGTGGAGGAAGGAAGTCAAGTTGTAATCTGTGCTTCTACAGGAAACACTTCTGCATCTGCAGCTGCCTATGCAGCGAGAGTTGGACTGCGTTGTGTAGTGGTTGTTCCCAATGGTTATGTCGCAATGGGCAAACTCTCACAGGCTGTGATGGCTGGCGCAGAAGTGCTAGCGATTGATGGGAATTTTGATCAAGCATTGGAAATGGTAAGGCAATTGGCCGATGAGCATCCCATTACGTTAGTGAATTCGATCAATCCTTATCGCATAGAAGGCCAAAAAACGGCAGCTTTTGAAATCTGTGAACAGCTAGGAGAAGCACCTGATATTTTAGCCTTGCCTGTTGGGAATGCAGGCAATATTACAGCTTACTGGAAAGGTTTTAAAGAGTTTTATGAGCACAAGCAAATTCAAAAGCTTCCTCGGATGTGGGGCTTTGAAGCAGAAGGGGCAGCTGCCATTGTTCGCGGGCATCCCATTAAGAAACCAGAGACGGTCGCAACTGCGATTCGTATCGGCAATCCAGCTAGTTGGGAAACTGCAGTAAATGCAGCAAACGAATCAGAAGGCTTGATCGATTGTGTATCCGATGATGAAATTTTGGCGGCGTATCGTCGAATGGCCAAGTTGGAAGGCGTCTTTGCTGAACCAGGCTCCGCTGCTTCATTGGCTGGTGTCGTGAAGATGCGGGAATTGGGCCGATTGAAACAAGGTCAAAAAGTGGTGTGTGTGTTGACAGGAAATGGATTGAAAGATCCACAGACAGCGATGAAACAGAGTCAAGTTAAACCACAGGTTATTCCTTGTCAGTTAGAAGCATTAGCAAAGGCAGTGATGGCATGAGCACCATTCAGGAATCATTTGTAGTGAAAATTCCTTGTAGCACGGCAAATTTGGGACCCGGTTTTGATTCGATTGGCATGGCGCTGAATCGGTATCTAACTTTGCATTTCTTTCCATCTGATCGCTTCGAAATTACACTATCATCTGATCATGCGGACGAACAAAATATTCCGCTTGATCATAATAATTTAATTATCCGTGTAATGAAAAAGGCATTTGCTGAACGTCGGGAACCCTTTCCAACCTTCCATTTACGAATCCAAAATGAGATTCCATTAGCACGTGGACTTGGAAGTAGTGCAGCTGCTATTGTTGGTGGCTATATGGCAGCCAATCAGATCATGGGAAATCCATGGACGATTGATGATTTATTTCAACGTGCCACCGCGTGGGAAGGACATCCCGATAATGTAGGACCGTCTTTATTTGGGGGTGTCACGATCGGCTCATGGGATGGCAAGATGGCTACCGTTGTTCCTTGTGATCCGCCCGATGTTCCCATTCTTGCTGTTATACCGGAACAGGTTTTGTTTACGAAGAAGGCGCGAGCCATTTTACCGTCTTCCTATTCACGACAGGAGGCTGTTTTGGCCAGTAGCCGCGCAAACCTGTTAACAGCTGCACTGATTACAAAACAGTGGGATTTGTTATCGATTGCGATGCAAGATCGTTTTCATCAGCCCTATCGGCAAGAGTTGGTTCCGGGTTTAAAGGAATCTATGGCAGCAGCGCATCAGAATGGGGCTTGGGGTGTTGCCTTAAGTGGTGCAGGACCGACATTGATTGCTTTTGTGAAAGAATTGGAACCATTAAAAGCATATTTTCGTCAACTGTTCACAAAGTGGAACATAAAAATAAAAATGGTTGTGTTAAAACCTATAAAGGAAGGAGCAGCTGTTCAATTGACAGCTGCAGAAAAATGTAGTACATTCGTTGGAAATATGATAGGAGTTATTAATAAATGATAGAAACCATTGCTTATCTGGGTCCAGATGGAACATTTACACAAGAAGCAACGCAATTTCTGTTTACAAATCCAAAAGCGGAATTGGTCCCATATCCGACAATTCCTGATGTATTTCTCTCCATTGAGCAGGGAATTTCGGATTATGGCGTTGTGCCTGTTGAAAATACCATTGAAGGCTCTGTAAATGTAACAATAGATTGGCTCATTCATCATGTGGAACAACCCATTGTTGGCGAACTGATTTACCCAATTAAACAGTGTTTGTTGGTACATCCCAAACATGCAGATCGTCCTGCCTCCGATTTTAAGCAGGTTTTATCGCATCCGCAAGCAATTGCACAATGTCAAATGTTTTTGCATCAGCGATTTCCAAAAGCGAAATTGGTGAATATGGATAGTACAGCAAAAGCTGCTGAAACGTTGAGCAAGCGGATCGATCAACCTTTATTGGCCATCGGTCCCGAACAGGCAGCCAAAAAACATGGGCTGCATATTATGCAGACCGATATTCAAGATCATGAAAACAACTATACACGGTTTATTGTCGTTGGCAAAAAACCTGTGGTTTTTTCGCATAAAGAATTGGGATATAAGTCCAGTATACAAGTAACATTAGCCTCCGATTTTCCTGGAGCGTTGCATCAAGTATTAGCCGTATTTGCGTGGCGTAAGATTAATCTGACACGCATTGAATCCCGTCCCACCAAAACTGGATTAGGCAATTACTTTTTTATCATTGATGCCGAAATATCAGCTGATCATGTATTAATGAAAGGTGCTTTAGCTGAATTAGAAGCATTGGGTTGCTCTGTAAGACTGTTGGGCTCTTATCCATGTTATGNGAAAAAATTGAGTAAGAAAGTGGAATTATAAATGATATGTTTAGGATAAAGGAGTGTGCTTCTTTGACGACATCAGAACAGTTTATTTTTATTAATGGAGAATTTAAAACAAAAGAAGAAGCAACCGTCTCAGTATTTGATCATGGTTTTTTATATGGGGATGGTGTGTTTGAAGGTATTCGGGTTTATGAAGGCAATATCTTTCGGTCACGCGCACATATTGATCGGCTTTATGATTCGGCAAAAGCAATTTGCTTAACCATTCCGTATGAAAAAGATGAACTGGAACAATATATGATTGAGACAATTCGAAAAAATAAACTGGAAAATGCCTATATTCGTTTGATCGTCTCGCGTGGAGAAGGTGGCTTGGGACTGGATCCGGATCGTTGCCATAACCCAAATGTTATCATTATTGTGGATCAAGTAACGCTTTACCCCAAAGAACTTTATGAGAATGGGTTGCCGATTATTACGGCTTCCACTCGGAGGAATATTCCAACTGCGTTAAATCCAATGATCAAATCACTCAACTATCTCAATAATATTTTGGCCAAAATTGAAGCCAAGCAAGCTGGAATGGTCGAAGCCCTGATGTTAAATGCAGAAGGCTATGTAGCTGAAGCAACAGGGGATAATATCTTCCTAGTGAAAAACGGGGTCTTGATTACACCGCCTACATATATTGGTGCGTTAAATGGAATTACACGGCAGGCGATTATTGATCTGGCTCATAAGTTAAAAATTGAAGTGAAAGAAGTGCCGTTTACGTTACATGATGTTTATACTGCCGATGAGGTCATTTTAACGGGTACAGCCGCAGAAGTGATTCCTGTTGTTGAGGTTGATGGTCGGAAAATTGGAACCGGTAAACCTGGCCCCGTTATGAAGAAACTGTTAACAGAATTCCAGGAATTGGTGAAAGTAGATGGAACCAAAGTTGATCCACAACCTTCATTAAAATAAATATGAAAAAAAGCTTGTCAATACTGTTTTTACAACAGAATCGACAAGCTTTTTTGTTCCAATTAATATTGGGGATCTGTTGTCATTTCTGATCACAGTTTCGCGTTATCGGATAACATCTTCTTCTATTAATATTCTCCCTTGATCACAAAAAAAGAGCCGCGAATCGTTCCAGCTAATTTTGAACGCTGACGAGCGAATTTAAATTTCCCCTCGAGCTTTGAAGGAATATCAATCCCTTCAACCAGCTTAAAACCGACTGCTCGCTTTTTTGGGTTGTCGACAGTATACATGACATTGACAACCAGTCCATTTTCATAAAAGATGTAGGCGAATTTAATATTTTCCACTTGAAAACGCGATGTTTCAAGTGGTTTTGCTTCGATTTCAAGGTCACGCTCTTCTTTTAAAATGCGGTGAACATAATCAATCGTTTCTTGACTTTCGTTCGCAGGAGTGACAGTAAAGGGATGTTTGTACTTGTTCATAAAGTAGCGGGCTTCATGAGCACGTAAACCAGCAAGTGCTTCGGCAACAGGTGATGATTCAAGACCGATTGTTGAGACATTTTTAAAATCAACAATATAAGACAAATAACATCTCTCCTTGATTTTTCTCATTGTTATTTTATCATTTTTTAGTTNCTTTTTATACATTTTTTAAAATAAAAACTTTTATTTNTTAATAAACCGGTGTTATGAGTGAATGTCATATANTCATATTGATTGTTGCTAAAATTTTACAATAAATATTTTCTAGATTGTTGTTGGAATGTTAGGTAAGTACATCCCGTTTCGTAAAAACAGTAAATGAAATGATCAGCGCGATGATCGCCCATACACTGAGAACTGCAAGTGAGAACGGAAGGGACATGTCTGGAATCAAAGAAGCTTCTCCAGCGATGTAATTTGTTAAGCGCAAGTGGGTAAATGCACTATATTTTAGAGCTGGCCAATGGTGAGCAACTTGTTCCAGTAAATTCCCTGAAATTAGTGCAGCTAGCATGACCCCCATGCTCGAAGCGGTGTTTTTCATCAGGACGGAGACCATAAAGGAGAGTGTGCCCATCACAATACAGACAAACCAGGCAAGTCCATATGCCATGAGAATATACTTCCATTGCGGAACAATGTGAACGTGATCAGTGATAAGTTGTTCACCTTGATGTTGAAAACCGGTGATGACAGGAAATGACCAACCTTTATAGCCAAAGATGACACCAGAGATGAGGTAGCTTAAGACAATGGTTAAGGTGATTACAAATGAAGTGCACAATAAAAGAGCAATATATTTGCTGAAAAGGATCTTCCACCGTTTAACAGGACGAGTGAGCAGAAGTTTAATGGTTCCAAGAGAGTGTTCGGAAGAGACAATATCTGCAGCTAGGATAATTACCAATAGCGGCAGAAAGAGCGAGATCGATTGTTCGACGAAACCACGAACAAACGTAGGTGCTCCTGGCGCTTTGGGATTGATATTGTGTTCCAAATAATATTGTTGTTGTTTAATTCTTAGCTTGATCAGTTGTTTATATTCTTGTGGAACTCGGCTGGAAGTTAAGCGATTTTGCTGATCGACGATCTGCTGTTGTAACACAGTGCGCCAGTTGGAACTGCCGATGTTTTTGATCGTTTCTTGAGTGGATCGATACTGTGCATAAGTAAAAATTGGGATCAAAACCATCAGGATGAGCGCAATCACGAGTAGCCGTTTTTTGCGAATCATTTTGATCATTTCATTATGGACCAGATTCAGCAATTTGATCCCCTCCCGTGATCTGTAGGAAGATATCTTCAAGCGTCATTTGTCGAGGATAAATGCCCATAATTTCAACTTGCTGCTTGACTAGATATTGATTGGTTTCTGCGATTTTATCTTGTGGCATTTTGGTGATAATTTTGTCTTTACTTGGGGCGACTTCAATCTGAGCGATATAGGAGAGTTGTTTTAACATTTTCATCCCCCTATCGAGCGGTCGTACGATCCATTCAACTTGAGTAGGATGGTTGACAAGCTGATCGACTCGTTCGGTTGAAATAATTTTGCCTTCGTGAATGATTGCTACACGATCGCACAACAATTGGATCTCATGTAGAATATGACTTGAAATAAATACGCTAATCCCTTTCTGTTCAGCTAAATTCCGAACAAAGGTGCGTAATTCCCGAATGCCAGCTGGATCCAATCCATTCGTCGGTTCATCAAGAATTAAGAGTTGTGGGTTGCCTAACAATGCTTGTGCAATTCCTAACCGTTGCTTCATGCCAAGGGAATAAGTTTTAACGGGATCATCAATACGTTTGTCCAGTTCAACCAATTCAATCACTTCATTGATTCGTTCTTTGGGGATCGAATCAACCATACGGGTGAAAAGTTCAAGATTTTCTCTGCCTGTCAAGTAAGGATAACATTCTGGATTCTCAACAATACAACCTACTTGCTGAATGGCTTGCAGATATTGTTTTTGCAAATCATAGTTGCCGATGCGAATGCGACCACTCGTGGGGCGAATCAAACCAACTAACATGCGAATCGTTGTTGTTTTTCCAGCACCGTTTGGACCGAGAAAACCAAAAATTTCACCTTGATAAATTTGAAAGGAGACATCTTGGACGATTTTACGGCCATTGATTGTTTTACTCAGTCCTTCAACCGAAAGGACTACTTTATCTTGTTTCATTTTTGGCTTCTCCTTTCGGGGGATCTTGGAGAATTTGCATCAGTCTTGTTGCTATACGCTGATACCCGCGGTGATTGGGATGAAAATGATCAGAAGATAAGTAATGCTTGGGTTGTAGCTGAAATAGATCAAATGTGGGAATCACGATGATATTTGGATACTTATGTCCAATTCGTTGAATGGTTTCATTCCATTCCAGTACAATTTTGGATGTAAGTTCTTGATCGGCCAAGTCAGTGTAGGGATTATAGAGTGAAAATAAATATACCGGTGCTTGTTGGTTATGGGTTCGGATGGTTGTAAGGATAGTATCCAGATTTTTGGCAAAGCGTTTTCGATTAGCTTGGACTTGATGCAAATCGATCTTTTTAAAATTTTGTACACTTTCTTTTAAATCATTGCCTCCAATTGTAATCGGAATCCACTTCGCTTGCTTGATAAGTTGCTGAACCTGTTTTTGTTTTAACTGCTCAATTAATTCCGTTGAGGTTTGTCCGCTGATGGCCAAATTGGTGAATTGGATTTTGACCTGGGGATTTTGTTTTTGTAATTGTTTGTGGACAATCCCAATATAACCAAGTCCTTTTTCATCCCCAATTCCTCTTGTTAAAGAGTCACCAAGCCCAACCAATAGGTTTGTGTTTTTATCAAGGAAAGCGGATTGATTTTCTTTTGTTGCAAGTGTTTTGGTGGTGACAGGAAATAGAACTTCTTTGATGCCAAGAGCAAAACCAGTTGCAAAGAGAACAAAGGAACTAATGGCTGTGATTTGTATGAGTGTATCTAGCCATTTCTTTTTATCCATAAGATCACCTGTTTGTTTAGCAGTTGTTTGTTTTTTCTTCATTTTAAACAACTAGGCAAAAATTTGAATGAGACGTTTGTGTGATGAAACTTAGCGCCCAACTATGCATAGGATAGAGAAGGAAGATCATGGAGGAGGTTATTGGATGAAAATTCATATTGTGCAATCGGGTGATTCGCTGACAACATTAGCGAAAAAATATCATATATCCGAAGATCAGATTATGAAAGCCAATCCAAATCTAAACAAAAGCCAGTCATTAAAAACAGGCAGCAAAATCTACATTCCTTCTGGAAAAATTCGGTTGACAAAGGAAGTAGAAAAGAAAGAAGAGAATACAGAAAGTAAGCACGACCTAGCGCCACCATACACGCAACATGATGACGCCTTCGCATCATCATCGCAACAGGCGCCGGCTGCTTTTGAGTCGGAAATCAGACCAGAAGCTGATGAATCCGAATCAACTCCATATGCAGCCGATTGGTCTCCAACCCCACCGGGAACTCCTCATTTGTGGGCTTGTTCATATTATCCAATGATGCCACCTCATCCTTATTTTATGGGACAGATCAATTCGCTGTATTGGTCACCCTATTATTTCTATCCTTACACATATGAACCTGGTTTTCAAAATGATGTAGATCTTAATCATGATCTACCGTTTTCCAATGAATCATCGTCTTATTATACCAGAACCAGCTGGGATTCAAATTGGTCAGAAAAAGAAAGCTCATCAGTCGAGGGATAAATTGGGAATAAGGGGATCGCAATGGATCAAAAGCGAATTGAATGGTTACTCAAAACAAAAGTGAAAAAGATTGTTCCATATCAAAAACATTATTTGGTTTATACAATGGATCAGAAAAAATGGTATGTCAAAAAGAACAAAAATAAAGTGCATTTAAGATGGTGGTCTTTCGTTGATGCTGAATTGCGAAGCAGAGGTTTTACGGCAATGCCGACATTCTATACGGATGGTTATGAACTTGCAGTCACTTCTTGGATTCATGGAAGGATTGGATCATACCGCAATTTGGATCAGGCTCTAAGGCTTGTTCGACAGCTTGCTCGTTTTCATTTTGTTGGTCAAGCGTTGCAGACGCCACCAAAACAAGAGGTGGCGTTTCTCTTTGTTGATCGTCTCTATCATCGCTTAAGCAAGTTTTACAAACTGATGAAACGTGTCGACACCATTCCGGGAGCATTCGGTAGGTTGCTAACACAATATGGACCTCAATTCTATGCAGATGGCTATCGAGTATGGCAAAAGTTAAAACAGTTTCCGTTTCAAGAATATGTACTTTGGGAACGTCAGCACCGGCGTTTAGCACATCGAGACTTAGCTAGCCATAATTGGATCATGGATGAACGAAAAGTGTGGTTGATTGATTTTGACTTGGCAGATTATGATAGTCAGCTTGGCGATATTTGGCAAATGTTTACGCGAATTATGGCAGATAAAAAGTGGGATCCATCGCTTTATCAAGAACTGCTGCGAAATTATGAATCCATTCGACCATTGAGTGAGCTCGAGCGCAAAATGTTAAATGTTTTAATCTTTTTCCCGAATGAATTTATGCGTGAAGCAATCGGATTGGCCAATCGTCAGCGGGGATACTCATTTTCAGCCACTTATCCTTATTTGGAACGCATTGCAATCAATCGCTATGGAAAAAGACCGAAATACCTTTATACTTGGTAGTGTGTAGGTCATGTGATATGATTAAAACGAAAAAATAGATAGTTGTGAANCCGTAGGGGGCTTGTGAGATGAGAGTAGGACTCGCGCAAATGCGCCCAACATTAGGTTGCTTCAATCAAAATATTGAAAAACATATCCAATTGATTAAGCAAGCTGAAGAAAAACAGGTTGATTTATTAATTTTTCCTGAATTGAGTTTAACTGGATATCAATTGCTGGATCTCACGTATCAAGTTGCCAAAAAACGAACAAGCGAAGAAATTCATCTGCTAATTGAACAGGCAGATCAAATGGATGTGTTGTTTGGTTTTGTAGAACATTCACCGGAGCATCAACTTTATAATAGTGCGATATATGCGAGTCATCGCAAGTTGGTTCATCTGCATCGTAAAATATATTTACCTACTTATGGAATGTTTGATGAGGCACGGTATTTTGGACGAGGAAGTAGTATTCGGAGTTTCCGTACTCAATTTGGACAATTTGGTCTATTGATTTGCGAAGATGCATGGCATTATTCGCTTCCTTATTTGTTGGTAATGGATGGAGCGGAACTGGTGATCGTGATTTCGAATTCTCCTGTCAATGGGGTTGCGGTTGACGAACCGCTGACGCGGCAAAAATGGAAAACCATTTTGACAAGTCAAGCCATGATATACGGAAGTTACATTCTTTTTGTCAATCGTGTAGGAACAGAAGAAGGTCTTTCTTTTTATGGTGGTTCCTTTGTCGTGGATCCATTTGGACAAGTTGTTGCGGAAGCTGAGTTATTTCAAGAAGAGGTTTTAACCGTCGATCTCGACCTGGATCAAGTGAGACAGGCGCGTTTTCAGCTGCCAATTATGCGGGATGAAAACATTCATTTCACCCTTCAAGAAATGCAGCGGATTTTGCAACGGCAAGTCCAGGTAGGAGGGAAAGATGATGAATCTTGAAGAACAACTCGCCCAAGCACCATATTTAAGATTGGATGAACGCTTAGTCACAAACATTTTGACGCGCGCGTTAAAAGAGGAAGTCGAAAAAGCAGGGTTTCAACGTGTAATATTGGGCCTATCAGGCGGACTTGATTCAGCTCTTTCCCTCTATTTGGCCGTCAAAGCGTTGGGAAAAGATCGTGTGATTGCTGTGCGGATGCCTTATCGTACGAGCAGTCCAAGTAGTCTGGAAGATGCACAAGCAGCAATTGAGGCGACAGGAGTTGAGTCGATAACCATTGATATTACGCCGCAAATCGATGCCTACTTTGATAGAATTCCGGAAGCAAGTCGTTTGCGTCGCGGAAATAAGATGGCGCGGGAGCGAATGTCGGTTTTATATGATTTATCGGCATATTATGAAGCATTGGTGATCGGGACAAGCAATCGCACCGAATTACTATTGGGCTATGGTACCCAGTTTGGCGATACAGCTTCGGCTGTTAATCCGTTAGGCGACTTGTGGAAAACTCAGGTTCGTCAGTTAGCAACATATCTGGGGGTACCTGAACAGATTTTGAGCAAACCACCAAGTGCGGATCTGTGGCAAGATCAAACAGATGAACAGGAGCTTGGTTTTCGTTACTTTGATGTTGATCGCATCTTGCATTTTTGGATCGATCGGCATTATACAAGGGAACAATTACAAAAGCTTTCTTTTCCTGCAGAATTGAT
>JGI1652J44930_10000826_pt1 | contig 11862 bp, 12 predicted proteins | sample NewIslsDNAsample_FD_44930 | JGI IMG/M metagenome (IMG submission 44930)
CGGGCAAGCCGGTGGTGGTCGCGGCGATGCGCAATCCCTACGACATCTCCGCTTTCCCGGAAGTGGACGGAAACCTGGCGACTTACGGAAACCGGGATGTGTCCGTTCGCGCGCTGGCCAAGGCGCTGACGGGAGAGGTCAATCCTTCCGGGAGGTTGCCGGTTACGGTGCCCGGGATGTTTGAATACGGATTCGGCCTGAGCTATTGATCCTTCGGCGGCTTCGGCAGCACCCGCAGCAGTTCGTCGGTTCCGGCCCGGACGGCCGACGATGCTGCGGGTTTGATTTTTGCCACCCGCTCCATGTTGGTCACCACCACCGGTGACACCATCGATTTGGCCGTCCTTTGAAGCTTCTCCAGATCGATCCGGATGATCGGTTCCCCCGCCTCCACCCGTTTTCCCGGGGTGGCCAGGACGGTGAACCCGTCCCCCTTCAGCTCGACGGTGTTGATGCCGATGTGGACGAGGATTTCCAATCCCTCGTCGGTGGTGATTCCCGCGGCGTGGCCCGTCGGGAAGAGATGGGTCAGCGTGCCGCCGACGGGGGACAGCAGCAAGTCGGATTCCGGGAGGATCGCCACGCCGTCCCCCACCATTTTCCGGGCGAAAACGGGATCCGGGACTTCGGTCAGCGGAACCGTTTTTCCGCTGAAGGGAGCGTGGATCCGGATCCAGGCGGGTTCATCGGATGAAGCGGATTTTTTTCTTCGCCAAAACGGCACTTTGATCACCACACCTTCTGCTTTTTTGTCGCGGGATGGCGCCCGGACCCGCCAAACCAAATGCCGGGGCCCGGGGGATGGGGAGGAGGCGCGGACGCCTCCTTCCGTCCTCGACCTGCTGCCACCGGTTCAGCGAAGGACGGAGGAGGCCATCCGGCGGTATGTGTGGCGCTTTCCGCGGAGGGCGACGGAGGCGGCGAAGAGATTTTCGGGCGGGGCCATCCCGAGGAGTCCGGCGTCCCCCAAGTGGAAGATGTCGGCCCCGGCTTTTTTGCTTTCCAGCGCAATGGTGCGCACCGTTTCCGCATCCGCCCCTTCCTGGGAGGTGCCGACGGCGGCCATGATAAGCCCTCCCCGCCGATGAACCGCTTCGGCGGCCCTGCGCAAAAGCGGCACGTCCACACCCGGGACGGTGCCGGGAGCCGGAATCAGCACCACATCCGCTCCCGCTTCCGCGAATCGGTCAGCCGATTCGACCACCTCCTCTTCCGTCCAGCCCTCGGAGGTGCCGGCGGCGTGCATCTTCCCGGCGATGATCATCAGTTCCTCCCCGAGCCATTCCCGTGCCAGGCGGATTCCCCGGAGGATGGCATCGTTGGTGACGCCCGTTTTGGGGTTTCCCGTCAGGCAAACGAAGTCGAAGCCCAATTCCTTCACCTTTCGGAGGCTGTCCGGATTCAACGTTCTCCCGGCGCTGATCGGAATCTGCTTCTCCATCATGGACGGATCGGGATCCACCGGTTCCAGGTTGACGCCGACGGGCCTTCCGGTGAACCGCTTGGCCAGACGGACGACTTCCTCCCCCTCTTCCACGGGCAACCCGCTGATGCGCGGGCGGTTCACGTCAAAGAGGTTGAGCAACAACAGGTCGGCGCCGAAGGAACGCGCCACTTCCGGAAGCGAAACATCTTCGAAGGGAGAGGGGAAGCGGACGATCAGCTCGGAAAGCAGCGTGCGTCCTTCGGCGGCCCGAATCGAGGCTTTCAGATCCTGCCCCTTCATGGCGGCAAAATCGCTTCCGTGACAGTCCAGGATGCGTTTCACGCAGGTTTCCCCCTCGCTCTTTTCTTAAGGACGAAGGGGGTGCGCCGATCGCGGGGTGAAGGCGCACCCCCTTCGGGTTTTGTATTCGAATGGGACCTTATTATCCGTCTTTTCGCATTTCGTGCCGAATCGCTTCCGCCANCATGTCGGCGATGGTGCCGACGACAACCTGGGCGTGCTGGTCATCCAGTCTCATGACCCCGGCGGCGCCGAGCCGCTTCAAGGCTTCCTCGTCCAGGAGGTTTGTGTCTTTCACCCTCAACCGCAGCCGGGTGATGCATCCCTCCACTTCCAGGATGTTCTCCTTCCCGCCCATGGCGGCAAGATACTGGCGGGCTTGTTCGGCCATATCGCCGTCCGCCTTTTTCTCCTCCTTGTCCTCCTCTTTCGAGGCGAGCTGGTACTCGTCAAAGACGCTGAATCCTCCGCTTTGGGCGGCTTCCCCTTCCGATTCCCGCCCCATGGTTTTGATGTTGAAGGCCTTGATGCTGAAGTAGAACACCAGGAAGTAAAGGACGAAGAACACGGCACCGATGGGAATCAGCCACCACCCCTTCTCCGCCAGCCCCATGTTGAGGAAGTAGTCGATGGATCCCGCGGAGAAGAAGAAACCGTGCCGGATGTCAAGGGCATAGACGACAGCCAGGCTGATCGCCGTCAACAGGGCGTGGAGGACATAGAGCACCGGCGCCAGGAACATGAAGGAGTATTCCAGGGGCTCGGTGATCCCNGTCAGGAAGGCGGTGAGCGCCGCGCTCAGCATGAAGCCGGCAACGGCGGGGCGCCTTTCCTTTTTGGCCGCCAGCGTCATGGCCAGGGCGGCCGCAGGCAGACCGAACATGAAGATGGGGAAGAAGCCCGCCATGTATTCACCGGCGGTCGGATCGCCCGCGAAGAAGCGGTGCAGGTCCCCGGTTTTTCCTTCATACTCGCCGAAGACGAACCAGATGTACGAGTTGATGACGTGGTGAAGCCCCAGCGGGATCAGCAAACGGTTCAGGAAGCCGTAGATGGCGGCACCGAGGGCGCCGATACCGGTCAGTCCGTGGCCCAGAACATCGATGCCCGCTTGAATGTAGGGCCATACGTAACCCAGCACGAAGGCCAGAACGATCGCCGCACCGGCGGTGACGATGGGGACGAAGCGCCTGCCGCCGAAGAATCCGAGATAATCCGGNAGTTTGACGGTGTGATACCGGTTGTACAGCCAGGCGGCGAGAATCCCGGCGATGATTCCGCCGAGGACACTCATGTTGATGTCCTCGTTGATGGCCTGTGCCCCTTTGGTGATGATCTCATAGGCGATGTAGCCGGCCAGCCCCGCCGCCCCGTGGTTTTCCTTCGCCAGACCGATGGCCACGCCGATGGCGAAGAGAACCGGAAGATTGTCCAGGACGGCGCTGCCGGTCGCTGCGATAAAGGGAATGTCCAACAAGTCCGGTTGACCGAAGCGCAGCAGAAGCCCCACGGCGGGCAACACCGCCACCGGCAACATGAGCGATTTGCCCAGCCGTTGCAACTGACCCAACATGTTCTTTAACCTCCCCCTTGTTGTTGTAAGCGCTTTTCCGCCGAAAGAAAAAAGGGCAGGCACAAGCTGACAAGCTCATGCCTGCCCTTGTCGGCAGTAACACGCTCAATTTCATGTTACCATCTGCGCCCGCATCTTGCAACGGCTTTTGGGGTGAACCGGACGCTTGCAGTCTTCGCCGATCCTCCGGGGCGACAAGCCCCCCGCGCCGGGATCCATGATGAAAAACTTCCAGAGACGGCCGTCGGGATGGCGAAAACTCCGTCTGGACGCGAAGCCGTGGTCGGCGGATCGCCTGGGAGGCGGATAGGCGTCCCAAGCCCTGTTGAAGATTTCGTCCACGCGGGCTGCCGGCCGCGCACAGGAGCCCGATGACTTCGACGCTTCGGCCCGGATCGGGGATCTCCCTTTTCGTAAAGGATTCCCACTCCCCCGGATCGATTGGCTCTTGGCCAGTGAAAACAGGAAATGAAAATATTTTACAGGGTACCAAAATGTGTCATATAATATTTTCGACACCAAAAGGTGTCCTTTTTCCGGATGCCGGAGGGCTTGTTTCCCGCATCGAGAGGCGGGATGCCGCCCGCGCAGGGCGTGGCCGGGATTCATCAGGAGGGGGGTGTCATGAGCGGAAATAAGCCGTCACGGGATGTGTTTGACGCAATTGCCGATCCAACGAGACGCCGGATTATCCAACTGCTGGCCGAGAAGGGAGAATTGCCGCTTCACCAGTTGGCGGCGCAGTTTTCGATAGGCCGGACGGCGGTTTCCAAACATTTAAAAATATTGAAAGAAGCCGGACTGGTTGTGGACCGGAAAGCGGGCAGAGAGACGCGCTATCGGCTCAATGCCTTTCCGCTGAAGAAGGTTCAGGATTGGGTGTCCGATTACAGCGTGTTCTGGAGTGCCAATATGTCACGTCTGGATCGATTTTTGCGGGAGGAGAAAGAAGAGTGAGACTGAAACTGACGATGGATTTTCAGTTTGCGGCGACGATGGAGAAGCTGTGGTCCGCTTAGACCAAACAAACTTGCCAGGTGGAGGGGGGCTGCGGCGGGCCGATGGAGAACAATTTCAAGCCCGTCGTGGGCGCCGTTTTCGGTTCCGGGCCCAGCCGTTCAACGGTTGGGACGGGATCATTGAGGGCGAAGTGCTGGTTGTCGAACCGACGCCCCGGCTATCCTATACCTGGGCCGGCGGCGGGGAGGAACACAAGATCGTCTGGACGCTGCAGGACTTGGGGGCTGGGAGAGTCAATCTCCATCTCGAACAGACCGGGTTTTTCCGGCAGCAAGGCCTGGAAGGGGCCAGGTACGGCTGGGGAATGGTGCGGGGAGCTGAAAAAAGTGTTGGAACAATGACAACACGTGGGGGATCCGTGTGGTCGGTGGCGGTCAACCCACGATTTCGAGGAGTGAATGCGGATGAGGGAAGGGAAGAGGAATCCGAAACTGGATGCCTATTTTGACAAGCTGAAGCAGTGGAAGGAGGAGTTTCGGCTGCTCAGGGAAATCGTCCTGGACTGCGGGCTGGTCGAGGATTTCAAGTGGATGCATCCCTGCTACACGTATGAGGGCAAAAACATCGTGTTGATTCACGGGTTTAAAAACTACTGCGCCCTCCTGTTTCACAAGGGCGCNCTGCTGAAGGATCCNCACGGCATTCTCGTCCGACAGACGAAAAATGTTCAATTGGCCCGACAAATCCGGTTCACGGGCGTTGAACAGATCAAAAAATTGCGCCCGGTTTTGAAGTCCTATATCGAGGAAGCCATCGAAGTGGAGAAAGCCGGACTGAAATGGGACCCTCCCGAGAAAGCGGAGCCCGTTCCGGAGGAATTGAAGAAAAAGTTTGAGGAAGTGCCGGGTTTAAAAGCGGCATTTGAAAAGCTGACGCCGGGCCGGCAGCGGGCATATCTGCTGCATTTTTCCTCGGCCAAGAAGTCCGAAACCCGGTTGGCCCGCATCGAAAAATATATTCCGCACATTCTGAGCGGAAAGGGAATGAACGACTAGGCCGGGCAAGCCGCGGAACGGCGGACATCTGTGGACCCGCCCGCCGAAATATCTCCGCCCCTCCATTGGGCCGATCCACTTGCTCCGCAAAAGGGGAGTGGCCGGATGCTGGCAAAAGGGCGCAGCCGGGTAAGACGCGCCGTCTCACAGAATCCATTTTTCGCACAGGGTCCGGATGCGGTCGTGCTGGTGCGCCCAGCTTCTCCACACCGCCTTCGCCCATTTTTGGATCATTTCCTTTCTGCCGCTTCCCGGCTCCCCCTTCATCACATCCAAAACCGCGCTATCCCCTGGCCGTTCCGGCGGCTCAAGCCGGGTCCATTCGGCTCCCTTTCCCGCCTTTTTCGCCAGTTTCATGTGCGCGATTTGAACCTGCCTTCCGTAAAACCCGCGCTCGACGGCCAGGTACAGACCCACCGGCGCAAAAACGGTGGTGATGGGTTTGACGGGCCCTCCCGAATGCTGTGCCCCGTGGGCATCCACGCACAATTGATGATGGAAGAAAGGGTCCATTTCCTCCATGTTGTTTGCGGTCAACTCACCGTACAATTCCCAACATTCGCCGCTCGCAAGATAACGGTCGCTCACGGGCAATTGCCGATCGGGAAGCTCCGCCCCGCATCCCGGGCATTTCACGAAACGATACATCGCTCATCACCCGCCTAATTTTTATCCCTGCAAACGCCGGGAGAGAAGGAAGGGGAGGAAACCGCCGATCGGGGTGCCGTAAATTGCAGTGAAGGCCGAAAGGGTGCGGAAGCCACAAGGGCTTGAGCGCCCATGCGGCACAGCGGCGGTGAGACTGCTGATAAACCCATATCCCGGGAGCCGGGACAGATCTTCACGACGCCGAGCCGGGGCCGCTCGACGAAAAATTTCTTCCGATGCGCGCTGCGACAGCCTGTCGTCTCCGATGATGGGCTGTTTTTGTTTTTAGCAGGAAGTTGTTCATATTCAGTTCATAATTGCCTGCTACGATTCTGTGCGAATCGATCCAAGGAGGAGGGAACCCATATGGCATTGGAAATGCAAGCCGCGCCGGGGGACCGGAATTGGGCCGTGGAAGCGCGCGGACTGGTGAAATCCTTCGGCGCCCATCGGGCGGTGAACGGCCTCGATTTGCGCGTGCGGGCGGGCACTGTCTACGGCATCCTGGGCCCCAACGGGGCCGGCAAGACGACGACCATCCGGATGTTGGCCACGTTATTGCGCCCGGACGCCGGCACTGCCAAGATTTTTGGATACGACGTGGTCCGGCAGCCGCAGAGGGTCCGGCAGTTGATCAGCGTCACCGGCCAATACGCATCGGTCGATGAGTCGCTCAACGCGGCGGAGAATTTGATGATATTCTCCAGGCTGCTGGGACTGAGCCGAAAAGAGGCGCGGCGGAAAACGGACGAACTGTTGGAGGAGTTCGGCTTGACGGAGGCGGCAAAACGCCCGTTGAAGCATTTTTCGGGCGGCATGCGCCGGCGCCTGGATCTCGCCGCCAGCCTCATCGTCCGGCCGCCCCTCCTTTTTCTGGACGAACCGACCACCGGTCTCGATCCTCGGACGCGCAATCAAATGTGGGAGACCATTCGCCGCCTGGTGAAAACGGGGACGACGGTGCTGCTGACGACCCAATATTTGCAGGAAGCGGACGAACTGGCGGACCGAATCGCCGTGATCGATCGCGGCCGGGTTGTCGCGGAGGGGACGCCCGATGAGCTGAAAGCCTCCGTCGGCAGGTCGTCTTTGCAGCTCCGTCTGCGAAATCCCGGGGAGATCGATGTGGCCAGGCGCATCGCGGAACGCGTTCTCCGCACCCCGTCGNCGGTGTCTGCGAAGACCGGGAACATCACGGTGCCGATCGCCGATGCGTCCCAGGTGACGGACTTGCTCGTCGCCTTGCGCCGGGAGGGAATCCGCCTGTCGGAGATCAATGTGCAAAAGCCCACCCTGGATGAAGTCTTTCTGGCCATCACCTCCCATGGAGCGGAAAAAACCGTGGAGGAATCCAAGGGTGTGAAGGAGGAAAAAATGGGATGAGTAGCATTTCACTTCCGTCCGTCAATCGACCGCCGAAAAATCGTGCAGGCTTTTCCATGGCAGTCCGTCAAACGCTGACGATGGCCCGTCGCAGTCTGCTGAAGGTGCGGCGCACGCCGGAACATTTATTTGACGTCACTTTCCAGCCCATCCTTTTTATCCTGATGTTTACCTATATCTTCGGCGGGGCCGTCGCGGGAGATGCGCAGGGTTACCTGCCCATGATCGTTCCCGCGATACTGATCCAGACGTTGGTCGGGGCTTCCGTTGCTTCGGGAGTCCAACTGCGCGACGATATGGACAAGGGCGTGTTCGACCGCTTCAAGGCGATGCCGATCGCCCGCGTCGCCCCGTTGGCGGGAATCTTGTTGGCCGATATGGTCCGGTATGCCATCGCCGCCGTGCTGACGTTCGGCATGGGCTTTCTCATCGGTTACCGACCGGAAGGAGGCATTGCCGGCGTGGCGCTTGCGATCGTATTTTCCATCTGTTGCGCGTGGGCACTCAGCTGGATTTTTGCCTTCTTCGGGGTCATTGCGCGCGATGCCGCCAGTGTGCAGGGGATNTCCATGGTGGTGCTGTTTCCGCTCATGTTCGTCTCCAATGCCTTTGTGCCGGTGGAGACGATGCCCGGCTGGCTGCGATGGTTTGCCGAAATCAATCCGATTTCCCACATGATCGCGGCCGTCCGCGGGATGGTCAATCAGGGGACGATGAATGCCGATTTCGCGATCTCCCTGCTGGGCGCGGCGGCCATTGTCGCCATCTTTGCCCCGATCGCTGTTCGCGTGTATATGCGCCGGGTGTAGCCGGAAAGAGGGGAGATGAAAATGGCACGAATCCTGGTCGTCGACGATGACGTTCATATCCGCGAACTCGTGAGACATTTTTTAAGCCTTGAAGGTTTTGAGNTTCACGAGGCGGCCGATGGAAAAGAGGCCCTGGCCCTGCTGGAGACGGTGAAAGTGGATCTGGTCATCTTGGACATCATGATGCCGGTGATGGACGGGTGGGATCTCTGCCGGGAACTGCGCGCAGTCGGCGATGTGCCCATCCTGATGCTGACGGCCAAGGGGGAAACGAGACAAAAAGTGAAGGGTTTTGAGCTCGGGGCGGACGATTATCTCGTCAAACCCTTCGACCCGCTTGAACTGGTCGCCNGGGTCAAGGCACTGCTCAAACGGTACCGGATCGCCACATCGCAAATTGTGCAAATCGGCTCCTTATCGTTAAACCGCAAGACATATGAATGCCGGATGGGAGACCGGGAGGTTCTCTTGCCGCCCAAGGAATTCGAACTGCTTTTTAAGTTGGCCAGTCATCCGGGNAGGACATTCACGCGCGACGAGTTGATTGAACAGATTTGGGGCTACGATTACGAAGGGGATGAACGAACGGTGGACGTGCACATCAAGCGGTTGCGCGAGCGGTTTGCCCGGCCGGACGCCCCCTTTTTGATCCGGACGATTCGGGGACTCGGTTACCGGTTGGAGGAGTGCCGATGAAACGGTTGTGGTTCGCGATCAAGGCCGTCTTGATGCTGATTGCCGTGATCGTCATCATCAGCGTGTATTGGACGGCTGCGTATTTCCTTTCGGAATGGGTTTACGCCCGCCTAAACTGGCAGCCGCATCCGCTTGCTCGGCAACTCATGACATCGATCCTGGGCTTCTTTTTGTTTGGATTCAGCATGAGCGTCATCGCACCGTTCATACGAAAGCATGAAAAAGTGTTTTGGCAGAACATGATGGATGCCATCCAACGGATCGCACAGGGCGATTTTCGCGTCCATCTCCCTGTGGATCGGGAAAATCGGAATCATCCCTTTTCAAAACTCGCAACGGGCATCAATGACATGGTCGCCCAATTGCGTGTGATGGAGGAGATGCGCCAGGAGTTCATCTCCAACGTATCCCATGAGATCGGCTCTCCCTTGACTTCGATCCGCGGATTTGCCCGGGCGCTGAAAAACGAGAACCTGAGCCGGGAGCAAAGGATGCGGTATCTGGACATCATCGAAACGGAATGCGTCCGTCTGTCCAAGTTGAGCGAGAATTTGCTGCGGCTGACGATGTTGGAATCGAACCAGCCCCCCTTTTTCCCCGCCCCTTATCGCCTGGACGCACAGCTTCAGACCATCCTTCTCCGCTGCGAGCCGCAGTGGACGGAAAAGGAGCTGGACGTGGGCGCCGACCTCGAAAAGGTCGTCATCACCGCCGATGAGGACTTGCTGAGTCAGGTGTGGCTGAACCTGATCCATAATGCCATCAAATTCACGCCGAAGGGAGGAAGGATCACCATCCGGCTTGAGAAACGGGGCGACCGGGCGGTCGTCACCGTCTCCGACACCGGGCCGGGAATCGACCAGCAGGATCAGCACCGCATCTTTGAGCGGTTTTATAAAGCGGACAAATCCCGCCACCGCGCCGCCGGCGGAAGCGGACTCGGCTTGTCGATCGCCAAGAAGATTGTTGAGATCCATCAGGGAAGGATTTCGGTGCACAGCCGGCCGGGGGAAGGAGCCGTTTTCACCGTGGAGCTTCCCCTCCATGCTTCCGAAACCGCGCAGAGCGGTTGAAGGGNGGCGAGCGTTTCGGGCGGGTGCGTCGGGNCTCGGCGCCTTTGAAGACCAAAGCCCGCNAGGATGAAGAATGAAAAATAGGGCGACGCGCGCCCTTGAGACTGCAGACCATTTCCGTGCTGATAGCTTTGAAAAATGATGAAGGGGGCCGCTGGTGCCTTTGTACGAAGCGGCACACCCCTTCGGCATCTGATGGGAATTTTTTAAAGCGCCTCCAAAAAGGTCGGGGACGCGGTTTTTCGCGCCGATTCCATGAGGCAGGGGTTCCCCGGAGAAAAATCGCCCCCTCTTCGACTTTGTCGACAACCTGTAGGGCTCTTGCGCCCTTTTTCTCATTTCTCCGTGTTTATTCGAAAAATGACTTGGCTTTCTTTCCTACTCAAAAGTCCCGGATGCATCCCGTTCTCCCGTGAACCGCGCCACGTGCATGGCCAGGTAGGCCACTTCATCTTCGGGGAGTTTGAGGTGAAGCCTCTCTTCCAGCCGGTCGGCCACCGCTTGCGCTTGTCGGAAGCTTTCGGGAAGGCGCTCGCGGATGGCGCGCTTGAGCGGGTTGACGATGGGCTGCTTGGTGAGGGCGCGCTGAAGGGCAAACCGGACGTGGGTGACGAAACGGGCGTAATCCAGGGATTCCCTGGGAAGGGGCCGGTTCAGCAGGCGCTCCATCTCCTGGACCGCCACGCGCACGCCTTCCGTGACGCGGAGGGTTTCCGACAATCTCCCCCGCTCCCGGGCGGCCTGAAGGTGCAGCGTCAAAAACCCGATTTCCGAGTCGGGGATCTTGACGCCGAATCGCTTTTCCATCAGTTTGGCGCCGTCGGCGGCGGGGCCCCAGGCCTCGGGATACAGGCACTTGATTTCCTCGAGGAAGGGATTGTCGATCTCCAGTCCGCCCATGAGGCGTTTGAGGGCGAAACCGATGTGATCCGGCAATGCGACGTGGATGTGTTCGTGCAGGGGACCCAGCAGAGGGGCGGCGTGGGCGATGATCTCCTCGGCGACGCCGATCACTTCGTCGCTGACCACGGTGTACAGCTGCTTAAACTTGGCGCGGTTGTCCGGATTCGCCAGGGTAAACCGCTTTTCGATCCGCGGATCTTCCGGATCGATCGGATTTCCGCGGCGCATGCCGAACCCCAATCCCCGGCCGATGAGAATCTCCTCCTTGCCGTCCGGCGTCCGGACCACCAGCACGTTGTTGTTGAGCGAACGTTCCACTATATAATGGCCCCGTTTCATGTTCAACCCCCGCTGTCTTCTTCCGCTTCACGCACCTTGCTGTTGACCGAATTCCACACGGGGAGCGGCAAATCCTTTTCCACAAACATTTTGGCCGATGCGTTGCGGATCGCGTTTCAGATCAGAACGTTCAGTCTATTTATATCTTGGAAGGAGAATTTTTCTTTAAGGAGGTCGGTTGGATGGCGGATTCTTATCCGGTGATGAAAGGGGCGGAGCCCTTCTTCTTTGAGGGAAATGAGGTGGGGGTGCTGGTTCAGCACGGATTTACCGGTACGCCCCAGAGCATGCGGGAACTCGGCGAGTACCTCGCCCACTGCGGGTTTACCGTTCACGGTCCTCGGCTCAAGGGGCACGGAACCCACCCGGAGGAGATGGAAAAGACCACCTACAAGGACTGGATTGCTTCCGCCGAGGAGGGCTACCGCCTGCTCAAGGAGAAATGTTCCCAGGTGTTTGTGGTCGGCCTGTCCATGGGGGGAACACTGGCCCTCCATTTGGCGCACCGATACCCGGAGACCCGGGGCATCGTGCTGATCAACGCCGCCATGTCCATGGAGGAGCTGGAGAAAGTGGCCCGGCAGGAAGAGCCCCGTTTTCTGGAGGGCATCGGCTCGGACATCAAGGCGCCGGGCGTGAAGGAACTGGCCTATGAAAAAACGCCCCTGAAATCGGTTCGGGAACTGGTGCGGTTCAT